>JACKQG010003971.1_pt1 | contig 17581 bp, 14 predicted proteins | sample 8237621 | NCBI WGS metagenome assembly JACKQG01 (sample SAMN15677084, study PRJNA649215) | marine metagenome | biome: marine; feature: Black Sea; material: saline water; isolation source: suspended particulate matter (SPM) from the Black Sea western gyre | collected 2013-06-09/2013-06-10 | depth...
TGATTTTTTATTAAGTATTGATGTCCCATTTTTTAAGATGGCATCAGCTGATTTATCAAATTTTCCGTTACTTAAACATACTGCTAAAACAGGTAAACCAATGATTCTCTCAACAGGGATGGCAGATATGGAATTGGTTAAAAATGCGGTATCATTAATTTCTGAATATAATCAAAATATCGCAATTATGCAGTGTACTTCTACATATCCTGCTCAGTTTAATGAGATTAATTTGAATGTAATAAAGACGTATCAGGCTGAATTTCCTAATTCAATTATTGGTTATTCGGGGCATGAGCTTGGAATTGCAATCCCTGGAGTGGCATTCGCTTTAGGAGCAAGAATAATTGAGAGGCATTTTACATTGGATAGAACAATGAAAGGTGGGGATCATGCAGCATCTTTAGAGCCTCATGGTTTTGCTAAAATGGTGAGAGATATTGGGCATATTCAAAGTGCAATGGGAATTAGCGAAAAGAAAATGCAGGAATCTGAAAAACCAATATTTAAAAAATTAGCTAAAAGTATTGTTACAGTAAAAGATATTCAACAAGGGGAAATAATTACAAAAGATATGGTTACAACTAAGGGGCCGGGTTCAGGTGTTTCTCCTACAAAAATGAATTTATTAATAGGTAAAAAATTGAATAAATATGTAGCAAATGATGTGGTTATAAAAGAAGAAGATGTGAATTGGAATTCATAATGTCAATAAAAGAAAAAGCAAAAAAAATTAAACTTATAGGAACGGATATTGATGGTGTTTGGACAGATGGAACAATGTATTATTCTCCTGAAGGCGATTTTATGAAAGCATTTTCAACTTATGATGGTATGGCAGTACAAATAGCAAAAGAACATGGATTTGATATTTTAATTATGACAGGTGAAAACTCAGAAATGGTTAAGAGAAGAGCTGAAAAATTAAAAATTGAAAAAGTATATTTAGGTGAAAAAGAAAAGTTAAAAAGATTGAAATATATATGTTCTCGATTTGAATATAGCTTAGATGAAATTGCATATATTGGTGATGATATTAATGATTTAGAAGTTTTGAATGAAGTTGGGTTATCGGGTATGCCATCTTCAAGTCCAATATTAAATGAATTTTCCCCAGATATTATTACAAAAAAAGGTGGTGGTGAAGGAGCATTTAGAGAATTTGTTAATTATATTATAAAATTCAAATAGTTATTCTACCATTACCATTATTAATCCATAACCTAAAAAGCTAAAAAACATTAATGCAAGAATGTATATTTGGTATTTTAATTTTGACCAACCAAACTTTTTTTGACTAAATTCATGCCATAATGAAACAATTGTGGCTAAAATAATCAAACCAAAAAATACCCATATTAAATCCATTTAATCTTCATCCATTGTATTAATGTTAGATTTTTGAACACCAATATGATTGGAAATTTTATCAATCTTTTTTTCTAATTGGTCAATTTTTTGGTCCGTATTATCATCTTGATAAATAAAATTAATAAAGAAACGCCAAATACACCACATTAAAAAATTCCCTAGTAAAAAACCTAATCCAATTGTGTATAAATTTTGAGAGAGATATTTAATCATTTATCATAATTTTTTTCAACTTGAACTCGACCATCTTCACCATACCAAATCCAACTTCCAATCTTTGTTGAGTCCTTGTATTGGCCATACGCTTTTAATTTTGTGTTCTCATGATATTCAACATATTTTCCTTGAATAAAACCCAATTGATACATTTTTTTTGATTTCACATTTCCATTTTCATAGAATTCGGTACATACACCATCTTCTTCCCCTGGTTTAGGGTTCCCAATAATTTGTATTGTTCCTATTTCATTCATCCATTTTAACTGATCAATAACAATTCCATTTTTATAGGTAACTTCCGTTTTTAATTTTCCGTTTTCATAGAATTCAGTCCATGTACCTTCTCGCTTTGAAGATTTATAGAATTCTTTTTGTTTAATTTTTCCATTTTCATGAAAATATTCCCAATATCCTGTTTTGCTTCCATTATCAAAACTACCTCTTGATTTTAATTTTCCATTTTCAAAATAAGTTGTCCATACTCCAATCTTCATCCCCTTCGCTACTTTACCGACAACCATTTTACAGCCATTTTTATAATTTAATTGATGCAGACCATTTTTTAATTTTGAATCATTTGATTTACTAAAAAAATTAATTATATCTCCAAATCCCAATTTATACTCCTTATTGGTTTAATAAATTATTTACTTTATTGCGAATAAGATATTCATCAAATTCTTGAGTTAAATTCTCTTTTCCTGAATATTTCCCCTCTTTAGATATAAAATATAAATCTCTATTGATGGCTTCCCATGAATTCCAAATATCATTATTATTTATATCTTTTACCCAAGGTGTAATTTTATTATCGGTTATTTCAGAAATTGATGTAAAATTATTTTGCCCTACTCCAATGACCATTACTTCATAAGTATTATTCACTATATTTTGGTATTCTTCAAAAATTTGATAAACTAAACCGAACCGATTTATACATGTACTTCAAGTTTCATTATTCGTAAAATAAATCAAAACTACTTTTCCTAAATAGTCTTGTGGTCCAACATCATTTCCAAAAGTTGTTGAGTTTGGATTAATATTTTGTAATGAAAAAGATAAGACTTCACCTTCTTCAATGATATTAATTTTAGGTGGAGATAATGATTCACAAGCTGTAAAGTAGAATGTGATTAAGAAAAGGAGAAATAAAGTTTTAATAAATTTTATGTTATTCATTTGTTTGAGGATAAGATTAATACAAAAAAGGCGTTCAATTGAACGCCTTTGATATCAACTGTAATATAATTTATACAACACCCTGGTCAAGCATTGCATCGGCAACTTTTATAAAGCCAGCAATATTTGCACCTTTTACATAGTTCGTAAAATTATTGTCTGAACCATATATTGTACATTGACTATGAATATCCTTCATGATACCTTTGAGTTTCTCATCAACTTCTTCACGGCTCCAACGAATACGCATTGCATTTTGTGACATTTCTAATCCAGAAACTGCAACTCCACCTGCATTTGCTGCTTTTCCTGGCCCAAAAAGAATTTTATTATCTAAAAATATATCAATAGCACTAGCATCACTTGGCATATTTGCACCTTCAGCGACTGCTATACATCCATTTTCAACTAATAATTTTGCATCATTTTCATCAATTTCATTTTGAGTTGCACAAGGAAGCGCAACATCACATTTAATTGACCAAGGTCGTTCTCCTTTTTTATATTCAGCACCAAATTGGTCTGCATACTCTGAAATTCGTCCTCTGCGATTATTTTTTAAATCCATAATCCATTGTAGCTTCTCTGAATTAATTCCATTCTTATCATATATTGTACCGCCAGAATCAGATAAACTTACTACTTTACCACCAAGTTCAATACATTTTTCCGCAGCAAATTGTGCAACATTTCCAGAACCACTTATTGCTATTGTTTTATTTTTTAATGAATCACCATTTGAGTTTAACATATATTCTGAAAAATATACGCATCCATATCCAGTGGCTTCTGGTCGGATTAAACTTCCTCCCCAATTAAGACCTTTACCTGTAAGCACACCTGTAAATTCATTTCTAAGTCTTTTATATTGACCAAACATATAACCAATTTCACGACCTCCAACTCCAATGTCGCCAGCAGGGACATCAGTCATTGGTCCAATATGACGAGATAATTCGGTCATAAAACTTTGACAAAAACTCATCACTTCATTCTCAGACTTACCTTTTGGATCAAAATCAGAACCACCTTTTCCACCACCCATTGGAAGAGTCGTCAAGCTGTTTTTGAATATTTGTTCAAATCCTAGAAATTTAAGAATACTCAAATTTACAGATGGATGAAACCGCAAACCACCTTTATATGGTCCTATTGCAGAATTAAATTCTACACGATATCCACGATTTGTCATCACTTCCCCTCTATCGTTTCTCCATGGTACTCGAAAAATTATTACTCTTTCGGGTTCTGTAATTCGTTCTAAAATATTTGAATGAAGATAATGTGGATTATCTTGTAAATAATCCCAAATTGATTCAACTACTTCTTTTACGGCTTGAAAATATTCAGGCTGTGCAGTATTCCTGGAAGATAATTTATCCATAAACTCATCGACTGAGTTATACATTTGTACTCCTATAATTATTATTAAGTGTCATTGTCGGTTATTGGAAATCTCGGGTGAAATTCCCATTTATTTTCATTGTGATATTTCAATTAATTCCTGTTTTATTTAAAATAGTACCAATAAAATATGGTATAAATTACACATTAATATTTATTTGTCTCAAATGCTATAAATCAATTCAAGTTATTTTTATACACACTAAATATCTCGTATTTTTAACCCCTAATATAACCAAAGGATATGACTAATTAATGGATATTTCAGTAAAAGAAAGTAAACTAAAAGATTTTATTAAAAGCCCAAAAAGTGCATTGTGGAAACTTGCATTACCGATGATGGCTGGAATGTCTGTTCAATCAATTTATATGCTTGTAGATACTGCATTTATTGGGCATTGGGTGGGGGGTGATGCATTGGCTTCATTAGGATATATTTTTCCAATATTTTTTATTATATTAGGAATTACATTTGGTTTAGGAACAGGCGTAACAACTGTAATTGCCCAATTTATTGGCGCAGAAGATAAAAAATCAGCAGATAATTCAGCTGAACATTCCATATTATTAGCGAGTTTTTTAGGTTTATTTATTCTCATTGGAGGGAATATTTTTGGTACAAAAATATTAGCCATTCAAGGTGCAACTGGTCAAGCATTAGAATATGCCAACGAATATTATCCAATAATGCTTATTGGTTCCGTATTTATGGTTTTTGCAGTTTTTTTTCGTTCCATTTTATCAGGCGAAGGCGATAATAAAATGCCAATGATGGTTTTAGGGGTTGGAACGGTTCTCAATATTATTTTAGACCCCATATTTATTTTTTATTATGGAATTAAAGGTGCAGCAATTGCAACAATGATAAGTCAAATTATTGTATGTTTAATTTTTATATACATGATGTTTTTTAAAGACCATTCATATATTACTTTTGCATTAAAAGATTTTTCATTTAATACTTCTATTTTTTCAAAAATATTTAAACTTGGAATTCCTGCATCGCTTTCAATGGTCATTATATCAATGGGGACAATTTTATTTAATAAAATATTATATTCTACAGATGCAGTTGCGGCATATCAAACCGCAGGAAGGTTAGAACATATGTTCTTTCTTCCTATAATTTCAATTGCACATGCATTGGTAACATTAACGGGGATGTTTTATGGTGCAAAAAGAATTGACTTATTAAATGAAGTTATTAATTATGGGTTAAAAGTGGGATTAGGTTTTTCATTTATATTTGCAACTATTTTCTATTTTTTATCAGCACCTATGATTGGTTGGTTTACTGAATCACAGGAAATTATTAATATTGGTTCAAATTACTTTCATGTACTCATTTTTGCATTTCCATTAATAACAATTGGAATGACAAGTAGTCGCATAATGCAAGGAATGGGGTTTGCCAGCCCTATGTTAATTATTACATTAATGCGGGTGATATTAATTAGTGGTCCACTTGCTTGGTATTTCACTCGAATTTTAAATAAACCAATTGAATTTGTTTGGTATTCAATGTTAATTTCAGCGGTTTTTTCATCTATAACTGCATTTGTTTGGATGAGAAAAATTATATCAAAAAGTCTAATCGAAAAACTATTATAGTATTATGAAAATAATATATGGGATTATTTTATCAATTTCTTTTTCACAAGAAATATTTACTGAGTACCTTGTAATAAATGGGGATACTTTAGATAATTTTATTTATCAAATCCCAGAACAATCAAATAATGAATTAGCTCCTTTACTTGTTGTGTTTCATCAATGGAGTGGTTCTGCAATGTCAACGACATATACACAATTTGATGAAGAAGCATATAATCGTGGATGGTATTTTTTATCACCATGGGGAGGCTCAGGAAATAATTATAATCATCAACAGGCTCAATTTTTGTGGGAGCAAGAAATTTCATGGATGATAGAACGATTTAATATAGATTCTAAGCGAATATATATGGTAGGAGGATCAATGGGGGGTGCATCAGGAGCTATATATGCAAATAATCATTTAGATCCAACTCAACCAATGATTTCGGCTACAGCATCAGCATCTGGAATTCTTGACTGTGAACGGCGATACTATGAAATGGATGGAAATAATAGTATGATGGAATGGTTTGGTGGCTCACCGGAAGATTTTCCATTTGAATACCATCGAAATAGTGCTGTCTATTTTGGTGATTTAAATCAAAGTATGCATTATAATTTACAATATACACCTATATATTTAGATTTTGGTGCAACGGAAGCACACCGTGGCCACGCTGAAGATTTATATGAATTGTTAATCGGTTATAATCAAAATATGTGGATTGAAACTGCGCCTGAAAATGGACACGGGTTTTCGGTTATTGATGAATTTCATGCTTGTAATTGGTTAAGTCAATTTGAATTAATTGATAATCCTGAAAAAATAAATGTGAAATTAGATGAATCGAGTAGAGCTTATTGGATTGAATCCTTAAACCAATTTGATGAGAATAATTTTATTTCATTAGAAATTGAAAAAGAATATACTTTAAATAATGGAATTGGATTAGATAATAAACTTATAATTTCAATAGAACAATTTGAAAATACAGACTCTTTAGTTTTACATATTATGGATGAATGGATTGATCGAATTCAATTTGATTGTAGCGAAGAATATGAAGATAAAGTAATTGGAATTACAGGACATTTTATAGAATATTTAGAAAATTATCAGATTATAAATGATTGGGAAACACAACAATTCCAAAATCCGGGTGATGTAATTTGGGTTAATTCTAATGAATTTTTCGGCGGTGGTGAAAATTTATATTTTGAATTCTTTTATTCTACTTCCGATATAAATGCCGATGGGATTTGGGATATTAATGATATTTTATTATCAGTTAATTTTATTTTAGGTAATGACAGTTTATTAATGTTACAACAAAATTTTGCCGACTTAAATAATGACAATTTAATAAATATTATTGATATATTATTAATGATTGAAATAATTTTGGATTAGTTTAGTGTCTTTGTAATAATTAAATAGTATATAAAACCAAGTCTGAAAATAATACTTCCTTCCATTTTAGAATCTTTACAACCACCGTTAAATATAATAATAATAATATCTATGGAATTTCCAAGTTGTATCTACATACATAAATGGGCGTGGAATTCTATTTGGATAAAATACTTTTTGAACTAAATGCAACATAACTGCTTCATTTTTTCTATACTTAGATTCATCGGAGTATATAAAGTATTAACATAAACTATTTTTTAAACTGTGAAATGCGAAGTATATTTTATTAGTTTTTCAGTCTAAATTACATTTCCCCAGCATTAATCGATGCATGTTCATCATTAATCCAATTACCAATAAATTCATAGGCTTTATGGAATTCTTCAATCGTTGCAATCATTATTATTAAATCCTGATCTACACCTTTTAAATCATGGACATAATCAGGAAGTAGTCCTTCTGTTTTAAAACCAAGTTTTTGGTATATTTCTTGTAACTCAGTTTGGGGGCGCATTATTTTTGTAATTACTTTAGAAACATTTTTACTTATTGCTATATCATACAAATCTTTAGCCAATGCATATTGCACGCCATTGCCAAATTGATTTGGTGAAATTACAAGTCTTAATTGTGCCTCTCCTTTTTTCCAATTTGAAGTTGCAATCTCTAAAGAACTATCACCTAAAATTTTATCATTTGAAATAGCAATTCGTCTAATAATTGTACCATCCGTAGCTTTATTTATCCGTTCTTTTAAATGTTCTTTTTGAGTTACATCACTTCTAAAATATCTACGAGTTTCAGCTGGTATAGAATTAAAAAAGGCATATGATTTTTCTAAATCATCGATTTCTAAATTTCGAATTAATATCTTTTCATTGTTTTTAATATTATAAATTTTTTCCATTTACCCCTCTTATTAAATAATTCCAGCTAATTCTTGTAATCGATGCCAATTTGATAATCGATCTTCTTGAGATTTTATCAATGCTTGGTTTGGATTTCCATCCTTATCAAATTGTTTAGAAAACCGCCCCTCTGTTTTAGCAAAATAAATAAAATCAATTTGTTCTTTTGTTTTAGGGTTAACATACCATTCTTTATTTTTTGCTGGATTACCTTGTAGAGAAAGGCGTTCAGAAAACTTTTCCCCATTTCTTGGGTCATATATAAAAACAGGGAATGTTCTGGAATCTGCTGCCAATTTTGCTTGATGCATTGCCATATCATCTGCAACGCCATGTTCTGGTTGACAGGTTGTATATACATTAATTACAGAAGGTCCATTGTATTCATTTGCTGACATAATTGCTTTATAAAAATGGTTTGTATGTGCACTCGTAGTTTGAGCCACAAAAACATCTGGATGCATCATGCAAATATTAGCAATTTCTTTTCGCAGTTCAGTTTTACCTTGAACTGATTTTCCATGGAATGCCATTTTAGCATTTTGCCCTAAATATGTTGCTGTAGAAGCTTGTCCACCTGTATTTGAATAACCTTGTGTATCTAAAATTAATACATTGATATTCATACCTGATGCTAATAAGCGAGATAGAGATTGAAATCCAATATCTAACATTGCACCATCCCCACCAATACACCATATTTTTTTATCTTCCCATCCCATTTGGTTCCATTTTGCTCTAATTCCCATTGCATCAGCGGGAGAATTTTCAAAAAGCGAATTTGTCCAAGGAACTAAAAATGGATTATATGGATAAGTTGACCCATAAACTGTATTACAGCCAGTAGAAGCTACTAACCCAATACTTTCCTTTCCATAAACAAACCCAGTTGCCGCAAGCATCATCCGGAGAGCAGTTACTTCACCACATCCCATACATGAGCCTGCTCCTCCCGTAAATAAAAGAGAGTCTTTAGCCAACATCATATCAACCAAAACTCTTTCATTTATATATTCAGAAGGAGTACTGCCGACTTCATTAAAGAATTGAAATGCTTTATTATATTTAGGAATTGTGTCATCCTGTTTAGAAATCATTGAAAGAGCATCATGGTCACCACATGCATCTACACATTCTGCACATCCCTTACATTTTGTTGGGTCAATAAAAATACCAAATTTGGCAGGTTCTTTACCTTGTTTTTCAGGTGTTTTATAGAATTTTTTAGTTGTTGCCCAATGAGAGTTTGTAAATTCATCATTAAAATCAGACAATTTACTTTGTAAATCTGTTTGAGGAATTGCTTTTGCTAAAATAGCAGTATCAGGACATTGTGTTACGCATTCCATACAGGCCACACAATTCACAGAATTAAAATGTGGAATATCTGGAGCAATATAACTAAAATCTCTCAGTAATGCCGTTCCAGCAGGAATTATACTTCTTGCTGTAGATATTTCAGAATCTAAACCAATTTCTGCCGAACCATTATTATAAGCCCCAACAATTCGATTATTGAAATCTTCAACATCAAGAATATCAAAAGCTGATTTATTATTTTGTTTAGAAATCACTTTATTCATTTATTCTCTCCTTGGTGTGAATTTATTATCTCTAAAGGAACTTTAATAACTTCTGTGAATCCTCGCCTAACAGCATTTAAGTTATCTTGTACTACTTGTTCCCCTCGTTTCCCAAAATATTTCCGAATAGATTTCTCAACTCCTATCATTAAATCATCTTCAGTTAGGCTAGATTTTTTATAATATGGTGTTGATTGAAGAAATACACCTAATAAAACGATTCCCTGCATTCTCTGTCTGAGATCTGGTTTACTTGAAACTTCTTTGGCTACTTTAACCATATCTAAAGCCAATACATTTATTTCATCTTTTTGTATTTTATTTTGAGCCCAATTTGGAAAATCACTCCAAATTTCTTTGGGATCTATTTTATTTGTTTGTACAAATAATAAACCACCTTTTTGTAACCCATTTAAAGGATTTGAAAGGTTAAATGCATTAATATCATTTAATGGTACAAATTCAACAAATTCCAACTCATTATGTGTTTTAATTGGATCAGGACTAATTGTTAAATAATAAGTTGTAGGTAATCCTTTTTTTTCTGAACCATATTTTGGATATGCTTGAACATATAAATCAAATAAATCAGCAACAATTGTTGCCATAATTTTATTTGTGGTAACTGAGCCATAACCACCTACAGAATGTCCACGCATTGAGAATGCACCCTCAGGTCTCACATCAATTCGTTCTTCAGAATCGAGGCCAAGTTCATGTTTTATTCCGATTGCAAAATATTTTTTTTCATTATTTATCATATTATTGTAAACGGAAATAATATCAGATGGTCGAATATCTCTAGAACCTAATCCTGCTGATCCTGAATATATTTTTGGAATTTGAATATTATTGGTATCATTATGTGAATAATAATCTGTAAAAGAAGATTTAATCTCCATAGTTAATGGATTGCTCTCTGCAAGCGGATTATCCATTCTTTCAAGTATAGTAATGCCTTTTAAATGCTTTAGCATTTTAACAATCTTATTTCCCGGGAAAGGTCTAAACGAGGTAATATTTAATAAACCAACTTTTAATCCATTTTCTTTCCTAAGATAGTCAATTGTTGCCTTTGTAGTTTCCATCATACTTCCCAAACCTATAATTGCCCATTCTGCATCATCTAATTTATAAGCTGTCACAAGTTTATATTCTCGACCTGTTAATTCATAAAATTCATTCATTGAATTTTCAAGAATCGATTCTATCTTATCTGTATAATTTCGTTGAGCAATTTTACCTTTCATATATGAATCTTGGTTTTGAACTACTCCAGTCATCACAGGGTGATAGGGGTCCATAAAGTTAACTAATTTATCTTGAGGCTTTGAAATATATTCATCCATTAATTCAGGTTCAGGAAGTAGTACATTTTCGATTGTATGGGTTGTTAGAAATCCATCCATAATATTAAAAAATGGAGTACTTGTAAGTTCTGCTGTTTTTCTTGCAATAAGTGCTAAATCACCTGCTTCTTGTACATTTTGTGAAAACATCATTCCCCATCCACAATCTGAAACTCCCATGACATCATCATGTCCTGCATGTACATTTAGAGATTGAGAGGTTAATGCTCTAGCGCCAATATGAAAAACAATAGGTAGTCGCTTCCCAGAAATAGTATATAAAACTTCTTTCATTAAAATTAATCCTTGACCAGAGGTGAAATTTGTTACACGGCCTCCAGCCAATGCAAAGCCTTCACATGTAGTAGCAGCACTATGTTCGGATTCTAATTCAATAAAAGCTAATTCTTCTCCCCAAATATTTGTACCACCATTTGATACTATGGCCTGATAACCTGATCCCATAGTAGTTGAAGGAGTAATTGGATATGCACATGCACCTTGTGTAATATGTGTTTCTACCCAAACTACAATTGCTGAACCATCAGAAGTTGATTTAAGTCCAGGATATTTAATTTTTTTCATATGAATCTACTTATTATTTATTTAATAAAAATATATTTTTATATCAAAAAATATGAATTTGTCGGTATGTGAAAATTAAGATTAATTTCAAATGATAAAAAAAGAGATAATAATAAATCTTTTAAAAATATTGTTAGGTTATTGCTTAAATATCAGGTCTTAACAATTAGGTAATTATTGATGAAAATTCTTAAATTTATAGGTTTATTCAGAAGCTAATATTAATAAATGAAAATAGCATTTTTAACAGCAGGTGGGCTTGCCCCATGTCTTTCATCTTCAATTGGACGATTAATTGAACAATATGAAACAACTATACCAAATTCTGAAATGATTGGATATTTAAATGGTTATAAGGGATTATTACTTGGTAATTCAATTCAATTATCTGACAATGTAAAACAAAATTCACATATTTTATATAATTTTGGTGGAAGCCCAATTGGTAATAGTAGAGTGAAATTATCAAATGTAGATGATTGTATAAAAAATGGTTATATTCAGGAAGGTGAAAACCCATTAGAAGTTGCTTCTAAGCAATTAGTAAAAGATGGTGTGGATATTTTACATACAATTGGTGGGGATGATACAAATACAACTGCATCTGACCTTGCAACTTATTTAAATGATAATGGTTATAATTTAACGGTTGTTGGATTACCTAAAACGGTTGATAATGATGTATATCCAATTACGCAAACTTTAGGTGCGTGGACAGCATCTCAACAAGGTGCATTGTTTTTTAGAAATATTGTGAATGAAAATACAACAAGTAGTAGACATTTGATTATTCACGAGGTAATGGGTCGTAATTGCGGATGGTTAACTGGTGCAACAGCATTAGAATACAGAAAATTACTTCAAAGTGAATCTTTTTTACCAGATATTTTATTGGATAAAAGTAGATGGGATATTGATGCTGTTTATATTCCTGAAATGGAAATTAATATTTCAGATGAAGTTCAGAGATTAAAGCATAAATTAGATGAAAAAGATTCTGTAAATATTTTTTTAAGTGAAGGTGCAGGGTTAAATTCAATTATTGCTGAAATGGAATCTCAGGGTGAAAAAGTAAACAGAGATGCATTTGGCCATGTAAGGTTAGATGAAATAAATCCTGGAAAATGGTTTGGAAAGCAATTTTCAAAAAAAATAAAAGCTGAAAAAACACTTATTCAAAAAAGTGGATATTTTGCAAGGTCATCAGCACCATGTCAGCAAGATTTAGAACTGATATTCAAATCCGTAGATTTTGCAGTAAAATCAGCATTGGATGAAGTGAGTGGTGTTGTTGGAATGGATGAAGATTATAATAATGAAATTCGATGTATTGAATTTAATCGAATAAAAGGTGGGAAGTCATTTGACTATAAAGTTGATTGGTTCCAAAATTTATTAACAGATATTGGTCAGCCAATAGAAAAAGGAATTTGTAATGAAATATCGTGAAGAATTAATAGAAATCGCCAATTTAATGGTAGCTACGGGAAAGGGAATTTTGGCCGCGGATGAAAGTAATCCTACCTGTGGAAAGCGGTTTGATCAAATAAATTTAGAATCATCTGAAAATTCTCGAAGAAGATATCGGAATATGTTATTTACAACTCCACATTTAGAAGATTATATTTCAGGTGTTATATTATTTGATGAAACAATTAGACAGTCCACATTTGATGAAATACCATTTCCAAAATATTTAGCAAGCAAGGGCATATTGCCTGGAATAAAAGTAGATACAGGAGCAAAAGAATTAGCACTACATAAAAATGAAAAAGTGACTGAAGGTTTAGATGGTTTACGAAATCGACTCATTGAGTATCGAAGTTTAGGTGCAAAATTTGCAAAATGGAGAGCTGTTATTACTATTGGCGATGGAATTCCAACTGACGCATGTATAGAAGCGAATGCACATGGTTTAGCTCGATATGCTTCATTATGCCAAGAACAAGGGATTGTACCCATTGTTGAACCCGAAGTTTTGATGGATGGAGATCATTCCATTGAAACATGCTTTAAAGTAACAGAAAAAGCTCAAAAAGCATTATTTAAACAACTTGAGATTCAAAATGTATTACTTGAGGGCATTATTTTAAAACCAAGTATGGTAATTTCAGGAACTGAATGTGTAGAACAGGCGAGTATTGATTTAGTAGCATCTGAAACGGTGAGATGTTTGAAAAATAATGTTCCTCGTTGTGTTCCAGGTATTGCATTTTTATCAGGTGGGCAATCGGATGAATTGGCTACTTCACATTTACATTTGATGAATGAAAAATTTAAAGCTGAACTTCCATGGGAATTAACTTTTTCTTATGGGAGAGCATTACAGCATCCAGCGATAATGGCTTGGTATGGAAAAGATGAAAATGAATCAAATGCTCAAAAGATTTTACATTATAGAGCTAAGTGCAATGGCTTGGCTAGCAAGGGTGAGCATTGTAAAGTATTTGAAAAGGAATTAGTATAATCCACATAATCACTGTGATAAGTGTCACAGGTATTGAGTATGAAAAGGAATAATGATTAATATTACGCATTGGGCTTGGAAAATTCTAAGGTGATGTAATAAATTGTTGTTGGTATTTTTTGCTAAGATACCAATTTATAGCATAAAAAAAAGATGGAAGTAAGATATTTTGAGATATATAGGGACAGAAATGAATAAAAAATTAATTAAATTATCAATTTTTGCAATATTATTTGTTATACCAATTTTTGCATCAGTTGAAATTTCACTTGTGAATTTTAATGGAGATTTGACTCCAGGTAGTAGTGGTACTGCAGATATATATTATAATTCAGATGAAGATATTGGAGGAATTCAGTTTGATATTTCAGGTGCAAGTTTTATAAATGGTAGTGGCGGTGCAGTAACAGATGCGGGTTATATCATTTCCACCTCCGCTTCTACTTTGTTAGCTTTTTCCTTTTCAGGGGCAACTATTTCAGCGGGTTCAGGCGTTTTAGTAAGTATAGAATTTGATAATATTGGTGATGAAGTTTGCATAATTGAACCTGTGATAGCAACTCCTGGGGGTTCTACAATAAATACAGTTTTAGTAGATAATTGTTATTCTGGATCTAATTCAATAGTCGGCTGTATGGATGTAAATGCATGTAATTTTGATGCTGAAGCAACAGAACCGGGCGATTGTACTTATCCTGAAAGTGGATTTGATTGTGATGGGAATTGTGTAATTGGCGAAGATTGTGAAGGTGTTTGTGGTGGTTCTGCCGAATTTGATGAATGTAGTGTTTGCAGTGGTGACAATTCTTCATGTGCTGATTGTTCTGGAATTCCAAATGGAAATGCTGAAATTGATATGTGTGGAGTCTGTGATAATGATATTACGAATGATTGTATTCAAGATTGTACAGGTGAATGGGGTGGCACTTCTGTAATAGATGATTGTGGTATTTGTAATGGAAATAATGATTGTTTAAATGAAAATCATTATAATGTAACTATTGGTAATACAGGTGTTAGTCAATTAATTATACTTGAAAATACCATTACAGAATTAGTAATTGGTGATGAAATTGGAGTCTTTGATTTAAATGGAATTTTAAATGATGGCGATTGTGAAACTGTTCAAGGTGAATTATTAGTAGCTTCGGGTATTTGGATGGGTAATCAATTAGATTTTTCTGCGATTGGATCAATTGATTTTTGTGACATTGGGGGAGAACAACAATCGGGATTTGTTTCTGGAAATTCAATTGAGATACGGGTTTGGCGTGATGGAGAAGAAATAATACCCAATATTGAATATTCTTTTGGTGATGGGGAGTTTGGTGAATTATTACCTGATGTAATTTCTGAAATTACTCTCTGTAATGGGATAGTTGATGAATGTGGTATTTGTAATGGTGATAACTCAACTTGTGCTGATTGTGTGGGGATACCTTTTGGAAATGCAGAATTAGATTGTGCAGGGATTTGTAATGGTTCCACCGTTTTAGATATTTGTGAAATATGTGGTGGAGATGACTCTTCTTGTTCTGGTTGTATGGATATTGGTGCAAATAACTATGATGTAGAAGCAATTTTTGACGATGGTACTTGTGAATTTCCTGTGATTGAAATTGAAGAACCTGAAGAATTGACTTCTTATGATAGTTCAGTAGATATTGATATTCCTGAAGTTATATTAACAGATGTTTCAGTAGATATTGACATTCCAGCAGGAGCTTTAGATGTTCCCGAAGGTACTGAAGTAACACTTGAAGCCTCAGAAGTTTCTGAAAATGAGTTACAAGATATAATTGATAATTCATCTTCTTCAGATGCAGGTGTTGAAGTTTTTGAAGGAATTTCATTTGAAGCGACGGATGAAAATGGTGACCCTATTGAATTGGCAGATGGTGCAACTTTAGATGTGACATTATCATTTACCCCTGAAAGAAATGAATATGATTTAGGGTATATTACTGAAGATGGTGAAATTGTCGCACTTGGCGCTAATTGTATTGATAATGGTGATGGCTCCTGGACATGTGCAGGTGATGGTCCTGGATTTGGTTCATATATAGTATATTCATTTGATCCTGTAGCAACAATTTCAGGTTGTACATTGATGTCAGCCTGTAACTATAATATAGATGCAACTATGAATGACGGATCTTGTGAATGGCCAACAGGGGTTTATGATTGTGATGGTAATTGTATGAATGATTCTGATAGTGATTTAATTTGTGATGAAAATGAAATTATGGGATGTAATGATATTGGTGCAACTGATTATAATCCAAATGCAACAGAAGATGATGGATCTTGTAGTTATTTAAATGGATATAGTCCTTATTATGGACCACGAACAGATTGGGTTGTAACAGTATCAACTCAACAGGGCTTTGTTGTAATTGATGATTTAACATTAAATGGAAGTATAATTGAATCGGGGGTAGAAAATGGTACTTCAACCGGGGGATGTCCAGATGGAAATTGTGATATTCTTTCTGCAATGTATAATGGTGCTTCCGTGGGATGGAGTTATTGTACTGTAATTGGTGGACAAATTACTGTTGCTGTGAATTTTAAAGATGCTAATACACCAGGTCTAGAAAATTATCCTCAATATGTTGGAGGTGTTTTTCATCCGAATGTAACATTTAACTTTTATGATTCAAGTGAAGAAATTGTATATTATAATGTAATGTCAGCTAGTCCTGTTATTCAAGGTTTAGAAAATATTGGTTCAATAGATATTACAGGCGATGGCCCATTTCAAAGTTGTGATGGGTTTCAGTTAGGTGAGAATAATTGTTTTGCTCAAGAGCCTGGTTGTCCATTATCTTATGATTTAGAATTCAACCCTAATGCTGGAATATCGGATTGTAATAATTGTAGTACTTTTTATTCTTTTTGTGGGTGTACTGATCCAACAACCCCAAATTATAACCCCGATGCATTAGTAAATGATGGTACTTGTCAGTATGGGTTTTCATTTACTCATAATTTAAACTTTGGTAATAACCTTATTAGCTTCCCAGGAACTTTAGAAGATAATAGTTCACAATTATTATTAGAAGGATTAATGAATAATGGACCTGAAGTTGTATTTTTATTAGGACAAGGTGTGGGTTTATTTAATACAACTGATGGTTGGTCAGGAAATTTAAATTATGTAAATGAATTTTCAGGCTATTGGATAAATGCAGAAGATATTGGATTTGCAGTTGAAAGCCCATATCCATGGGAAATTGAATTTAGCTCAGCAATTGAAGCCTGTACAGATTATTCAATTAGCTTTGGTAATAATTTAATGTCTTATCGCTGGGGGACTGGAAATTCATCTACAATGGATGCACTTGGTGGTGTAGATTTTGCAACTGAAAACTTTAACTTTATTCTTGGTCAAGGAGTTGGCTTATTTAATACAAATGATGGATGGTCAGGAAATTTAAATAATTTAATTGAAGGTAAAGGATATTGGTTAAATATTGAGAATAGTTCTATTGATTTTAAATGGG
>JACKQG010003972.1_pt1 | contig 17580 bp, 14 predicted proteins | sample 8237621 | NCBI WGS metagenome assembly JACKQG01 (sample SAMN15677084, study PRJNA649215) | marine metagenome | biome: marine; feature: Black Sea; material: saline water; isolation source: suspended particulate matter (SPM) from the Black Sea western gyre | collected 2013-06-09/2013-06-10 | depth...
TGAATTTCCAGGTTGCGGTAGTGTTGAAGACTGGTCTCATCCCCTACATAGAGACATCTGCAATAGGTGGCGTCCGCATACAGAACATATTTGTTGCCATCGCGTTTGTGATGGGTGAGCTTGTGCTGCGGCAGGGTCTTCAAATGGGCCAGCTTCTGCGGGGTGTCGGCCACCATTTTCCTGAAACCTGCCCTTGCGAGCAGCCCTTCAACATCCGCCACAGTGTTTTTCTGCAACGAGACGCATCCTCCCAGGACCAGACCTAACGCCGCCAGAACAATCGCGACATTCCACCCGTTTTTTTGACGTTTCATAAGCATTCCTCCCTTTTCCCATACTAAAAAGCTTCTGTTGCACTTCATCCGGCATAAGCAATCCCCGGAGGCAAGGCTTTCACAAGTTTCTGTAACATACATACCGTGTCAGATACAGCATTTTCATCGAAAATACGCTTTTCCTTGTCCCTTTATGGAACCGAAGCCTCAGATAACCGGGATAGCTGCCAAAAGGGTTTCGGTTGACCCTCAATCCCGAATCTGCTAAATGAAGAGGCCTCTTTGTAACACAAAAAAGCGATGGCTTGTTAGGATAAGGGGAGGACTTGAGGATGAAAAAGATCGGGATCATTGGCGCGGGCAATATGGGAAGCGGTATTGCTCAGAAAACGGCCCAGGAAGGCCTTTCGGTGGTGATGGTGGATGTGAAACCGGAGTTTGTGGAAAAGGGCCTCGACTCCATACGGGCAACCCTCGGGGAGGCGGTCGAACGCAAAATATTGCGACCCGAGGAGGTAGAGAAGATCATGGCCCGGATCCAGGCTACCACCGACCTGGCCGAGACAAAAGGATGTGATCTGGTCATAGAGGCCATCTTTGAGGATATGGATGTTAAGAAGGATCTCTTTTCAACGCTTGATCAGGTGTGCGGCCCGGAGACGATTCTGGCCACGAACACCTCTTCATTTTCGGTGGACGAGCTTGCCCGATCCACGGACCGGCCGGATCGCTTTGTGGGCCTTCATTTTTTCTATCACCCGGCCAAGAACCGGCTCCTGGAAATCATACCGGGTCCCATGACATCTCCGGAAACCGTTTCAGCCTGCAGGCGGTTTGCCCAGCTCACTGGAAAGACGGATATCTTGGTCAAGGACGCCCCGGGGTTTGCAGTCAACCGCTTCTTTGTCCCCTGGCTGAATGAGGCGACACGCATCTTGGAAGCGGGCATCGCCAATATTCCCACCATTGATAAGGTCGCCATGGAGACCTTCGGAATCGGAATGGGGCCTTTCAAGCTGATGAATGTGACGGGGATTCCCATCGCTAAACATTCCTGCGAATCGCTTGCCGGTAAGCTCGGCGCATTCTACGCCCCTTCGGCCAGACTCAAGGCCCAGTTTGAATCGGGTGAGTTGTGGCCGCTGGTTGGCGAAGTGGACGACGCAGCGCTTGAAGAGGTTGCGGACAGACTTCTGGGAGCTGTTTTCTGCGTGGCGACCTCACTCCTTGAGAAGGGCGTTACAGATATGACGGATATTGATCTGGGTGCCAAGGTGGGTTTGCGGTGGCGGAAAGGGCCGTTCGAGGTCATGAACCGCGTGGGAATCGACACGGCCTATGCTCAGGTGGCGACCCTGCTGAAGGACTGGCCCGATCTCACCGTGCCTGTTCATCTGGAGAATCAGCATAAAAAGGGGGTTCCCTGGGATATCCGTTACGTTAAGTACGTCCAAGACGGTGACCTTGGCAGGGTGGTCCTATCCAGGCCGGATGCAATGAATGCCCTAAATGAGACGGTGGTAAAACACTTGGATGAGGCATTTCAGGAGGCGGCGTCAGACCATCAGACCCAGGCGGTTATTCTGGAAGGCGCGGGGAAGGCATTTGTGGCCGGTGCTGACATCGGGTTTTTTGTGAAGTGCATCAGGGAGGGCCGTCTTGATGATAACTTCAAGTTCACCGAATACGGCCAGTCTGTCCTGAACCGTATTGATGAGAGCGAAAAGCTGGTAGTGGCCAAGATGGACGGGCTGGCCTTTGGCGGCGGTCTTGAACTCGCCCTTTCCGCCGACGTCATTGTGGCGACGTCTAAGGCAGTCATGGGGTTTCCTGAAACCGGTATCGGTATCTACCCCGGACTGGGAGGGACCCAGCGCACAAGCCGGTATATCGGAAAGGCACTGGCAAAATACCTCATCTTCACGGGCCGGCTGATCCCCGCAGAGGTGGCGTTGTCAATCGGCCTTGTGGATTATGTATTCGCACCTGATGAGATAGAGAATAAGATCCGCAGCCTCATTGCGGATGGAAAGATGGTTCCTAAAAAGGGGCGAAAGGATGAAGAACTCCCTCCGGAATTCCAGAAGATAAAACCGCTGTTTGCAGATGAGAATATCGAGGCGTGGTTGAATGGCAAATATCTTGACAGTGAGGACGCGCTTACAGCCAGGACCGCTAAGATCATCGCTGGAAAAGCCCCTCTGGCGCTCAGATTCGCAAACCAGATTATTGACGCCGGTTATGAAATGGCACTGTCAGACGGTGTCAGGCAGGAATTGGCCCACTTGAACGAGATCTTCTCCACTGCCGACGCCCTGACCGGTCTCACCAGCGTTGGGAAGGGTCGGCCGGTATTTCAGGGGAAATAGCCGCCTTTTGACGGACATGCAGTCAGTCGGCAGATATCAACCTGCCAGGGTCTACCGTGGCATTCCTTATTTTTTGGCGGAGGGGAGGGGTTGAAGGAAGTAATCCCTCCAGGCGCGGATTTGGTCTGCCGTTTGGGTGTCCACCGGTTCGGGACGGAGGGAAATCGGTTTCAAGCATCTCTCAAGAAAACCCGTGAGCCCGTCTGTAAGAATAAGCACGTTGCGGTATCTCTCGCGAAAAAGCGCATCCCTCGCTTGTGCCGGATGGGTCATGCCGTTGGAATAGAGCACCACCCTCTCTCTCCCCTTTTTTTCCCTCATAAAGGCCGGAAGGTCGGGCAGTTGAACATTTACGGCACCCCGGATGTGAAACCGGGCGTATTCCTCCTCAGGCCTCACATCCACGACCACCAGGTCCGACGTCCCTTTTATCAGAAGGGATGCGAGGTCTTCCGGTTCCATATGGTCCTTTCCGGAGGATACAATTTCCAGAAGGCCATTTCCCGCGGGTGGAACGGCGGTTAGAGCCTGTTTGGAATCAGATAAAGGGGCAGGGGCTTTTTCTCCGGCCCGTGGAGAAAGGAGCGGGAGGGCGGCCGCAAAAATAATGAGCACGAGAGAGAACGCTTTGAGAAAGGGGCTGTTGAAATAGAGACCCCCCCGGGCGGGCCGCCGGATCTTTTCGACGTATTCAGCCCCCCAGAAACAGAGGACCGCCAAGATGGTAAAGAAGAGGAGAAAAGCGTTCTTGCTGATGCTCAGGCTTTCATAGACAAAAGACAGACCCGGTTCTCCAAACCCGGCCTGTGTGCTCTTCCCCCATGTGTAGAGTGGCTTCAGGATCGGGAACAGCTCATTAAAGAGGATGCCCCCGATGACGGCGCCAACGAGGAAAATGAGGGCGTCCACCTTCCCTGAAGCCAGCCCCACGGCAGCCGTTCCCGGACACCAGCCGCTCATAACAAACCCGATACCAAAAATCAGCCCGCCCACCACGTATGCACCGTAGTAGGTTTTGATGTAATGGATCTGTTGGAATAGATCGATGACGCCCGAGGCAGACACAAAGGCAAGGCCCAACATGGCCACCACCAGCGCCGTGAACATCACCTTGAGCACGGCCATATCCCTGAAATAAAAAATGCCGCTGATTCTCCGTGAACTCCCGAAACCGGCCCGTTCAAGGGCCAGGCCGAAAAAGAAGCCGATCACAAGAGCGGCGAAAAAGGCCCCGCCTCCGCCTAAGGCGTCAAGACCGTAGTACGTGCTAATCATCCCACTGTCTCCTGACAAAATAGGCCGCCAGATAACCGCCCACAAAAAGAAAAACCAGAAAGACCAGGCTTCCCGTGAGCATCAGGGCGCTTCCGCTGAGCGCCTGTCCCGAGGTGCACCCTCTGGCAAGACGGCTGGCAAAGCCCGCGAGGATGCCCCCTGACAGTGCAAGGATGAGTCTGAGTGCGCTGGACGCTGCATGCCCTTTTTCAACCCCAAACTCAACCCGACGGGCCAGGATCGCAGAGAAAAGACCGCCCAAGAAAACGCCCGTCAGCATGGCACAGAGATAATAAGAGAGGGGATGGTTTCCCCATTTTCCGAAGTACTCACTGGACAGGGTGTGCGATGGAAGGATGAGCCCTTCAAGGAAGGCGCCGATCCGGGCGAGACAGCCGGACGCACCAAGTCCCGCTCCCAAAATGAGAAAAGAGGCGAGGAGTGTCAGACCTAAAAGCACGCCGGCTAAATAGGGGTTGCCATAAGGTTTTCTGTTGGTCATTTCCTGCGCCATGGTCTACCCCCTCTCTCCGGTATCAGGGTTAACACCCCGCGCTTCTTCTTTTAGGTTCCGGCGGTTTTTTGGCCGGAGGCGTATCTTGTTGAACCGGCGGCCTGGGTGGCGCGACAGGGGGAATCGGGTGTTTCTGAAATGTACCGTGCGATAGCGGCATTCCCCGGCTCTCAGCCCAGTAGGCCTCCAACCCGCCGTACAGGACCTTGACCGGCCTTTCGGTCTTCTGGGAGAGGACCCCTCCCACAGCCATGGCGATAGAGCCGTCGCGATCCACCAAGATCAGCGGCCCGGCTCCCACAAGATATCCCGGATCAGAAAGGGCCTCCGCTACATGAATATTTTTGGAGCCTGGAAGACTGTAGTCGGCAAAGTGTGCCGACGGCCTCAGGTCCAGAATCTCAAAGGTCCCGGGCAGGTCCATGATGAGCCGCTTCAGCTCTTGAGCAGAAATCCGATCCGGAAGCTTCACCTGTTTCTTGGGGCCGGCTGAGCTGACAGCGTCTTCTTTGGATGCCTCGTAAACGGGCAGGCCCGCATCTATCCAGGCCTGGCTTCCGCCTTTGAGGTTTCTCGGCATCTTGAAACCTTTTTTCTCCAGTATCCCTACGGCCATGCTGGATCGGTAGGCGGAGTTGCACACCACCACCACCGGCTCTGCCGGATCCAGTTGTCTGGACAGATCGGAAAGCTGATTAAGGGGGAGATTCAAGACCGTTCCGATCCGTAACGCCATCCACTCAGATGGCAGACGCACATCCACAACGACCGGGGCCTTCCCTTCCTGCATCAACCGGTAAAGTTCCTTTGGGGAGATGGGGTTGCTCGCGGTTAGGGGCTGTCCGGCATCCTTCCATGTGTCCATGGTGATGATGTCCGGGGTATAACCGATGCGGTGAAGCCTGAAGAGGGCTTCTTTCAATTCCTCTTTGTTTCCTACCAAAACCAGGTTGGCCCCCCACGGCACCATGATCCCGACCCATGTTTCAAGCCGTCCCCTGAGGGCAATGTTCACTGAGTTGGGAATATGTCCCGAGGCGTATTCATCTGCATCGCGAAGATCCACCACATAGGTTTTTTCGGGGTTGGCCAACGCCATATCCGGTTTCTTCTCAGGGGGGAGCCCTCCACCCCAGTCAATGAGGGGCGGGCCTTTCTTGTTCATGGCGGCGTTGTGTTTGAAGTACTGCGGCGCTTCAGGAAGACCCTGGATCAGGGCAGCAACAAATTCGCTGCGGTTCTTGTATTTCAAATAGGGATTGGTGTTCTTTTCTTCACCGATGGTGCTGGTGGGACGATCGGAGAGATGGGCGCCGCAAAGGGAGCCTGCGCCGTGGGCAGGGAAAATCTTGACCCGGTCGTCGAGTTTGGATATCTTGTTTGTCCACGAGTCGAAGAAGGCCGACGCCAGCCAGGCCGCTGAGGTGGTCCCGCCGATGAGGTCGGGTCGTCCGACACTCCCCACAAAAAGCACATCGCCGGTAAACATCAGTTCCGGGACATCCGGGTTCCCGGGTCCATATACAAGGGCGCACATGCCGTCGGGTGTATGACCGGGTGTTTCGATGAATTTTACCAGGGCTTTCCCTACCCGGATGGTGCTCCCCTCTTTGAGCGGTTTAAAAGGATATTGAACCCCACTCTTGTGGCTCTGGTAGATAGGGCATTTCATGGCCTTTACCATCTCCAGATGGCCTGCCACAAAATCCGCATGAGAGTGGGTCAGATAGACCCCTATGATTTTCACACCTTCCTTCTTGGCAACATCCAGAAAGATGGAAATGTCCCTGCATGGGTCTACCACCAATGCTTGGCCGTCACTGACGAGCATGTAGGAATAGATGGAAAGAACCGGCAATTCGAACTGAATCAGGCTGAAACCGGGAAACGTATAGGTGTCGACGATGTAGTATTTGGAGGCATCTGTCCCGTGGGTGGCCGACTCTGCGTCCTTGATTTTGGCAGACGACAGGGCCGGCCAGAAAAGCAGAACCGTTAACAGGAGACAGAGAGAAGAAAAAGCGGATATCCTATTTTTTTGCATCGCTTCACACCCTCCTTATACAACATTGATGGACCTGTAAAAACCCTCTGGTCTCACGCAAAGGCGTCAAGTCAGAATGAGCAATTTCAATAGGTTGCCTTTGCATTCCCTGAGGGCTCTGCGAGAAATCTGACTTTTTGCGGCGTTATCAATCTTGATGATTCGTTGAAAGTCGTCATTTACGGGCCCGTACGACCGGGTTGCAGCGATCGAGCTATTCGAAGGATTCAAACAACGAAGACATTTGGTTTTTGAAACTTGTTGGCACCGACGAAAATTGTTTTCCAGACAGGGCAACGAACTCGCCATTGCTTCGGACAAGGAGCCGTCCCTGGTCATCCCTGATTTCTGCTCTTGCCCGTATTTTGGGAGGCGCTGAGTCGTCTACGAGTTTGCCGGTTACGGTCAAAGGGATTCCGATCGATACATTCCTGACATACTTGATATCCATCTTCCTGGTCACAAGAAAGGTCTTTTTTGAATACATGATGGCCCATGACATCACTTCATCGAGCAGAGTGGATATGATGCCGCCATGCGCAATATTCTGCCACCCCTCATGATACCGTCCCAAAGTAATGTCCGAGCAGACAGCATCCCCAAGGCGGTAGAACTCCAGGTTGAGTCCAATCGGATTCTCTGTCCCGCAGGCGAAGCAGTAATGTCCTTCAGGTTTTTGAATATCGACTCTCTTTTCTTCTTCCACAATATTATTTTCCATATCCCAACACTCCACAGCTCCGCTACGCCACCACTTCGGCAACGGGTTATTCAAAATATCCCCTCTCCCAGATCATTGAACCCTGATCTTTTCCAGGGAATCCGTTGTTCGGATGACTTCCTCTCCGGGGGAAGAATAATAGTGATGTGTCTTCTGTGTTACTGTCCAAGCTATCGTTTCATACTCCCCTAAAGGCTTTCCCTCTTCATCAGACTGAAAGTAAACATTTATCCCGCCTGTGGGTCCGTTAACAGGGTTTTTATACCACACATCCGTATAAATTGTGTCCAGTACAAATTCATTACCCACCATCTCATAGTCTTTGGTTGTCTTGAGGAGCCCTTCTTCGTCATAAGCAAACGTTGCCTTCCATTTTTTATTACCTGTGCTGTCTTCTATCCAAATAACCGCTTCAAGATATCCTTCAACTGTTTTTGTAATCTCGGAGTGATATATCTCCTCATAGGTTCCATCACCGTTATAATCTATGCTATAAGTTTGGGGGTATCCGTCCGAATCGAAAGTGACCTTTTCCTGATATGTTAATCGACCTTCCTTGTATTCCTTATAATATTCGTCGTAACCGACACCTCCTGCACCTCTCAACGAATTCTTCAGCGTTGTTGATCGCCATTTATATTCATAGCTCTTTATCCCGTTTGAATCGTATCCAATTCCCGTCTGGGTGGCGAGAATTCCATCTTTATTCCATACGGTTGAATATTCATAATCTCTTCTAACATCTGGATTGTCGGTAGGGTCGTCGCGGTAACCGATAACGGAAGTCCTCAAATAAAGGGTCCTTTCATATGTATAATCATAAGCAGAGTCGAAGTTGCCCGCGCCATCATACCAGATGCGCCGTGTCGGGAAACCAGCATCATCAAGCGTCTGGATCGATGTGGCGATAGTGCTTCCAATGGCGTCTTTGCCAGTTGCCTTTGTCCAGTACAAATGGTCCGTGTAACCATATTCATAGGTATAGGTTTCTTGATTGCTGGCGGATTCCTGCGACAAAGCTCCACGGGCTCCCGGTATAAGGTTCTGTTCTGATCGTGAGAAGACATGCCCCTGGGATTTCTTGTGGCTTGTGAGGGTTGTTCGGCCCTTGGTCGTCGGGCCAAATTCTTCGATCAGCCGGGAAAGAGGTCTCAAATCATATATACGATTGCCATCATTATCGTCTGCGCAAGAGATAATCAGGGGGGAAAGGAATGCGGCAAAAACAGATAAGACATGCGTCACTTTTTTCATAAGATGACCTCCTTATTATTTACAAGGATTGTTAACAGAAAAAACCTTCAAAAGTCAACTGATTCGGGTAAGAGGATGCTGGCCCTGGTAAAGACACGGATCTGCCAATACAGGCAAAAATGTTTTTCCAAAATTGCATTTTGTCTTCTTCTGGTTTAAGATCAGGAGGTTTTGCGGTCTTGACAATCTGCAATATATGTTTATTGTTGTCTTAGTATAAAGGCTATTATACGCTAATTATATCAATTAGTTATAAGGTTTTCCACGAAGTTAAAGGTTGAGCTGAAAGAGGCTTAAGAGACACAGGGAACGTCTCAGAGACCGCTCAGCAAGAACAGGAGGGAAAGGACGGATGGATATACAGGAAATAACCCGAAGGGTCGAAAAGGATAGCCTGATTGTCAGGCAGATTATGGCGGGGATTGAAAAGGTCATTGTAGGGCAGAGATATCTCATCGAGAGGATGTTGATCGGGCTTCTGTGCGATGGTCATCTATTGTTAGAGGGTCTTCCGGGTTTGGCAAAGACCACTGCTGTCAAGACCCTGGCCGCTACTATCAGGACGACGTTTCAGAGGATTCAGTTCACTCCTGACCTCCTCCCTGCGGACATATTGGGGACACAATTCTTCCGGCCTGACACGGCCACATTCGAGATCAAGAAAGGCCCCATATTTCACAACATCATCTTGGCCGATGAGATCAACAGGGCCCCTGCAAAGGTCCAGAGTGCACTCTTAGAGGCGATGCAGGAGTTTCAGATCACCATCGGTGAAACCACGTTTCAACTGGCCAGACCCTTTTTGGTGCTTGCCACCCAGAACCCGATTGAACAGGAAGGCACCTACCCCCTCCCGGAGGCCCAGATCGACCGCTTCATGCTGAAGATCAGGGTTGACTATCCTTCGGCAGAGGAAGAAAAGGAGATTATGGAGCGGGTCTATGGCGGGGCCACGGAGGAGATCCAAGGGGTGGTGGACGTGGACCAGATCAGGGCTGCTCACGAGACCATGATGTCGATCCACATGGAGGAGCGGATCATGGATTACATCGTTCGGATCTCCATGGCCACGCGCAACCCGGGAAAATTTGGCCTGGACATTGCCCCCATGATCAGCTACGGCGCCTCGCCCAGAGCCTCTATCTGGCTCGGTCTGGCCGCAAGGGCCCACGCATTTTTGAGTGGCCGCGGATATGTGACGCCTCAGGATGTGAAGTCGATGGCCCCTGATGTCCTGCGTCACCGGATTATCCTGAGCTACGAGGCTGAGGCAGAAGAGAAGAGCACCGATGACCTTATAAAAATATTGTTGGAACGGATTGAGGTCCCCTGACATGCTTTCGGAGGCGCTGTTCAAAAAGATCCAGAGGTTCCACTTCACCACGAAACGAATGGCCAATGACCTTTTTGCAGGCCAGTACGAAAGTGCCTTCAAAGGGAGAGGGATGGAGTTTGCCGAAGTCAGGGAGTACCAGATCGGTGACGATATCCGGGCGATCGACTGGAATGTATCGGCCCGCTTCGGCCGGCCGTTTGTCAAGGTCTTTCACGAGGAGAGAGAACTGACGGTCATCCTTATCCTGGACCTCTCAGGCTCCCATCTATTCGGAACAAAAGGGAAGTTCAAGCGTGAACTGCTGGCCGAAGTGGCAGGGATGCTGGCTTTCCTGGCGATCCGTACAAACGACAAGGTGGGGGCCATCCTGTTCAGCTCCAGGGTCGAGAAATACATCCCTCCCAAGAAAGGGGCGTCTCATGTGTGGCGCCTGATCAAAGAGATATTTACCTATGAACCCCGGGACCTGAGCACGAACATTGATGCGGTCCTGACATACCTGAACCGGGTTGCCAAGCGTCATGCGATTGTGTTCCTGATATCCGACTGCATGGACACCGGGTTTGAAAAATCACTGAGGCTGTCTGCCAAGAAGCACGATCTCACGGTCATACGTGTGACGGACCCTGCTGAAGCGGTCCTCCCTGAGGTGGGCCTGATCGCCCTCAAAGACCCTGAGACCGGAGAGACCGCACTGATCAACAGCAGGAGCAGACGCCTGAGAGAAAAATGGCTTGCCTACCGGAAGGAACAGACAGACTATCTGTCAGATCTCTTCAGAAGGGGAGGGATCGATCACGTGGAACTATCTACAGACGGTCCGGTGGTCGAGCCGCTGACCCGGCTTTTTGAGATGAGGAGGAGAAGGCAATGAAACGTGGAGGGGGGGGTGGTATCTGGTGTATAGCCCTTATCTGCATCCTTCTCTCCTCTGGAGTGGCCGGGGCAGCAGATGGTCGGGATAAACCCTTATCCGGATTGCGGGCCACATGGGTTCCCGTTTCGGCCAGGGTGGGGAGCATTGTCACCCTCACGCTAAGCTACCATCTCCCGGAAGGCGCACATCTGCCTCCCGATATTCAGGTCAAGGGGCTTGAGGGTCTTACCATTGAGGGCCGTCAGACAGGGCCGGGAGAGATTCGTATCCGCCTCCTAATGGATCGACTCGGAACATTCAAGACCGGGCCGCTCTCCCTGGCCTATTTGGACAAGGAAGGGGAAAAGCAATTCCTCGGGACAGGCCCGGTGCAACTGACGGTTTTATCGAATCTCGGTGAAAAACCAGGTGACGCGCAGCTTAAACCGATCTACGGGATTATTCCTTCAAACTCACGGCTGTTTACATATCTGCCGTGGGTGATAACGGCCCTGACAGCCTGCGCCGCAGGCGTCGGCCTCTTCCTGTGGCTCCGAAGACGTGGCCACGGGCTGGGTCCTGCCGTGTCTCAAGCCCCTCCCCACGTCTTGGCCCGACAGGAGATCGATGAACTGGAATCTCGCCGGCTCTTTGAAAAGGGTCATGTGAAGGAGTTCTACTTCCGATTTTCTGAAATCATTAGGCGCTATCTGGAATCCCTCAGGGGGTTTCCAGCCGCAGAGTATACCACACAGGAAATCGCCCTCTGTATCCACAACCCGCAGGACAGGGAGATCCTTCCCCTCCTGCAGCAGGCTGACCTTGTGAAATTCGCAGATCTGGTGCCCACCCCGGCCAGGAAGGATGATGAGCTGAGAAAGGCCCTTTCATATATCCGGGAAACCGGCCCTGCGCTCGAGCGGGAACAGGCCCAGAAAGCCGTGCAGCCCAGGGGCGTCAGGCTTGTCCGCCGCTGGATGAAGAGGTCAGAGGAGACTGGCCGATGATGTTCAGGTTCGCCTATCCGGTCGTACTGCTCCTCCTTCTTGTGGTAGGCGGATGGCTTGTGTTTGCGCTCTGGAAAAAGCCCTCCGCCATCACCTATTCGATGACGTCAAAGATGGCTGGTCTTGCAGGGCGAGGTAACTGGATGGTGGCAAGGCTCCCGGTGATCCTGAGGGGGTGCGCTCTTGTCCTGCTGATCTTAGCCGCGGCCCGGCCCCAGCTATACAACGTGTCCCGGGATATCCGGTCTCCGGGCGTGGATATTATGCTTTGCCTGGATACGTCAGGTTCCATGCAGGCCCTCGATTTCAAACTGGGTGGCGATCCTGTTTCCCGGCTGACCGCTGTCAAAAAGGTGGTCAGCGATTTTATTAAAAAAAGAGAAAGCGACCGGATAGGAATGGTGGTTTTCGGCGAAGAGGCGTTTACCCAGTCGCCCCTGACCATTGACAAGGGGCTCCTTTTGGGGTTGGTGGAAAAGATGGAGATCGGTATGGCAGGAGACCGCACCGCCATCGGCTCTGCAATCGCCATCGGGGGAAAAAGGCTAAAAGACCTGAAGGCCAAGGCAAAGACCCTGATCCTCCTTACAGATGGAAGGCACAACGCCGGCGAGATAACGCCCTTGGCGGCTGCTGAGGCGGTCCGGGCATTAGGGGTTAAAATCTATACGATCGGAGTCGGAGGAAAGGGCCCGGCGCCCTTCAGGGTGAAGACCTTTTTGGGAACCCGGCTGGTACACCAGAGGGTTGACCTGGATGAAGAAACCCTGAAAAAGGTGGCCGAAACCGGGGGCGGAAAATATTTCCGCGCCGCTGACAGCCGGGAGTTATCAGAGATATACGATGTCATTGACCGGATGGAAAAAACCGAGGTAAAGGTCAAGGAGTTTTTTCACTTTAAAGAGCTTTACTACTACTTCCTCGTTCCGGCGCTCATACTATTCGGGCTGGAGGTTTTGCTCAAAACCTGGATCTTGAGGGTGATTCCATGAGCCTGTCACACCCATGGATACTCCATTTTCTATGGCTTGTGCCGGTAATGGCACTCGTCTTCATTGTCTACAACCGGCAGAAGATGCGGGCCATGGCGAGATTTGCCGAGCCCGAGTTGTTAGACCGTCTGACCGGAAATACCCGAAAGGGAAGACGAATCATAAGATCCGTTTTTTTGCTGGCCGCATTGGGGTTGATGATCTTCGCCTTAGCCGGGCCACGGTGGGGAAGCCATTACCAGGAGGTGAGTCAAAAGGGCGTAGACATCATGGTTGTACTCGATGTCTCTCTCAGTATGCTGGTGGAAGATGTCAAGCCGGACCGGCTTGAGCGCGCCAGGCGGGAGATCTCCGATTTTATCCAGGTGGTCCAGGGCGACAGGGTGGGGCTGGTAGCATTTTCAGGGGCGGCCTTTACGCAATGCCCTTTAACCTTTGACTATGGCGCGCTGAAGATGTTCCTGAGTTCGCTCCGCCCTGATCTTGTCCCTGTTCCGGGAACCGACTTAGGCGCCGCCATAGAGACGGCGATCTCCTCATTTGACATGGCGTCCAGGACGGACAAGGTCATCCTCCTTATTACTGACGGAGAAGACAATGAGGACAGGGGACTTGAAGCGGCCCGTGAGGCAGCAAAAAAGGGGATCAAGATTTTTGTATTCGGGATAGGGGATCCCTCCGGAGGTCCGATCCCTGCGGCCGAGAGAAAAGGCGGCTTCAAAAAGGACAAAGAGGGCAAACTGATCATGTCCAAGCTGAACGAAGAAGGCCTCAGGGAGATCGCCTCAGTAACAGACGGGAGGTACACCCGCTCCGTGGCCGGGGATCTTGACCTGGACCTCCTCTATTTCGAAGGGATCAGATCCAAGACAGAGGCCGCCACGCTCAAGAGCGGTAAGATAAAGGTCTATGAGGAGCGCTTTACCCTGTTTGTCATTGCCGCTTTTCTTTTCTTGCTTCTTGAAGTCCTGATCGGCGTTGTGGGAAGGGAGCGTTGTTGAATGCAGAGTGCGGAGTGCGAAGTGCGGAATAGAAACTGGGGAAGGAGACTCCAGATCATTTTTTTTGTGGTTGCCGGGATTTTTCTTGCGGCCCCGGCCGCCGGTGCAGAGGACCCGGATGAACTCTACAGGCAGGGGCGGTATGCCGAGGCTGAAAAGATCTATGCCCGCTCAGACATGGACAACCCCAAGGACGTGCGCCATCGGTATAACAGGGGGTGTGCCAATTACCAGAACAACGATTACAAGGGGGCTGTAGCCGCATTTTCCAGCGTGCTGACAAGGGCCAAGGACAAGGGAACCCGTCTAAAGGCGGCTTACAACCTGGGAAATGCGGCCTTCAAGCAGGGCGATGTAGCCGCGGCCGCGGCCTATTACAGGAAGGCCATCCTGATCGATCCTGAAAGCGAGAATGCAAGGTATAACCTGGAACTCGCCCTCAGAGAGCTGGAAAAGCTGAAAAAGGAAAAACAAGAAGGCCAAAAGGGCTCCGGACCGGAGGGAAACAGGGAGGATATGTCTAAAGACAATAAAAAGGAGAAGGGCGAGGGGAAGGGGTCTCAGGACAAAGATCCCAATGACAAAGAGTCTGAGAAAGAACCCGGAGGAGAGAAAAGAGGAGATGGAGAAAAGGCGGCCGCACAGGGTGAGGCCCGGAGAGGTGAACAGGAATCTCCTAAAGACCTGTCAGGGGAGCTCAGGCCCAATGAGGCCCTGCCTGAACAAAAAGAAACGGCTGAAGGGTCCGGCGAAGCTATCTCCCTGATGGACAAGGAGAAGGCTGAGGCCCTCTTGGACAATGTCAAAGAAGACCGGTCAAAATTCCTGGAGCTTCAAACCCCGGAAGGGAAACGACGGGGGGTCTTATCAGGAAAGGATTGGTAAGATGAAGAAAATTATTCTGTTGTTAGCGTTTTCACTCTGTATTTTCGTGCCCTGTCCGACGCGTGCGGAGGTCACGGTCGCACTCACTCTGGACAGACAGGAAGGGACACCCTCTGATTCCATCAGGATGGTTGTTCAGGTGTCAGGCGCCAGGAGCTGCGATACGCCGCCTGTCATAGAGGGACTGGATCTGTTTCAGGTCTCCCAGGGGGGAAGCTCGAGTCGGGTTGAAATAATAAATGGAAAGTTCAGCTCAGGGGTCGACTATACATACTTCATCCAGGCTTCAAAACCCGGGACCTTTCAAATCGGACCGGCCAAGGTCAAGGTCAACGGGAAGTTATTTCAAAGCAATACCCGGACACTGACAATCCTCAAGACCGCATCTCCGGCATCACCCGCCAGGGGGCCGATATTTCTCACTGCCTCGCTCTCCTCAGAAAAGGTGTTTGTTGAAGAACAGGTCTTATACACACTCAAGCTTTACCTGAGTGCCCAGGTATCCGATATTTCCCTTCAGCTCCCGGAACGGGATCGCCTTGTCTTCAAACAGTTGGAGAAGCCGAGGGAATACCAGGGGGTGTATGAGGGGAGTGAGTATCGCGTCATAGAAGTGAGGTATGCGCTGATGGCGCTCCAGGAAGGGGACTACGGTATCCAGCCCGCTCGAATGGATATGACCGCTTATGAGTCGCGTGGAAAATCCCGGAAAGGGTTTTTCAACGACCCCTTCTTTGCTGATCCGTTTTTTAGAGCGGGCAGGCCCGTAAGCATTTCCAGCGAACCACTTGAATTGAAGGTGATGCCCCTCCCGCTAAAGGGAAAACCGGATGGTTTCAGCGGACTTGTGGGCAGCTTCAGGATTGAGGCCGAACTTGCGCCGTCCAAGATAAGGGTCGGGGAATCTGCTACCCTGACAGTCCGCGTGAATGGCAGGGGAAACATAAACCGCATTCCGGACCTGAAGATGCCGGGTCTGGACCATATGAAGGTGTACGCTGATGAACCGGTTTTTGAGGCACACCCCGATCACAAAGGGATGGCCGGATCCAAGACAATGAAATGGGCCATCGTGCCTGAACAGGAGGGCGATTTTGAAATCCCGCCTCTTTCCTTCAGTTTTTTCGATCCCGGAAAAGGTCAGTATAGCGTTCTTCAAAGCCCTAAGAAATCCCTCGTGGTTCTCCCTGGAAAAGGGAAAATGATCATGGTGGAGGCTGGACCGGACAGGCAGAAAAGGGCCAACGGGTCAGTGAAGCGGGGGGTCAAAGAGATAGGCCATGATATCCTCCCTCTGCACACCTCTGTCAGGGATATGGAAACCCGATCCTGGGTCCGGCCACGGGGGCCGCTTTTATGGCTAATCCTCCTGTTGCCGTTTTTTCTCTACCTCTCAACGTTCTTAGGGTTGAGGCTCAAAAAGAGATCTGTCCGCACCCTGCCTGCCCAAAGGGCGAAAAAGGCGGCTAAAAAGCTGATCAAGGAATGCCGGGAGAAGGGAGTCGATGCGGATCATCTGAACCTGTGCATAAGGGATTATTTAAATGACCGCTTCGGGCTGGCACTTGCTGCACTCACCCCTGACGATGCTGCCGGTATATTGACTTCAAAAGGAGTAAGTTCTGATTTGTCCCGCAAGCTCAGGGCACTCTTAATAGGGCTGGAAAACACCATTTATACCGGCAAAGACCGGGGGGTTGGCAGAATGAGTGAGGAGATTCCAAGGCTCGTCAGGGAGATCGAAAGGGAGATCCTGTGATAAAAGGAATAGGGTTAACCATAGCCTTCCTCCTGGCGGCGCTTTGCATGATGCCGGATGTCAGGGCAAAGGTCGACGGATGGGAGGAGGATTTCTTCAAGGCGAACCAGTCCTACCGGGAGAATAAATTCCAGGAGGCAATAGAAGGGTACCTCCGATTGATCCGGTCCGGGCACGGAGGTGGCCAGGTATACTATAACCTGGGCAGCGCTTATTTCCGGGCAGGCCAGCTTGGCCGGGCGATTCTGGAATACGAGCGGGCACTTCTCCTGATGCCGAGGGATCCGGACCTGAAGTTCAATCTGTCGCACGCACGCGATCAGACCCGGGACGCCATTTTGGAATCCCGGGGGTCCATCGGTACGGTCTTTTTCTGGTTGGGGTCGTTCAGCCTGAATGAACTGTTCTGGTGTCTTGCCGTCCTGAATATCCTGCTCTGGGCCGCTCTCTTGATACGCCTTTTTCACCGGGCGGAATGGCTTTATTACATGCTTCTCTTGATTGTCTCCTGCTGGTTTGTTGCAGGCCTTTCTTTTGGCCTTAAATGTTACCTGGTCAGCAGTGATGACCGTGCCGTTATCCTCCAAAAAGAGGTGAATATCTTAGCCGGTCCTGAGACTGATGACACTGTTCTTTTCAAGCTTCATGAAGGGACTTTGGTGAATCAAGAGAGGAAAGAGGATGGATGGAGCCTGGTCTGCCTGCCCGACCAAAAAAGGGGTTGGATAAAGTCAGAAGCCGTAGGGCTGATCGCTCGTGAGGCATCAAGGCCTCCAGAACCTGGCATCCCCTCAACCTCGCCCCATCCTTTGCGCAGGCCCCAAGAATAGAGGAGTTGATCCCCTCAACCCCATGTGATAACCTGAAAAGAGATGAATTTGATTTATTCGCCCCTGATAAGCGGAACATGGATGAAAGGAGAGGGGTTAATACCGTGAAAAAAGATATCGTACTCGACGCAGCTGCCCGGGATCTCTTCCAATCCCCTCACTGCGCTGTTATCCCGTGTTATGGGAACGGTTTCTGATCAGCACAGGGGCCAGCTCATCCTGCTCCCGTTTCAGTTGAAGAAATATAACAGCACAAACCACCATCGCCCCCCCGACAATCTGGAGGGGCTCCAATGCCTCACCCAAGAACAAATAGGCAAAGAACCCGGCGGAGATCGGTTCCAGGGTTGCTGTGATGCTGGCACGGGTGGATCGAATGTAATTCACGCCCATAAAGAAGAGGGCGAAGGGGATGACGGTGCCCATTACGGAGATGTAGAGGAGCCACCCCCACTGGTTCAG
>JACKQG010003973.1_pt1 | contig 17579 bp, 10 predicted proteins | sample 8237621 | NCBI WGS metagenome assembly JACKQG01 (sample SAMN15677084, study PRJNA649215) | marine metagenome | biome: marine; feature: Black Sea; material: saline water; isolation source: suspended particulate matter (SPM) from the Black Sea western gyre | collected 2013-06-09/2013-06-10 | depth...
TTTCAGGGATTAATATTAATCGGGTTATAGATGGGAAGATAGTTGAGGAGTGGGTTTATTTCAACATGGCTGATGTTTTAAAACAGCTTGGTTATACTTTTAATCACCCTTCAATTGAAGATAAATAGTGTCTGTCTTTAAACTAATGATGTTTTGTAAATTCAAAAAAATGATTACCTATAGTCCCCTCTCCGAGAGGGGTGTAGGGGTGTGTCATATTAGAAATTCAATCATTTTTTTGAATTTTACCGACGTTGTGTACAGCCACTAAACAATGAATCAAATTATTTAATAATCACTTAAAAAAATCAAAATGAAAAAAAATGCACGTTACTTATCAATTTTACTGCTTTTGGCAGTTTACGTTTCTGCAAATTGTTTTGCGCAGGAACTACCCTATGAAAATGGTTCAGTCTGGGATTTATCTTTTATCAAAACCAAGGATGGTAAAGATCTAGACTACCTGAAAGATCTTAGTAAGAACTGGAAAGCCATTATGGAAGAGGCAAAAAAAGAAGGTTTGATTTTATCTTACAAGATAATTTCGGCAAGCGCTGTAAACAGGGATGATTGGGATCTTTTGCTTATGACAGAATTTAAAAACTATGCTGTCTTTGACGGCATGGATGAAAAATTTTATGCCCTCGCCACAAAAGTAATGGGAACAGAGGAAGATATGGATAAGCTGATGGTAAACCTGACAGAAATGCGGGAAATACTCGGAAGTAAATTAGGACAGGAGATTTATTTGAAATAGAAGATAAGGGGGAATAAGGGGATATTAAAAAATGCTACCAACCCTTATTCCCCTTATACATTTATTTCCTTTATACATTTTTCAAGACCGTATCTTCAATTGATGAACAATAAACTGAACAATTACGATTGATAAATATTAGTCTGAATTTGTTTCCTCTATACCAAATACAATTATCGCAGACTGGTTTTTGGTGGAATTGAGGGATAAGGAATGCAGCATCAGATTCAAATGCTACTGAAGTCACGGCAAATTGGAAGATAAGCTGCATTCCTGAAAAATAATGGTTCGATTTCGGATTTAGATGGGACATCAAATCCTATATTTAGTTATTCACCAATAAACCAGCTATATCTCGTTATATGGCACCGCAACCACCTCGGCATCATATCTGCTAATCCGGTAACCGAATCAGGTGGGGTTTACACCTACGATTAAACAACAACGGCAGGGCAGGCTTACGGAACAAATGCACAAAAATATCTCGGCAGCAGTATTTACGAAATGATATCCGCCGATGCAAATGCCGATGGAGATGTTAATTCAGGTGATAAAACTATTTGGACAAATCAGGCTGGAACAAAGGGTTATAAATCTGGTGATTTTAATATGAACGGGCAGGTGAGTAATACGGATAAAAATGAGTTGTGGCTGCCGAATATCGGAGAAGGTAGCCAGGTGCCGGATTAACCTCCCCCTAACCCCCTCAAGAGGGGGAAATGTCTCCCCCTTGGGGGGAGATCAAGAGGGGGTATCTACGTAAATAATTTCCAAATCGAAAGGCCCCGTGGTACAACGGGGCTTTTTTCTTTGAATATAAGCGTGTTTGTTATTTTTGGTTCTACTACGAATTTCAGAAAAACCTTATTATATTAACGTGAGTTCGGGATTTTTGATAAAGGAAGGCCATCCCTAATGGGACTATGTTACTCAAGCATGGTCAATGGTCAAACCTGAAACCTGAAACTTCAGGACGGGGCAGGATTAGCACTTAAAATTTTATCTTGGTTCTTTTATTTATCAAAACCATGAAATCCTTGTAATAACAGTAGTTTGGCATGAGTACCGATTATTGTAATTCAATGTAAATTTTTTATTAAAAAATTGTTAATAAATACTGTATTTAACATTTATTATTACTGAATTCAATACAATATGATTTTATTAACAGCCTTTTGTTTATAAATGAATTTGCAATATCCTTTCTTTGTGTTGTATCTTAGCACTGCAAAAAAATAAGTCTGTACGAATTTCCACCTTGCAGTGAATCAGTATTTTACAAATTTTTTACCACAATAATAATTTATAAAACAAGATGAATGAAAGTCTTTTTGCTAATGTAGAGGAAAAACAAGAAGTTAAGAAGGATACAAGTTTTTATGATAAAGTCCTGGAAAAAAGGCAGCGACCTGCTATGCCTGTTGAACCGGTCGAGTTGAGTATCCTGAAAAAGGAAGCTTTGGCTGTTAAAAAAGAAAAAGTGCAAAAACCCGTATTACGAAAATATTTAACTGATGAGGTACTGAAGAAGTCAACTGTCTATTTTAAGGGAGATGAACTGGCTGCAAATGTCTGGATGAATAAATATGCCCTGAAAGATAGTGATAGCAATATTTATGAACTTACTCCCGACGATATGCACTGGCGGTTGGCTCGCGAAATTGCCAGGATTGAGCATAAGTACCCAAACCCCGTGAGTGAACATGATATTTATCTGCTTTTAAAAGATTTTAAATACATTGTCCCCCAGGGTGGTCCAATGTCAGGAATAGGAAATGACTTTCAGATTTCATCATTATCAAACTGCTTTGTTATTGGTAATAAAGGTTCGTCAGATTCTTATGGCGGAATTATGAAAATTGACCAGGAACAGGTTCAGCTGATGAAACGCAGAGGAGGGGTAGGTCATGATTTAAGCCATATTCGTCCGGATGGAAGTCCGGTAAAAAACAGTGCCCTTACTTCAACCGGTATTGTTCTTTTTATGGAAAGATATTCCAACTCAACAAGGGAAGTGGCACAGGATGGCAGACGCGGCGCCCTTATGCTTTCCATCTCAATAAAACATCCCGATTCAGAGAATTTCATCGAAGCCAAGATGGAAAAAGGTAAAGTTACCGGAGCTAATGTTTCGGTTAAGATTGATGATGAATTTATGAAGGCTGTTATTGAAAATAAACCTTACAGGCAACAATATCCTATCGATTCTGATAATCCGGTTGTAATAAAAGAAATTGATGCGCGAAAACTATGGGATAAAATTATTCACAATGCCTGGGCATCGGCCGAACCGGGAGTTTTATTCTGGGATACCGTAACCCGCGAAGCTATTCCCGATTGTTATGCCGATTTTGGGTTCACTACCGTTTCCACAAACCCCTGCGGTGAAATTCCATTATGCCCTTATGATAGCTGTCGCCTGATTGCTTTAAACCTTTACAGTTATGTAGAAAAACCTTTTACAAAAGAAGCCAGTTTTAATTCTGAACTGTTTACAAATCACGTCAGGTATGCCCAGAGAATAATGGACGATATCATTGACCTGGAAGTTGAAAAAATAGATGCTATTCTTGCCAAAATTAATGCCGACCCGGAAGATCATGAGATAAAAAGCATTGAAAGAAAATTATGGGAGAATATACGCGAGAAAGCTTTGCAGGGCAGGCGTACCGGAATTGGTATTACGGCAGAGGGCGATATGATAGCTGCACTCGGAAGCAGGTACGGTACTAAAGAAGCTACTGATTTTTCGGTTGAAGTGCATAAATTATTAGCTGTCGAAGCCTACCGTTCATCAGTTGACCTGGCTGAAGAAAGAGGCTCTTTCCCAATTTTTAATATTGAAAGAGAAAAGGACAATACATTTATTCGCAGGATAAAGCAAGTAGCGCCAAAAGTGTATGAAAAGATGGAAAGGGTGGGCAGAAGAAATATAGCTTTGCTTACCATTGCACCAACCGGAAGTGTTAGTATCTGTACTCAGACAACATCAGGAATAGAGCCTGTTTACAAGATATCTTATAAAAGAAGAAGAAAGGTAAATCCGAATGATAAAAATGTGAACGTTTCTTTTGTTGATGATGTTGGCGATGCATGGGAAGAATACGATGTATTTCATCCGAAGTTCCTGAAGTGGCTGAAAGTTAACGGATATAATGTTGAAGAAGTAAAGGCATTTACAGATGAAGAATTACAGCCGTTAATCAAAAAATCGCCTTATTATAAAGCCACTTCCGGCAACGTTGACTGGGTTGAAAAAGTAAGGATGCAGGGAGAAGTTCAGAAATGGGTTGACCACTCCATAAGTGTTACGGTGAACTTGCCGGCAGATGTAAATGAGGAACTGGTTAGTAATGTTTACCAAACAGCCTGGGAAAGCGGTTGCAAAGGAATGACTATTTACAGGGAAGGCTCGCGCGACGGGGTTCTTATCAGCAATAATAAAGAAGGTGAAGCAGTATTTAAAGAAACCAAGGCTCCTCCAAGACCAAAGCAATTAGAAGCTGAAATCGTCAGGTTCCAGAACGATTATGATAAATGGATAGCTGTTGTAGGTTTGCTCGATGGCAAACCTTATGAAATATTTACAGGTAACGCCGAAGGATTCTATCTTCCGAGCTTGGTTAACAAGGGATGGGTGATAAGAAATAAACCGACTAAAAACGAAAATGCCCGCTATGACTTCCAATTTGAAGATAAAGAAGGATATAAAACAACCATAGAAGGCTTGTCAAGGTCGTTCAATAAGGAATTCTGGAATTACGCCAAACTGATATCCGGCATCCTCCGGCATGGAATGCCATTACATTATGCTATCGAACTGGTTGACCATCTGAATTTTAATAATGAATCTATCAATACGTGGAAAAACGGTGTTGTAAGGGCATTAAAGAAATTTGTACCGGACGGAACCGTTGATAAAAAGCAGGCATGCCCCGAATGTAGCACCAAAGGCGGTTTAATGTATAAGGAAGGCTGCTTAGTTTGCAGTAATTGCGGGTTTTCAATGTGTGGATAAAAGTTGATTTGCAAGAGTTATTACGGCTAATTGTTTTTCAGTTTTATTTCGATAATTAATGGATACAAATTCCAAGATTTGGTTTAATGAGTAAAATAGCAATCATTACAATCCAGTATCCAGTATTCGGAAAGGTAAAAATAATAATTTTACAGGAATTCAACAATTTGCCGATAAAATCCTGTTGTCCGTTGCTGAACTCAAAGTGTCCGATAAATATACATTAAAACATACGAGAAATAATATTAATCATTCTACGGTTTTTATTAACAACCGTTTGTGTTTTTGGTATAAAAATTGGATACAATCTCCGATTCAACTATCACTTTTTCTAATCCAAAAAAATCAAACTATGAAAAAAATCTACCTAACTCTTTTTATTATTCTTAGTTTTAGTTTAATTTCCAAAGCCGAAAAAATCGAACTTGAACAGGCAAAACAAGTTGCTATGAACTATTATTCCCAGTAAAGTCTGAATATATTATTACATCATCTCATCAGCCAATAATCGGTGAAATTTTCATAGAAGAGATCGCAGGAACAACAGCTTTTTATATTTTTAACTTCCAGGAAGAAGGGTTTATAATTGTATCGGGCGATGATAACACTATTCCAATTCTTGGATTTTCATTTGAAGGAAAATACACACCCGATAATCAACCTGACGGTTTTAAATATTTGATAAATTCATATAAACAACAAATAGAATATGTCTGGTCGAAAGGCATAGAACAGACAAGTCAGATAGAACAATTGTGGGAGTCGTGCCTAATAAATGATTTAAAGGATATTATAAAAGGATGGAAAAGCGTGGAGCCTCTGATCACTTCGACATGGCACCAGAATTATCCTTATAATGCATTATGTCCCCCTGACCCGCTGGGACCTGGCGGATATACATGTGGATGGTGCGGGTCTGCTGCTTCTACACAATTGATGCACTATTATAAATTTCCTGTTCACGGTATTGGGTCGAACGGATATAATTGCCCTAACTACGGGTATCTTTTTGCTGATTTTGAAAACACAACTTATGAATGGGATGCGATGCCCAATAACGTGGAACAACTTAATATACCTGTTGCAACCCTGATATTTCATTTTGGTGTTGCTGCTGAAGTTGAATTTGGTCCTTATGGTACTCTCGGGTATCTTGTAAATATCCGGGATGCTTTTAAGGATTATTTTAATTATTCCGATTCTATAGTTCTCAGAGTTCAGGCAAATTATACCCTTGAAGAATGGCAAAATATGCTGATGAACCAACTTGATAAAAAAAAACCGGTTTTATATTACGGAATGGGTGGAGGGGGACATGTCTGGTTAATTGACGGATACCTGGGTCCAAATTATTATCACTGTAACTGGAACTGGAGCGGTGCTTATGACGGATATTATTACCTCGGTGATTTTTCTCCGGGCACGTTTAATTTCAATGAGAACAATGGTGCTTTTTTCAATACAATTCCAAACCCTGAGAATTACCCCTATTTCTGCAATGGCATCGATACTGTAACTTTTATTAACGGGCAATTTGATGACGGTAGCGGTCCGATCGACAATTATGCTGACGGTCACAACTGTTACTGGCTGCTCGCTCCCGATTATCCTTCAGGCGTGGATTATATTACAATACTTTTTGAAAAGTTCGATACGGAATTAAACAATGATGTTTTAACCATTTTCAACGGACCTGATAATACGTTTCCGGTGCTGGGTTCATTTTCGGGAAACGAAATTCCCGGTCAGTTAGCGTCAAGCAATGACACTATTTTGTTGCATTTCTATTCAGATAATAATGGGATAACAGGTGAAGGCTGGTTGATAAGTTACGAAATCCAGGAAATGATTCATTGTTCCGGGTTGCAAACCATTACCACTGCCGGGGGGAGTATAAGTGATGGAAGCGGAAGCTATCACTACAATAATAATACAAACTGTATGTGGAAAATTGAACCGGTAGGTGCCTCCTATATCACCTTAACATTTACTGAATTTGAAACAGAAGATGGCTATGATTTTGTTAAAGTGTATGATGTTTCAAATGGAACTTTATTACTTGGTACATATTCGGGTTCCGGCTTACCACCGTCCATTACAGCTGACGGGGAAATGCAGATCGTTTTTACTTCTAACGGCAGTATAACAAGCGAAGGATGGAGTGCAAATTACATTTCGGACGGAATAACAAATATCGAAGAGCAAAACATTAATTATAGCATTAATATAAGTCCGAACCCTGCAGGAGATTTCTTTCAGATAACAGGATATCTGTTAGAAGTAAAAAAAGTTGTAATATCAATATTTGATATTACAGGAAATGAAATTTTTATACAAAATATCGAACCGGAAGAAGGTAAATTAACAAAGGACATAGATATCCGCAATCTTGAGATCGGGCTGTATTTTCTGCAAGTCAATTATAATCAGACTTCAATTATTGAAAAATTGATCAAGCTCTGATTTTTTAAATGCTTAAAAACTAAGGGAATGGTGTAGTGGTGGTGAAGTTTGTGAAATGAGTTTTTCTGATGATACTAACATATTTATGCTTTTACATTTATTTGTTATATTTTTTGATGCAAATATACAAATAATTCAAATACATTTTTCGGAAGGTGGGCAGGAATCCTATAATAATCCTTTTCGGATTAACTATCCACATTTCCGCTCGCCTAAATCCTAAAAAAATTTGAGTTCGGGATTTTATTAAAGGAAGTCCATCCCTAACGGGACTATGTTATTTTTTATTATTTCCCCCGAACTCCTTCCTTCGTCAGTCGTTCAGGGTTACAGACAGGATGTCCCTAAAGGGACAAAAAATGCCGAAGGCATGTCCCCTGATTGTAACCAGACACAGCAAGTCGAAGTGGGAATTTTTGTGGGCAGGGGACTTGCTTTGTCGGGAAGTTGTCTCTGCTTTTTTTTTGACATGGCAAGTTCCTTGCGCACAGGCTTGCCTCAACTTGCCATGTCTGGCACTATAATGTGAGTGAATACAAATTTAATAATTTATCCTCAAAACTCAATCTTATAACTCAAATAAGGAAATATGATTGCAAGCTCATAAGGTTCAACTGTGTTAGTTTTGTAATTATAAGCATGTCCCAGGAATTCTTTTTGCATAAGCAGGTTCTTAGCCTGCAAGATTATAGTATGAGCGCATTTTTGCCTGTTGATACGATAATTCAATGAAATATCGATGTAGTAATTTGTTGGCGCTTGTTCTTCATAGATCCTTGAATTATCATAGATCACAAACTGACTTGTATTTGAACTTTCCACATCTACAGGGGCATATCGCTGGCCTCCCAATACAGTAAATTTCCCGTTCAAACTAAATATATTGTTTTGCCTCACCTGCCATTCCTTTCCGCCCAACAGGTTAAACACAAAATTTTGGTTGTAGCGTGTATTTCGTTCAATGCCATCGCCTCCAACATATTTCGAATCAAAAGCAGAAGCAGTGAGCATATAATAATAACCCTTATTCAGAAAACGTTCAAAGGTAATATCCACACCCACATTTCTCCCGGTTCCGTCATTAACCAATTGCCCCGTAAAAAACATTTCACTTTTGTAATTGATCATTGAGAATGAACTATCAACAATTACCGGAACGTCAAATAATAGCTGGTAATATGGTTCAATCTTCAGATGCGTATTATTGCTGATATTCCAATCGTAACCCAACACAAAATGATGAGCTTTTGTAATTCTCAGGTCTTTGTTCAGCTCTTCCATACCTCCCGGAGTTTCAGTTTCCATCAGGTAAATTCTTAAAGGTTCTATCCGGCTGTGCCTGCCGTATCCCAGGCTAAAGGTATGAGCGGGTGCAAAATTCCAATTGAAGCCGACACGCGGTTCAGCGGTAAATTTTTTATTAAAGGCAAAGTACAGCAAATGCAGTCCGGCATTAACATTCAGCTTTTCATTGATGAAATATTTAGATTGAGAATAAAGCTGTGCAGAAGCAGATAATCCTTTGTCGTTTACCAGGAAATCATAAGTATTGCTGTTTGCCACATCCGAATTACCTTTAACATCATAATTAAAAGCTAATCTACTCAATACAATTCCCGTCCTGTTCGTATGCCGGCTATTGAATTTATGATTTAAATAGCTTGATAAAGATAATCTTGAATTGACCTCATTTTGATCGGAGACAGGAACTTCATCTAAGTTCGACCTTAAATAGGAATTGTTATTCGTATATCTACTTGCTGAAAATGATAATGATGAAAACAAATAGGATTTTTTACCCACAATTATCCTGTGATTCAATCCTGATGCAGTTAAGTCGTAATGAATATCATAATTATAAGCATCATAATTTGTTGTCCATTCTTCGGGATTTTTTTGAGGTTCAAAATCGATCTTACCCATACCATTAATACTCCACAATGAAAACGTACCGGCTTTAGAGGTTGGAATATTTACTTTAAACGACAGGTCAGTAAAATCAGGCAATCCGGTTACCTGCGGCAGAAGTGATTTTAAAATCCCGAATGTTGAATACCTGTAATTTATCAGGTAGCTTGCCTGCTTACCTTTTTTAATTGGACCTTCGGCAGCTAAATCAATTCCGTAAGAACCTGCCTGGAGCGCATATTCCCTTTTATCCTGATTTCCGTTTCGCAAGTTAATATCGAATACACCTGATAAGGCATTACCATATTCAGCCGGAAAAGCTCCTGTAAAGAAATCGGAATTAGCCAACATATTACTATTGAACATGGTTATGATCCCTCCGCCCGAGAACATACCGGCAAGGTGATTCGGGGCAGGAATTTCAACTCCTTCCAGTCGCCATAGAATTCCTTTTGCAGCATTTCCCCTGATGATAATCTCATTATTTTCAACAGTGCTGGGTGTAACACCCGCCGTTGAACTCACTAACCGGGAAGGATCGTCCATACCTCCGGCAAATCTTTGTGCCTGTTCTACGGTAAAGGTCCTTGCCGATACTGTTGCCATTGAATTAAGAGGTTTCTCTTTTTGAATATCGGCTTTTATAACAACCTCATCCAAATATTCAACCGATTCTTTTAAGGGAATATTCAAGTTAATTTCTTTACCTGAACTTACGAGTAATTCAGATACAAAATAACTTTCATATCCAATAAAACTGATTTGGAGATCAACCCTTCCTACCGGGACTTTTTCCAATCTAAAATAACCTTCACTATCGGTTGTAACACCAATTAAAGGATCAGAACCAGGAATTACAATTGTTGCCCCCGGCAAACCCATCTCCATTTCACTATCATAAACTTTACCTTTTATGGTTTGAGTAATCTCTTGAGCAAAGCTAAACAGTCTGAAAACCAGAACAAAAATTAATAACAAAAATTGCTTTTCCAATGCTTTAATTTTAATGTTTAAATTTACAGCAAAATTCTATCATATCATTTATTTACACAATACTGATAAATCAGTATTTTTATTATGAAACACTCATGTTTTTTATATTGAGACACGCGAGAGAATGATTAAAATGTAAGTGGCAAACAGTTAACGTATTACTAAATTTCAAACAGATGGAAAATCTGGAAAAACTATATTACGAATATTGGCAGTTACTCGAATCGCAAAAGTTTATGGAAACAGAACTTGATTATACCATCCTAAATAAGCATATCTCTTTCTTAGAACAACTTGATGTTATAGGAAACAGCTCTATTTCCATATTTGATTTGTATAAAAAAGACCATGTTTACAATTCGAAGAAATTTGAAACGGTTTTTGGATATGACCTGAATGAGGCTGAAAAAAAAGGCCATTCTTACTTCGACCGCCATATTCACCCGGAAGATCTGGCTGGAATTCTTAAAGCAGGAATATATTTTATAACGCTTGGGTTTAATATACCCACTGAAAATATTAAAGATTATAAATTAATTTATGATTATCGGCGAAAGAATAATGAAGGGAAATATATCCGTGTGATCGAACAGCAAACGGTTTTGGAATTAGATAAATATGGAAATGTTTGGCTGGCTTTAAGTCTTCTTGATATTTCACCCGATAAAGATATTCATACTCCTTTCAGATGCAGGCTCGTTAATTCTAAAACCGGTGAACTATTTCATTTTCCACCAAAAGAAGAATTACCACAATTAAGTAAACGCGAAAAAGAAATACTCAAACTCGTCTCGGACGGTCTTATAAGTAAACAGATTGCCGACAAACTTTTCATAAGCACCAGTACAGTGAATACACATCGCCAGAGAATTATTAAAAAGTTAGATGTGAGCAGTACTGCTGGGGCCATACAATATGCTTCGAGGGTTGGGTTGCTGAGTTGATAAATTTAATTTATAATTTCTAATGCGATTCGAGTTGCCTCACCTGTAAATTCAGTACATTTCAGATTAATGTTTTCCACTTCAAATTTTTCTCTGCCTGATTCAGTACTTAAATCGCAGCCGGTTAATTCCGTGCAATTGATCGTGCCAAAAGTTTTCCTGAATTCTTCCAGAAATCCCTGCACCTTATTAAAATTTTCTTCTTTCGGATCACCTGCTTTATTTCTTCCATATAAAAGGTTAATTGCGATGATAGCACCGGTGACTGCCCCACACATATTATTGGTTCGAGATATACCCCCACAAAACCCAGTGGCAATTCCCGGTATCAGTTCTGATTGAATGTTCTTAGCTTCGGTTATAGCAAGCAACACACTCTCGGCGCAACCCAAACCTGAATTGAAATATTCCTTGCTTTTATTGATTACCCTTTCGTTCATATAAAACTCATTTCTTTATAGTTAAACCTTGAACTTTTTATTCCATCCTGTGGTAATGAATAGCTTATAAAATTCTTCCCTGTCAGGAATTTTATTTACATATTTTATGCTCAGTGAGATACTAAATTATATTTTGTCCGAAAATTAATTAATAAATTTAACGTTTAAAATTCAGGCTTGTCCGGGTTATGGTTTTACACATTTAGTTGTTTATAAATTATCGAATATTTTTTAAAATGTATAAATTTCTTACTGAATTTCGTAACTTGGCAAAATTCAATTTTACTATAACGCATCCATACGGACGAAAGTTATGTTGTTTATTATTATGTATTTTCGTTCAGTGCCAGATTAATTAAATTTTACAACATTACAAAATTATCAAAAACAGGATTCTGAAAATATCGATTTATTTAATCACAGGAATAATTACTTTAATCATTGCTATTATGTTCCTGCTGAAGAATCCTATTACTCAAACGGTACTGGCGCGAATTGCAACATCATACTTAACTAATAAGCTCAATGCCGAGATATGTATCGGAAAACTGGAAATAAAATCGTTCAGGAATTTGTCCCTGAAAACCATTCTGATTAAAGACCTGCAGAAGGACACGCTTTTATATGCCGGTAATCTTTCGGTTAATATCAAGCGGTTTGATTCTAAAAAAAAAATATTGAAACTTAAACAAATTGCCTTAACCGACGCTAATATCCGGCTCAGAAAATATAAGGACAGCACTAAATTAAATTTTCAATTTATAATTGATTATTTCGGTACTGAAGATACGGTTAAAAAACAATCTCCCAAATGGATATTAGAGTTTGATAAAGTTGTAATTTCCAATTCTAAGTTTGTTTTTAATGACCAAAATAAAAAGCCGAAACATACCGGAATAAACTTTAATAACATCGGGATTCGTAACCTTAATCTTGATATAAAAAATGTCGTTATTGATAAAGACACAATTTCTGCCGACATTAATCATCTTTCATTAATAGAAAAAAGCGGTTTCATAGTGGACAGTCTTTCATGTAATTTTAAAATAAGTCCGAAAATCCTGCAAGCTCAGAATTTAAAAGTTCTTACACAAAAAAATGACCTGGACCTCGACTTTAAATTTGCTTTTGACAGCTTCAGGGTTTTTAAGGATTTCATTAATAAGGTTCATATTCAAACTCAAATACGCCCTTCAATAATAAATCTTGGGGAAGTGGGGTATTTTGCACCTGTAATGTTTGCAATGGATAACAGGATGAGGGTCTCAGGTAAAATCAAAGGAACTGTAAATAATTTTAAAGCAAAGGATTTCAAATTCGGCTATGGACAATTAACACAGTTTCGCGGGAATATACAAATGAACGGACTTCCCGATATTAAAGAAACCTATTCTCATTTATCTATCAACGATTTTATCACTTCTGTAGAAGATGTCAGGGAATTCAGGATACCGACCGAAGATGTGCATATTGATTTGCCAGAAATGCTTACCAGGCTTGGCAAAATGAGGATTAACGGCAAATTTACAGGATTTTACAACGACTTTGTTTCTTATGCTCATTTCAAAACGGATATAGGGCAGATTAATACAGATATTCTTTTAAGGGTGAATAAAGACAACAATATTGAATATAAAGGAAAAATTGAAGCCAATGATTTTAATGCCGGAACATTTTTTACAGCAGAAAAATACTTAGGCAGAATTGATATGAGAGCCGATATTACAGGTTCAGGCATAACCTCCGAAACTATTAAAATCAACATGAATGGAATTGTTGACTCGCTTGAATTCTATGATTATGAATATAATAAAATAATTATTTCCGGCGATTTAATCGAACAAAAATTCAGTGGTAGTTTTATTGTAAAAGACGAAAACATCAATCTTGATTTTGACGGCATTATCGATTACAGCAAAAATACACCCAGTTATAATTTTATAGCAGATATTAAAGATGCTAACCTGCACAAAATAAATCTGGTTAATCGTAACTCCACCATGAGTTTATCCACCACACTCAATTTCGATTTCAGGGGCGACCGGCTTGATAATATTCAGGGAATTATTATTATCGACAGCACTGTGTATGCTGAGCAAGGGGAGAAATACTTTATGAAAGATTTTACTTTAAGTATTGTGCGTGACTCAAGCGAATTTGCCATGATCCGACTGTTCTCTGATATAGTTGATGCTTCGGTGGAAGGGAAATTTTTATTTAAAGAACTGCCAGTTACTTCAATCCGGTTTTTTAACTATTATCTTGATACACTATTTCATGAAGTTGACCTTAGCGGATTAGAACTGAGCGACCAGGATTTTATTTTTGATATTGAGCTTAAAAACACCACTCCGCTCAGTAAGTTATTTATACCCGAATTAAAACTTGCACCGGGAACAAAAATTACAGGTGGATATAATTCACACATCAACAACTTGTTTTTAGAGGGAGAATCACCTAAAATAGAATACCTCGGCAAGATATTTAAAGACTGGTTTATGAAATCTTATATTCAGGAGGAAGAATTATTATTATCAACCGGCTGCAACAAACTTTTTCTTTCAGATACAATCAATATAGATAGCCTCAATATTATATGTAAAGCCAGGAACGATTCTGTATTATTCGATGTTAGCTGGAATAATTTGGAGCACGAAGAGAAAAATTATGGCGATTGGAACGGGCATGTAGTTTTTTATAACGACGACAAAATGGAATTAAAATTCAACCATGCCGAGGTAATGATCAGTGATTCGCTTTGGACCATCAGCCCTGCTAACTTTCTTCTGGTTGACTCAAATAATATTCACTTTCACGACATTGCATTTCACAGTAATAATCAGGATTTAAGAATTGATGGAAAAGTTTCTGATAATCCTTTGGATACTTTGCTTTTGAGTTTTAATAATTTTAATCTTTCAAATTTTGATCTGATACTGAGAAAAAATAATTTCGATATGGATGGTTTGATCAACGGAAATTTGAAAATAGCTGACTATTACAAGTTACCGAATTTTTTATCCGACATAACAATCCAGGATTTTCATTTTAATAAAGAAAAGCTGGGGGATGCGGTTTTAAAAACAACCTGGAATCCACAAAAAGAAACCGTTGATATTTTGGGTGAAATAATTTATACGGGAAATATCGGGAAAAGCAAAACACTTGAAGTAACCGGAACATATTTTCCAAAAAGCACAAAAGACAACTTTAATATTGATATTAATCTTAACAATTACAAGCTCATCACTATTGAACCGTTTGTAAGAAGTTTCAGCTCAAAAGTAAAAGGGCTTGCTACCGGTAAATTTCAATTAAGGGGAACAAACCAAAAACCTGTGCTCACCGGCGAACTCAGTGTGATGCGTACGCAGATGCATATCAACTATCTGAATGTTTCTTATTATTTTGCCGATAAGATATATTTCGAAAAAGACCTTATCTATTTTAACAATATCACTATTTACGACTCACTTAACAACCAGGCAATCTGTTCGGGTAAAATCCACCATGATTATTTAAGGGATTTCACACTGGATCTGAATTTTGATGCTACTAATTTAGCCGGGCTAAATACAACAAAAAGGCAGAACGAGATTTTCTATGGAAAGGCATTTGCTACGGGGAAAGTGAAAATATTTGGCATGCCCGATAATTTGAATTTGGATATAAATGTAAAATCGGAAAAAGGAACCAATGTTAAAATCCCTGTTAGCTCTTCGACAGAAGTTGCCGAGAATGATTACATTATTTTTATAAATACAGACCAGGTTACTGCTATAAAACAAAATGATTATGATGCGGATAATAAAGGCATTACCCTGAATCTTGATCTAAATGTTACTCAAGACGCTGAAATACAAATTTTTCTGCCTTATCAAATGGGTAATCTCAGAGGAAACGGTAATGGCGAATTAAAAATGGATATTACTCCTGCAGGTAAATTTACTATGAACGGCGAATACATTATTAATCGCGGATCATTTTTTCTGACTTTACAAAATATTATTAACCGGAATTTTGATATACGAAGAGGCGGCAAAATTACATGGACCGGCGATCCTAACGATGCACATATCAGCCTTGAGGCTGTGTATAAAATTAAAACCACATTGGGAGAATATGGCCCGCCCGAAGATTCGGCTACAAGGGTTAATGTGGATTGTGTAATTATATTAAAAAATAAGCTTTTAAACCCGGAAATCGAATTTAATATTGAATTCCCAAATATGAAAGATGATGAAAAACAATATGTTTATTCCAGGTTAGATACAACCGATCAGGCTATGATGAGTCAGCAGATGTTATCGTTGCTCGTGCTTAACAGCTTCAGTTACAGTAGCGGTTATTCAGGGTCGGTAGGATTTAACACCTTCTCACTTCTTACTAACCAGCTTAATAACTGGCTGTCGCAAATAAGTAATGATTTCGACATAGGCATTAATTACCGCCCCGGCGATGAAATTTCATCTCAGGAAGTGGAGGTTGCTCTTTCTACTCAGCTTTTTGATGACAGGGTTTCAATTGATGGTAATGTTGGTGTAAGAGGTAGTGAAAGTGCAAAAAATACCAATGATATTGTTGGAGAAGTTACGGTTGAAGTTAAGATAACACAGGATGGAAGATTACGTGGAAAAGCATTCAATATATCAAATAATAATTATTTGTATAACAACTATGCACCTTATACACAAGGCATAGGGATATTTTATACTCAGGAATTCAACAAATTAAGCGACCTCTTTGGCAGGAAAAGTAAAAAATCCAAACCGAAAAAAGAATAAAAAGATTTATCTTTGCAGTAACTTAAAATCTTATAAAAAATGATTCAAAGGATACAGACTTTATTTCTTGTTTTGGTTATTATTGCAAATGTTTTAATATTCTTTTTTCCGCTAACAAGTTTCTTAACCGAATTAAATTACTACAAGCTTTATATTACCGAATTAAAGAATATGACTCCCGGCTCGGAAATCCACTTCAGCAGTATAGTTACATTACCTCTGATTCTCCTGAATATCGCAATGATTTTCCTGACTATCGTAACAATATTCAAGTATAAAAACAGGTTATTGCAAATCAGGCTGAATAAATTCAATATTCTGTTAACCATCTTTATAATTGTTGGTATTTTCTTTGGATATCCCAAACTTGTTGAAATGGGAATAAATGCAAGCCCGGCTTTTAGTATTGGAGCATATTTTCCAATAGCTTCTTTAATATTATTATTTTTTGCCAACAGGTTTATCTTAAAGGATGAAAAGCTGATCAAGTCGGCTGACAGACTTAGATAAAACATAACGCAGTAAACTGCAAGATAATAGATAAAAGACAAAGCTTTTAATGAAAAAAAGGCTGCCTTACAGGTTAATCAACTTAATTCTTTTTATTGCTGCAATTTCAACTGTTAGCAACGGACAGATTGTTATAAACGAAATTTGTTCCCGGAATGCTGTTACCATAGAGGATAACTATTACAATTATCCTGACTGGATCGAATTGTATAACAATGGAACTGATAGCATTGAATTAAAAGACTGGACGCTTTCTGATGATATAACAGAACCCGAAAAATGGATTTTCCCGGATGTAGTCATTTATCCTGATTCCTATATGGTAGTATTTGCCAGTGGCAATGATGATAAAGTAATTGTTGACCACTGGGAAACAATAATTCACGCAGATAATACCTGGAAATATTTTACTCCTTTTTTTGAACCGGATCCTGCATGGAAAGATCCTGGATTTGATGATTCAAACTGGATGGAAGGCCCCGGCGGATTTGGCCGTGGTGATGGTGATGACAATACGATTTTACCTGATTCAGTCGCCACTGTTTATATTAGAAAATCTTTTGATATAATAGATACAACCTTAATTACTTCTGTTTTACTCCAGGTTGATTATGATGATGCATTTGTAGCATATTTAAACGGGGTGGAAATTGCACGATCAAATATTGGATGGCCTGGAAAAATTCAACATTGGGATGATTTTTCACGGGATGTTCATCCGGCAGTGATGTTTGAGGGTCTTCCCCCGGAAGAGTTTTTTAT
>JACKQG010003974.1_pt1 | contig 17578 bp, 30 predicted proteins | sample 8237621 | NCBI WGS metagenome assembly JACKQG01 (sample SAMN15677084, study PRJNA649215) | marine metagenome | biome: marine; feature: Black Sea; material: saline water; isolation source: suspended particulate matter (SPM) from the Black Sea western gyre | collected 2013-06-09/2013-06-10 | depth...
GAAATGCTGTCCTGACTCGTCAAATCGAACCTGTCCAATAGGGCCCAAACAGCTTGCTATATCATATGCTGTAATATTTTCACTATAAAGTGCATATGATTTATTCTTCTTTATAGACCTATCTCTTAATTCCTTTTGAAAACTTGCAGTATCAAACAAAGTCAACGAAGAGTTCTGTTGCTTTTTAATTATAGGTTTTGATACTTGTTTAATGGGTTCTGGTATAGATTCCGTAATAAACGGATTCTCTATTTTTTTCTGAGAAGTATTTTCTATATCCGTTTGCTGAAGTATTAATCCTGCAGTTAATGAATCAAAATCATTCAAAATATATTCCCCTTAATTAATTATATCTTTTACCTAATGGTGCTGTCGGATTTACATATCTTTCCGAAAATCCAATATTTGTTTTTGATACAAATTTACCTCGTTGAAATCCTCCAGGTTTTCTTACTGGAGCCGAAGGTCTTAAATGTTCTCCCGATTTAGCTCCTCTTATTTTTTCATCTAATCTTTTAATCCAGTTTTGTCTTTCTCTAGGATCATCTTTAAAAAAAACATAAATAGTATCTAAAAATGCACTATGTTGGTCATCTAATTTATCATATAATACTTGGCAATTTTCACCAATTGGATAATTTAATAAAGCGCTTAATCCATGATCTGTACTTATAGATTGATCACTTACTTCTCCTGTTTCTATAAGACATTTTGTATAAATTGTACTTAATGTTGCAATAGTACTAATGATATAATCTAAATAACAATCTCTTAACGCTAGTGCTTTTTCAATATCTTCCGGGCTTTCTTTAGTTCTTAATCCCCAAACTGTTCTTTTTGGAGTTAGTGCTTGTAACAATTTATTATCTTCTGCCTTAAGATCAATACCAACCTTTTTCTTACAATCACTAAAATTTGAAGACACTATTTTTCTAGTTACTTTATATCTTTTAATATCAACCTTAGATTGCATCAATGTTTCTATAACTTTAATTTTTTTATCAGTAAAATAATCACTTAATTTAACCAGTAAGTTATAGGCGCTTTTATTAATAAGATATGCAGTTGCTGCAGTTCCTACAGAAGCCGCCGCGATAACTCCAATAGTACCTATAATCGAAATAGGATCAACAACTTCTTCTACTAATTCTAAATCATCAAGTAATTCATAAATATATCTTTGTTGTTCTATTTTAGTCATATCATGAACAACGACATACGCACATTCATAATTTTCTTTCATATAGTCAATAGAATCGACTATATATTTATTATATTCTTCATATTTACTATCGTCTAAAATCTCTCTATCAATTAAATAAGATTCAACAATTGTTTTAATATATGGTCTATTCATTTATTGATTAACCTTTTTATTATTGTAATTCACTATATCTATATGTCATAGTTTATAAAGTAGCAACCACTCCTTGTAAAGCCTTATCTGCTGCGGAACTTATAGAATCTAAAAGGGAAGGATTAATAGCAATTGCTACACCAATTAATAATATTAACTTAAAAGCAAAACGAGATAATAATAAAAATGCCAAAATAGCAACGGCTCCAAGAACTACAGGATCAAGAGCTTCTTGTATTGTTTTTTCTTGTTCTTTATTAAATTTAGAAAGAACCTCTTTAATTTTTGGATCTTTTTTAAATTTAAAAGCAAATTTACCAAGAGCAATCATTCCCAATCCAACGGACTTTTTATCTTTCTTTTTTAATTCTTGTCTAAATAATTTAGTTCCTTTCGTCCTATCTTTCATTCCTACTTTTACAATTTGTTTAGCTTTTTTTTCTTTAATTCCAAAGAATTTGGACATTATCTTTGCAGAATTATTAGAAGCTACATCGTTGTTTTTCTTTTCTTCTATAAGTTCAAATACATAATTTAAAACTTTCATTTCTATATTATTCCTCTTCCGCTATATCATCATTATGAACATTACGAAGTAAAAATTTATTAATTCTTTCTTCAACACTAGTATTAACTGCCCAATCAAAAACTTGTCTAAATTCTGGATCAGTATTATATTTTTCTACTAAGTCTTTTTCATAAAAGCTACTAGATTTACCAATAGATTTTCCGGTATTTGGATCAATACAATCTATGTGTTTATACGCTCCACTATCTTTAATAAGTAAAGGATATATTAATTTTTCTTTTTTTCTACCAGTAATTTTCATTTCTGTAGGAGTCATCTCTTTAAGAAATAAATACTCACTATATAACTTATGTAATGTTTCAAATTTATCAAATACTAATGATACACTATATCCACTACTACATAACTTATTTTTTTCTGTTTTTACATCAAGAATCCACCCATCAACATTAATATCACTACCTGGATAAAGTTCTTTCTTTTTACTAATATAAAGCCATTGTTTTAAATTCATTTATGTTCAATAGAGTTCGCTATTTCTCTATTCGGAACGAATCCAGCTGCATATTTCTATGCAGATCAGACTATATCATTAACTCATTAAATTAGTTTTTAATTCTTCTATTGTTATATATTTTAAATTATATTTTGTTCCGTTCCATTCTCGAACACTAACAGAAAATAAAAACGATAATTTTCTAAAATCTATTTAATGAGTTATTTTGTACTTCGGAACGCTTGTTCCTACTTCCTCTCGGAATAGTCGTTGCACCTTCAATGTTCTTTTAAAAACAAAGCTTGGCTCAGGGTTATCATATGGTTGCGAACCACTTAGACTTCCCCTGAATTCACAAAATTATTTTAATAATATCTTCTTTTTCAAAAAAATATTCTAAAACCCCATAAATATTGATTACTAATCAATATTTATTAGGTTCGATATACATTACTATATAAAGGCACTAATTTTTAATGCTGTAAAACACTACTAGAACTACTTGACTTTATGTTGTTCCAAATTCCGACACCTTTTTCATCTTGCTTCTTATAAGGGCCAGCATCAATTTGCATATTTGCTCTAACCTGATCTATAAGAATAAGATTAATTTTAGAAAAAGCGAGAACTGGTTTTAACTTATCTAAAGCGTGTCCTAATTCTCTAGCTTTTAAGCCAATAAATTCTTTTGGATCTTCTGCTGTTAAAGTTTTACTACTAGGACAAGAAGCCAAACTATCAATAATAATTAAAACATTAACGTCTTCTGGTTTACCGGCGGCTTCTAATTTCTGTTCCATTTCTTTTTTTGTATCTGCATAACTCTTAACTATATCAAATACACCTTTAACATCTAAAAGCATTGGCGCATATTGGAATCTATTCTCAACAATATTCATATTTTTAACTCTAGATTTAATACCACTCTGGGCACTTGTTCCAGCAGATGCGGTTTCTACATCAATATATGCAACTAAACTATTCGAATTTCTTTCAAGAAATTGCTTAGCAAGAAATACAGCAATACTAGATTTACCAACCTCGGGAGCACTACTTAACATAACTGGAAGACTACTACCAAATCCTCCTCCAAGAATAGCATCAAGATGTCTAATTCCAGTGGCAGTTACATATGGTTCAGGTGGTCTTTTATTTCCAAACTCTCTTTCAAGAAGAGCATCAAATACCATCTTTAATTGACTTTCGACTTTTTCACTCATCTAATTTAAATCCCCTTTAAACTTCACTTTTCCTTAAACAGTTTATACAACAATTACCCTTTTTTATACAGTTAGTTATCATTTGATAAAATACATAACTAGCTATAATTCCTACAATACTCATAACGATAATAAAAGCAAAGTGCATTTGATATTTTCTCCTATTATATTTTATATTTAGGATCATCTTCTAATTCTTTAATTGTATTTTCTTTACTAGTTTGATTATCTAATAAATTTCCAAGAGCAGAAATAATATCTGTATTACTAATTCCTTCCATTTCAGTTATTCGTTTCTTATCAATTTCATCCATCCTAACTAACTTATATTTTAGATCATTTTGCTCATTTCTGTATTTAAATTTTAAATCCAAATAAGTTTGTTCTGTTTTTTGAAATAAAGATAATAACTCATACATTTTATTAAAAGCATTATACAATTTAGAAATATCAATAGAATTCGGATTATTTTGTTGTTTATGTGCATTCTGAATACTCTGTTGAACCATATTCAACTTATTCTCAAGTATAGAAATATGTCCCTGAATATTTTGAATTTTATTATCAATATAATTTATATCATAAGTTAAATTTCCAAAATTATCTTTAAATTGATTTTCTGAAGAATTATCTTCATCGCCTTCATCTAATTGATTAAATAAATCATCCTTCATAATTACACCCCCATGTCTGATAATAATATTTCTAAGAACTTACGAAGTTGTCTCGCAAATAAACAACCAGTTATATCTAATGGTTTCATCGTATACGGATCTATGAAACTACCAGTAAATAATGATTTCGTTAAATTTAATGATATTGTTTTGGATAATAATTGAGCATTAATATTATCTAATTTATTACTAATTCTACTATAAATTACATTATAAATTGTATCACATATCATCTTTTTATCATTCTCTGTAAATATAGATCTATTCTCAGTATTAATATGAAGAGATCTTAATAATTTATAAATCAATGGTAATTTTATACTAATCTTATTTAAACTATAATTTTCAGAATTAGACTTTAAAATTAATAACTTGTTATCAACAACTCTATTATTATCTATAATAAAATGATAAAGTTGTTGTAATTCATTAGTTAATATATTATTACGAACCATATCATAATTCTTAGAAATATGTGTTAATGTTTCGCTACTTTTACACAATTGTTGTATATGAGAAACTCTTAATCCTTTCTCATATATTCTATATCTTGATGACATATTCATTAGATTATCTTCCTCCAAAATAGAAGGGTCTAGTTCAAAATCTAATATGTTTGAAGTTCTGTTCTTTATATAACTATATAATATTTCCTTGAAATAAAATAAATATTCAGATTTAATATCATCCATATTTACAGGATCTTCTTTTAAAAAAGAACCTTTAATAAATTTAGAAACAATATCACTATGTATTATTGTTGGTTCAGTTCTATAAAAAATTAAATAAAAATCAATAACTTCTTTTGATTGATCTCTAATTTCATTATAAGCTTCTTTAGCTTGTTTAGTAATTAATGTAGCACACTGATCAAAAAAATTAGAACTAATGATATTCATCATATTTGGAAAATAAATATCATCCATAAATTCAGAATATTCCATTTTCAAATAATTATCATTAAAATCTAAATAAAGTAATCCAAGTACATGTAATAAATGAAATTGTTTAATGTTTTCATTATATCTAATTAATGGTAATGACCTAATATCTTTCAATAAATCGAAAAAAGCTTTTGTTTCATTATTAAAGATTTTAGTTTTTTTAAATTTAATTATACTGGTTCCAATTGTTGTATTAAATAAATTTCTAATAATCAACAAATCGTTATTATTTATACTAGTAGTTATCATATTCTTTTAATATAATTCTTTAGTACATTTGGTTTAAATTTTTCACCAATATTTAAAAAGAAGGTTCCTTCTCCAACTAATGGGGTAATCTTATACTGTTTAGCTATTGGGGCAATAATATAATTACCTATTTTTCGATATATGTCCTTAGTATAAACATCCATTTCTGAATTACCAACAACTATAATATGAATCATTTCTTGTAATTCTTTACTAGAATCTAGTAAATCTTCTGTCATTTTTCTTCCAATAATAGGAACATTATTAACTTCCATAATTTCTTTTATTACTTTAGTATTATAAGGAAAATGTAAATTAACAGGTCTAGTATTAAATACATTATATCCAAATGTAGAATATTCTAAAAGAAAATGCCAAGGAAGGGTGTTTATTTCATATTGTTTTTGATACTTTGCGATATACTGTTTGAATATCTTAGAAGAATATCCTTTACCTCTATCAATTGGAGGATATGGAATAGGAAATAAAGGATTATTAACAGTATCTTGTATAACAAAACCTTGTATTTTTGATCTTATTCTATTTTTTGGAGAAAATTCAGCAGAAGCAATAAGCCCTGCTCTGTCAATTACAATATTGTCTTCTTCCATAATAGTACAAAATCTATCAAAATCATGATAGTTATCATTATCCATTTATTAAATCCTATATTAAACTTTGGGTTTAATAATATTAATTAACTTATCAAAATCACTTACGTTATTAACATAATTATATTTTCCATTTAAATCTTTCCACCAAATTACTCTAAAATTTGGTGCTGTTCTTAGATCTAAATGAAGCATTCCTCTAGTTGTATCTTCTTTACTTATTCCTTTATCTTGGTACTCTGTATATGGGTATACACCTCGTTATATTCAATAGAGTTCGCTATTCTCTATTCGCGATTACTCGCTGCTTATAATTTCCTATAAGACTAGACTATATCACCAACCTGGAAGTTAGTTTATGCAAAACTATAATTAGAAAAACTTTTACTATAACATCTTCTACTTATCATATTCCTAATTTTTTAGAAGCTTCTGTTTGACTACTATATAAAATATCATTAATTACAATACTCACAGAATTCTTCTTTTTAATCTTCTCTCTTGTCTCTTCAGTATGAGATTTTCCAAAAAATGGATTTCCTTTTCCAACATAAGTTTTTGATCGCTCACTACTTATTCTTTTCTTAAATTCATTGGTATGTTTCTTACCATAAAATCCATTTTTATTCCCACTAACAGATTTTCATTATTTTATACTTAACTCCTTGTATAAGTTAAAATTATAAGGGTTAGAAAAGTAATACAAGTACTTTTCAATAGAAGCTATCTACTGTCCCCAAATTTAAAACTCTCCAGGTTGTCCCGCACTTCGAGTATCAAAAGCTTATACTCTACTCCTCTCGGATAGTCGTTACACCTTCAATATTATAAACTAGCAATTTATAATAAAGCTTGGCTCGGTATTGTCCTCATCTTTAAATGTTAGGAGTTTCACCGAATTCACGGGATTATTCGACTAATGTTACCATTAGAAGGCACTAAAATTAATGCCTGTAAAATTAAAACGCATTGCCATAATAAATGCTTCATAAATTTCACAATCAGGAAAAACATCAGCAGCTCGAGAAAATTTATTTCTTCCTGGAATTACATAATGCCAAGATTTATCACTATGTTGTTGTTTATTTATTTCGGCATATACTGCACCTTCTAAAGAAGATATATGAATTCTACTTCCTAAAAATTTTCTATATATATCCATTACTTCAATCAATCTATAATGGACCATATCAATATTGCCCCAATTTTCATTAATATCGAAATATTGTGCTTTTTTCAATACGTCTACCGCCGTAATCATAATATTATCACCTCTTCCTTTATAAAATAATTTAAATGTATATTTTAATTAAATTCCGCACTAACAGCATCCACTACTAGGATCACATTTGTTATTGATATCGGCGGAATTTTTATTAGCTTTTGAAGTTCTGTTCTTTATCATCTCACTATTTGCTTTATTTTCAATATTTAAAATATTACCATTTTCGAAATCTTCTTCCATATTATTAGTGTATGGGTTAAGATGAATTAACCTTGCCTGATTAACTTGAACCCCATGTCTAGTATAAAATAATTGAGAACCTTTGGTTTCTATAATTAAATTATCTTTTAATCTAACATATAATTCGCCGTGTTGATTAGTTCTAATTTCTTCCACAACATTATTAAATACTTCTGCTAATTGTATCATATTTTTAAATTGTTGTTTTAAATTTTTTTTCTCTTCTTGCTTTTTAATTAATTTTTTAGATTTCATTTAAGGTCCTATATTAACATTAGGAGAATGAGCAGAACAAGTACCTCCACAAGCAACTGGATCTCCTTGTCTTGCTGTCTGTTTATTATTCGTAATTACTGTTGGACTACCAGCAGCAACAGTACTACTATGACATGGACAAACTGCACAACCATGACAAGCGTAAGCATCTACTCCTTGTCTAACTTGATTTAAATTATTAGTAATAACATCTGGACTGCCCCCAACATTGGATCTTGATGGAAAACACCCGTGACCAGTACAAACGTCTTTATGTCTATGAGCTAATGGCATTATTTATTCTAATTCAGGGTCTATTCTAATATTTGGATTTTCACTTAGAACATTACTGGTAATAGTTTTTAATATCGGAGGAGGATTTTCTACAACAAAGTCAAATCCATAAATTTTACCATTTTCATCTAAGTCTTTTCCATGTAAATACTCTTGAACCATAATATCGGCAGGTTTAAGTTGATTATCTAATCCCATTCTATCCCTCGTTAAAATATGTTCATTAGTTTCATTAATTCTAGATAGAATATGTTCATCTGTAATTTTTTGATTTATAAGTTTTAATTCCGTTAATATTCCATTATTAACATTAATCAGTTCTGTAAATTGGCTTGCACATTCACACATTGTTTATCCTTTTTTACGTTGGAGTTTTCGCTGCAGCAGAGGCAACATCAGATATTCTACTAATTCCTTTCATTTCTTTTGATTCTATTGGAAAACTCGCGTATCCATTACTATCTGTAGCTTTAGTCGCACTTGTTCCACAATTAAGATTTATTAGTGGTCCTCCTTGTATATTAATTGTTGAATCTGATTTTACATTAATATCACCATCAACATATAAATCTGTTTGTCCATCAATATGAACTTTAGCAGCACCCTCAATATGAATGTCTGCATTCTTTCCAATTTTAACTAAGATATTTCTATTAATAGCAATATTTCCATCAGTATTAATAGATACGGAAACACTATCAGCAGTACAAAAATGAACACCATTCTCATCAATAATGTATTTTGTTCTAATATTAGTAGAAGGAGCAGTAATTGGGTCTCTATCCCCACACCAAGTATCGCCAGTTAATAAATCAGCATTAAAATAAAAATGCATACTATTCATTGGTTGAACTGCGGTTACTTCATTAATATGTAAAAAATTACTATATATAGGAGTTCTAAAAACTGTAAAGATTTGATCTCTTGCTTCAGGAATACACATAAATGGTAATCTAATTCCATTTTCTTGATCAGCAATTATTCTTACAATTTCTCCTTGATGATAATCTCCACTAACAAATTGAACGATTACTCTCGTTTGTGGCAAAAGTGGAAAATAACTCCCATAAGATCCTCCTGGAAAATCACTATTATATGAATTCGGACTTGTCCTATTTCTACACCAAATTCCAGAAGTAACTCCAATGTGAGTATGTAGTTCATTAATATGAACTTTATATCTGCCCCTATTCATAAGATCTATATCTGGAAGAACAATTCCTTCATATTGCTCAATCCCTAATTCTGCCATTTAATTATAATCCTTTAGTTCCATCATAAGAAAACCTAATAGTTGAACCAAATTTAGCAATTACCGCTTCGACTTGTTCTTGATTTTTCCTACTAACGAATAAATTTTTAGTAAATGTTGCTCCTGGATAATTAGCAAGAATTATACTTGCTATTAAATAATCAATTACAGTAGTAATATATAAAAATTGACTAATTCCAAATTTATTTAAACTATTCATCATCATTTTATTAGGAGAATCCATAACTAATTTTAAATCGTATAATGCTTTAAATATATCTCTAAACTGCCCATATTTATTCATCTCATTAGTTCTAAAAACTTCTTGTACCTCATCTTTAAATTCTGGTAGAACTTCTTTCATTGTGAATTCCATAGCGAAATTAAAATCTTCATAAAATAACATAAACTGATAATAGAATTGTCGAACTAAAGCTTCATAAATAATTTCTTGTTTTGGACCTAATGTTGGAATATTAATAGCTTTTTTAATAATGTTTTTTAAATATGAAACTACAAGATTATTAAACTCTGTATCTTGTTTTAATTCTTTTCTTTTAATTAATACTGTTCCTCTAATATAATTAAAATAGGAAGCATAAAAACAAAGATCAATATTACTTGTTTCTCCACTCATTAAAGCAATATCTAAATCGGTACCGTCTAAACATATTCCTGCTAACTTATCATCTCCTACAATAAGTGGTCCTCCAAAAGTTCCATTTTGTTTACTATCTGTACCAAAGAAAATAAGTTTATTATTAAACAACCTATCAACAAATTTCTTACCTGGAGAATTAGGAACTTTCATTAAATAAATCATAAAATCTGTATCAAATTTTTCATATTTCTCTACATTCTTACTATTTCTTGGATAAAGAATCATTTCCTTTTCAGTTTTAGTTAATAAACTATCATCAGCTATTAATCTAAATTTTTCAATATCAAAAATATTCTTTAATTTAATTTGTTCTTTCATGTTATTCCTCTTTTTCAATAGTCTGAGACCGCCCCTTCATTATTCTTATATCTTTATATTATGGTATGCGGAAAAACTACATTTATAAAAATTTAGCATAAGCTAGTACATTATAAATGTCATTTACTGCAGGAGCTATTATTTTACTGTCCTTAAAATTTTCTCTTTTAAATTCAAATTGCGAACCTATATTATTAACTATCATAACTATTTTATAATACGCGATATTATTATAATAATCTAAACAAAATTGCTGGGGATTTAATTCCCATTTATCTTTATCGAAAAGAACTTTTTCTGCTCCTACATTTAAACCTTCTCGATTTCTCCAAAATATATTTCTAAAAATAGATTTTTTAAATTCATTATCTATTTTAAAATGATCTGTTGTTTTGGAGAATATCTCATTTGCTATATTTGCACTTTCTCCCATTTTATTTTATCCTTTATTATTCAAAATATCATATAGATATTGTATATTTTATAACCTTTAACTTGTGGAAACATCATGAACAAAATTCAGTTAATAGCACTGAATGAACTACTAAAGTTGAACAAAAGAATAGGGAAGATGTCCCTATTCGCTTTTATGGATCTCGTAAGGTCCAATAAAGGAAACATCTCCTCAACGATTCAATCGTTGAGGTAACACCAACCCTTTCAGACGGGGAAATATCCCGTCTGAAAGGGACTTTCTTTTAATTTACATTATATAGATATTACTAATTTCTTATTCCATTCACTCTTTAAAGGAGTATTTGTTTTGTCTCTTCATAATCAAACATCATTTCTCAATAATTGTAAAACTAAAAATTTAAATATAACGGTTGTGACTAATGTCGGTGTTGTTCTTCAAGGAGTTATATCGGCTCATGATCAATTCACAGTAATCATCAATGATACCGATAATAGTTTTAAACAACAAATTGATTTCTTAAATTATCATAAACGAAAGAAAAATATTGTTACAGTCGTTTTTCCAATAGGACAGCCTCTCCAAGGAGTAATTACTGCTCATGATATGTACACAATTATTTTAAATGAGAGTATTATAATTTATAAAAATAACATCACAACTATTAATCCTGTTGATGATGATACTGTTTTGATTTTCAAAAATGCAATTGTTGCTATAACCATTTAATAACAGGATAATTAATTATAACATGAGTAATGAAATTAAATCACATCAAGAAAAGCCTCTTCATGAACTACTTGACACTGTTCTATCATGGAATATAGTTCTTCAACTCAAAGGAATTGAAGTAGCAAAACCTTATATTCAAGGTCGTCCTGGTGGTGGTAAAACCGCTAGCCTAATTGCCATGTGTAAAAAATATAATTGGAACTTATTCCATTTGCATCTTCCTCTTATTCCTATTGAAGATATCTCTGGTCTTCCTCAATTTGAAACAATTACAGTAAATGGTGAACAAGTACAAGGTACTCGTTGGACTTTTCCTGAAATGCTATCTGAGATTTATAAATTAACTAGCGAAACAGTTAAAGACCAATTTGGAAAAAAAGTTCTTAAACCGTGTATTGTCTTTCTTGATGATATGCATCTCGCTAGTCCTTCTCATCTAGCTCTTGGTTTTGAGCTTTTTAGTGAAAGGAAACTTCGTACTTATAAAATTCCAGATAATGTTGCTTTTGTTCTTGCTGGTAATGCAAGTACTAAAGCTGGAACAAAGACTCAAAATTCTGCGATTACTAATCGTCTTGCTTTGTATCCTGTTAGTACCAGTTTTGAAAACTGGAAACAAAACTATGCTTATCCGAATCAAGTTAATGAAAAGATTGTATCTTTCTTATCGAGAGAAATTTATCAACGTTTCTTCCATGAAGACGAAGTAGTTAATAAAGCTTGGGGTTCTCCTCGTAGTTGGACTTATCTTTCTAATCTTTTAAACGAAATAGAATCTTCTAATCCTCAAGGAGAAATAGAACAAGGAATATTGAGTTATATCACAAGTGCTCATGTTAGTGGAAGTGCTTCTGCTGAATTTGTATCTTTTTATCATATTTACTCTAAGACTCAAATGGATAAGATTTTTGACGGAACTAAATCTGTTAAATGTCCAGAAGAAGAATTAGATAAATACATCTATATGATTGCTGCAGGTAATGAATTTGTTAATCGTCATAATGGTGAGAAAAATATCAATAAGAGAAATAGTATTGTTAATAAATTCTGTGAAATCACTTGTGCTATCTCTGAACATAACTCTGAGATTGCAATTAGTGGTATTAAATCACTAATGGATATTGAAAGAGCTATTACCGGAAAAGATAATGCTAAGACATCATATATTGAGATTGCTCGAGTTCTCAAAATGATGGGAAGTAATATCAGTAACCGAGTATCAGCAGATATTCGTAAAATAGCCGGTTCTCGTTAATATAATGGGGCTTTGGCCCCATCTTTAATTAAACTCGAAAGGAAATATATTTTGAAAGAAGAAATTGAAAAACTCCGAATTGCTTTTATGAAAATTATGAATTGTAAAGAAATTAAACTATTCGGAGCATTAATATATAAATTTAAAACGCGTATTATTAATGATCCTGATTTAACTGCTTTTATATATTTTAATGGTAAATCTCCAAATATTGTATTTGGACGAAACCTAGTTAAAAGACAAAGTATTAATCAATTAGTATATATAATGCTTCATGAAATGCTTCACTTTATTAATAATCATCATACTCGAGGAATGAAATACGATAGAGTTATTGCTAATCTTGCTGCTGACCATGTTGTTAATGACGTATTACTACGAGATCTTGGTGGAGTTGAAGTAGAACAAGATGATGGAAGTGTAAGAGTAACTCAAAATATAATTGGAGAAGTATGTAAAGCTTGTGATGATCCAAAACCATTCGTTGTGGAAGAACTTATGGGTAAAAAGAATATGACCTATGAAGGAGTATATGAATGGTTAATGGATAATAAAGTTCAATATAAAATGATGTTATCTCCTCAATGTTCCTCTTGTAATGGAAGTGGAAAAGATAGTAATGGAAAAGGCTGTCCTGACTGTGATGGTACCGGGAACAGTCCGGGAGGAAATAATGGTAAAACTAAGTACAAAGTATCTGTAAAAGGGCAAGAAGACAGTGAATATTCTCCAGATATTGATGATGGAGAAAGAGAACAAGAAGAAGCAGCAAAAAGAATGTCCGAAGAGTTAAAAGATAATATTCGCAGTATTATGAATGCTGCTAAAGATAGTAATTTAACTCGTGGCATGGAAGGAGGAAATATTCTTGAATTTATTAAGGAACTAACTAAAGTAGTTATTCCTTGGGATGAACTTCTTGAAATTGCTATTAAGAATCATGTAGTTCCATCTATGGAAAATCGTAGTTGGAAAACTCCAATGAAAAGATTTAGAAGTCATGGAATTACTATTCCTGGAATGGGAACCGATATTACTGCTTCTAAAATGATAGTCGTTATTGATACATCTGGAAGTATAGGAAGTGATGATTTAGCTAAATTTTTATCAATTTGTAATGATAGCTTAATTCATTTTGATGAAATTATTGCTATTCAACATGACCATGAAATTAAGAAAGTAACAATAGTAGATAAATCTAATGTGGAAACCGGGCTTAATGATATTGCTCATTTTACAGGAAGAGGAGGTACTTCTCATACAGAAGTATTCCAATATATTGAGAAAAAATTATGGTACGAAGATAATAATGTTGGATTAGTAATTATGCTTACCGATTATTATAGTGATATAGATGAAAACTGGAAATCTGGAGAATTTAACTGGGTAGAAGAATACCCTGTTAAGATCGTATTAAATCATAATAATGTTAGTATAGTTCCGGCATATATTGACCCAATGCCTATCGTAATTGAAAAAGTATAAAAAATTAAACCCCCTATTTAAAGGGGGTTATTTTTATTTCTTTAATACTCCGTTTCCGATACTTAAATCATCACCTTTAAATGTACCTAAATATTTAAAATGCTCTTTCCATGCATCTAATAATGACTTTCTTGATGAATTAAAATCTTTTATTGTTTCAGAATCTATTTCTTTAATTAATTGTCGTGTATAATTTAAAATATTACTCATCGGCTTAAAGTATCTTGTTGTTTACTTTTAAAAGTATTTGCTTTGGTATTAAGTATACTGGCATATTTTCTATTTTTAGATCCTTTCATTCTAGCTCTTCTAGCGGCGAATTTATAAATATTATGTCGAATACCATGATACTTAGCTTCTGCTTTTCGAAGTATAGATGCCTCCTCTATTAACTGTTTTGTGTAATTTAAAATATTCATATCATAATTTATCCGTATTAGGAGCTATAGAAGCAGCTAAATCTTCTACAGTTCTACCTTGTTCTTCTTTTAACTTATCCATTAATTTAGAAACTTCACTACTACTAATTCCAAGGGTATCTCTTATATTTCTATTAGTTTTTAGATCCATACTCTTATTACCTTCCGGACCAAAATCTTTAATAAGTTTATTAATAAAAGATTTAATTTTCGGAGGTATTTTAATAGCTGGAGCTTGTTGCTCTTGAGGAGGAGCTTCCTCTTCTTGTGCTTCTATTATAAGATTAAAAGTATAATCTAATGTACCCATTGGATTATTTCCAACTAGAGAACCAAGCATTAACTCCCTTACCCCATGTTACTTTAGATGCAGGTCTAGCTCCCCAAGAGATTTGCTTAGGACGTTTCCATCTACCTTCATGACAAGATTTATCGGCGACTTCAGAAATAAAATTATCAATAACTGCTAATTTATCTTCGTTCACAATAGTATCGCTTTTAAGAATAGTATTAACTGCTTCGAATAATTGATTTTGGTCTTCTTCTTTTTCAAAAGTATCAGTAATAAATTCTTCAACACTTTCAAAATACTCACTAATATTTCTTTCTACTCTTAAATTTTCAATTACTGTTTGAATAGCCATTATCCTCTTAACTCCTTTTGTTTATTTTCAATTAAATCTACTTTTTCTGCGAAAGTTAAACTCATATCTTCTCTAACTCTATCAATAAACTCGTATAAATCTTCAATATCTTTTGGGCTTCTATTATCTTTTGTATCTGGATAATCACTTGCAAAGAAGATCTTATCGCTATGCATTTCAAGAATTAAATCTTGTGTATGTTTTAATGTATTTGACATTATATTTAAGGGTGTTATAACCCTTTCTCCTTATTTTTCCGTTTACAATTTTTACAAATACCTTCCAATCCATTTTCTTTTGCGTTAGTGGTTGTAAAGCCATAAGGGGAAATACAAGTGCTCCATTTATCATAAAAGCAATATCTCCCACAAAAATGAACTGTTTTAGTTAAGTATTTAAATTTAAAAGCTAAACAAAGTTCTCCGGTCCACATTGGAAATATTCCCAACATTTAAAATTGCTCATGCTTTTAATACTCCTATGTATAATTAAACTATTTATAAATATAATTTCATATTTTCAATGGTCATCCATTTACTTCAATGGAGATTATTTGTCAAAACACAGAATACTGCTCAATACCACTATCAATAGCTTCGATTTGTTGTTCTAATGATAAATCTTCATGTTCTAAAATCTTATCAATAAATAATTCTAATACACCTTGATCTTCTTTTAATTCAATATTCTCTTGAATCCAAGTAGATACTTCTTCAAAATAATTTTCTATTTCTCTTCGGGTTCTAAGTTCTTGGACATTAATCATTATTTTTTTATTTCCTATCGTTGTGTTGCTGCTTGTGCAGTAGGTGCTGCTTTTGTTTTTGTAGCTTCAGGTGCTTTTTGTGTAACTGGTGCGGTATTAGAAGCTTGTCTAAATCCTCTTGTTCCACCACCCACTGGACCAGTAGATCTTTTAGGACCACCTTTAACAGGAGGAAGGACAAACATTTCTTCTATTAAATTATTTGTGTAATCTAATATACTTATTATTTTTTATAAACCTTTAAATTTCTAATATATGCATGTAAACCATCACCAATATAAAAATTATCAGCTATATAGAAGCTACCTTTAAAATCTATATTTAAATAGTTCCATTTATTATTTACTAATTCTATATCTTTAATCTCTTGTATTCCTCTAATATCATGTCTGTATACTCTCCCATCCTCTATCCATATTGATATTGTAGTACTAGGATATTGAATTACATTATGCATAAATATATATTGTTTATTGGTTATATTTAGCGGCGAAATTTCAAGCGCTATCTTTCCGCTCTTTGTTTTAATATTTCCATAAGAGGGAATACTAATTAAGTTTGATTTCTGTTGAGTTTTATTCTTGCCCTCTCGGACTATACTCGCTGGTTCCATTAATAAACATTTTTTACCATTAAGATTTCTAAATCTAGGAATTCCAAGATGTTTAACTTCATCAATACCTTTCCCAATTCTAGGTTTAAAATTATTTCTTAAAGGTAAATCAAATAATAATCTATAATCTTCTTCTTCCGAGTCCATTTCAATATCAAAATCAAAATAAACATCGCCTTGTACTCGACTCATTATCTTATTTTCTCTTTTCTTTATCACCTAATTCTTTCGGATTTTGTTTATATCCTTTTTTCATTGATTCTTTTCGAGCTAATCTTGCCTGTTTCCTTCCACGTTCAATCATTGTTCTTCTAATTTTATCTTCTGTCCAACTAGCGACAGCACCAGAAATAGCGCCTCTAGCAATACCGACACTAACACCAATTGGAATTCCAAATGGTCCACCAATTGTAGTACCAATCATAGCTCCAGTTACAGCACCACCAACAGCACCACCAACAGCACCAAGTCCCATTTGTTTAATAGTATTCTTTTGAGTTTTAGTAAGTTCTTCAATTAAAGAATTAGTACATTCTAAAACAGTTAAATCTATTGTTGACATTATCTATTCTCCTTTAACTGATCAGATACTTCCTTTTTATTTTCATTTTATCTCCTAGCTCGGAAACCACCGTCTTTAGACGGTGGAGGAGAGCTTAAAATTGTACCCATTCATTTGGCTTATTGTCTTGCAATATTGCCAAGAAATGCCTTGAATGGTTCGGTTTAAATTAATGTCTTTAATGTTAAAACTACCACTACTTCTTATACTTACTCTTCCGATATACTTTCCAATATGCTTTCCATTAGTAACAATAGCTTTAACTATATCTCCTGTTTGAAATCCGTGAACACGTTTACTTTTCTTCTTTGTATCTATAACTAATACTCTGTACATTTTTATTCCTTACCTAGAATCTTATC
>JACKQG010003975.1_pt1 | contig 17577 bp, 9 predicted proteins | sample 8237621 | NCBI WGS metagenome assembly JACKQG01 (sample SAMN15677084, study PRJNA649215) | marine metagenome | biome: marine; feature: Black Sea; material: saline water; isolation source: suspended particulate matter (SPM) from the Black Sea western gyre | collected 2013-06-09/2013-06-10 | depth...
TTCATGGCATTACTCTCAAATCCTGATATATTCTTTTGTGAGAAACGCAGTACTTTATCATAATAAAGCGGTACTACAACCGCATTGTCAATAATAATCTCATCCATCTGCTGATAAAGTTTTGCCCGTAAACTATCATTTGTCTCAGATAAAGCTTGTTCGTACAACTTATCATAAGTGCTATTATTAAAATGTGTGTAGTTTGGCCCGTTTGGGCAAAAATTCTTACTGTAAAAAAGTGAAAGATAATTTTCAGCATCAGGATAATCGGCAATCCAACTTCCTCTAAAAAAGCTAAGCTTTGAAGTTGCCACCATTTGCCTATGTGTAGATGGAGGATTTACCTCTACCCTAACATTTAATCCAATTTCTTGTAAACTGTTTTGTATATATTCGCATAAATCCAAATAGGAAGAAGTGGTAGAAAGTATAATTTCTTGTTTAGTATCAAAATCACTTTTTGCAATTAATTCTTTTGCTTTTTCAGTATTATAAGTATAGCCTATTACATTTTCCGAGAAAGAAGGCAATCCCACAGGAACAAATCCGTTTGTAGCTGGAGTTCCAATATTATTTCTAAGGTATTTGAGCATTTTTACTCTATCAAAGCCATAATTAATAGCTTGCCTAATTTCCAAAGGCAAAGGCTCATTTTCAAGTAAAAAACCCAAATATTCGGTATTCAAATAAGCCAAAGATTGTAAGTTTACTTTGTCTTTATACTTTTCTTGCAATTCTCCTGTATTGGTAAGTATTTCATCCTTATAGCTGGCATCAATTCCTGAAATAAAATCTAATTTCCCTTGTATAAACTGCAAGAATGCAGATTGTTTGTCTTTAATAAAAGTAATGGCTACTGCATCTAAAAATGGCAATTGCTCCTCACCTTGCTTTTCAAAATAGTTAGGATTTTTTCTAAAAACTAATTTCACCCCATCTTCCCATAGTTGAAATTGAAAAGGCCCCGTACCAATTGGATGGCGATTAAAGTTGCCTCCCTCCACAATCTCCTTAGGTACAACTGAGCAATATTGCATACTTAATAGTGATAAGAATGCTGGAAAAGGGCTACTCAGTGTAATAGAAAAAACACTATCATTTACAGCAGAAAAAGACTCAACGCTAGCTAAAACCCATGCCCCAGGAGCTGCTAAATTTTTATCTAAAAGTCTGTTAAAAGAATATTCAAAATCGGAAGCTAAAACCTTTCTTCCTTGACCATTTTTAAACAATTCATGATTATGAAAAACAACATCAGTTCTTAAATTAAAAGTGTAATTTAAAGCATCAGAAGAAATATCCCAATCTTTTGCAATAGAAGGAATTACATTTAAATTATTATCTAATTGTACCAAGCCATTAAAGAGCTGATTAGTTGCCCAAATTGTTGCTTGGTCTTTTGCAAAAGCAGGATCTAAAGTTGCTATTCCAGCAGACTCATTATACCTAAATATAGCTAAGTCAGCATTAGAGTATTGCTTGCCACAAGAAATGATAAAAAGTGCTAAAACAAAAAAGCCAACTCTCCACTTCATAAATAAGTTTTAAGTTGGCTAAATTAAGTAATTAAAATTACCTCATAAGCTTTAGTTCTCCATTATAAACCCAAAGTCTTTCATTAAGATCATAGAGTGCAATATGATAAAGATAAATACCATCCCTTAACTGCTCACCACTAGAATTATTTCCATCCCATCCTAACTCAATACTTGCTGAGGAAAATACAATCCCTCCCCATCTATCAAAGACTTGCATTTCAAAAGATGAGATTCTATTTCCTTGCGCTTCAAATACATCATTAAGTCCATCACCATCAGGCGTAAATGCATCAGGAATAAAAAATGTGTACTCAGGATTTATCTGAACTGTTTTAATCATTTCTGAACTACATCCAATCTCATTAGTTGCTCTAAGCACTACATTATAAATCTGAGGATTATAAAAACTAACAATTGGATTTTCTTCAGATGAATACTCGCCATTATCAAAATTCCACATAAAAAATGTGGCATCTTTTGAATGATTATAAAAATTAATCTCTGGAGAGAGTTCTGACGCAAATAATGTGCTTGCTTGAAAATCCGCAATTGGCAAAGCGTGAACCTGAATAATTGCTGACATAGTGGTGTCATTTTTACACCCTTTTGCTGAAATAACCTCCAGGCTTATATCAAAACTACTTATAGAGGTATAAGTATGTATTGGATGCTGTTCCGTTGAGAAACTTCCATCACCAAAATTATAATTCCATGCTGCAACATTAGCATCTGATAGATAAGATATCTCCACCTCATCTCCCAAGCAAATATCTGATGCGATTTTAAAATCAGCACTAGGTAATTTATGTATTGTAATTTTTTTACTCAACATGCCTTCACACCCTTTATCAGAAATTATTGAAAGATCAATATCAAACACCCCATGAGATGAAAATACATGACTTGTGTTTTTAGTAGTTGAGGATCCTTCTAATCCAAAATTCCAGTTGTATGAAGTAATATTTGCATCAGGGACAAATGAAAAATCATTAAAAATTGTTTGCTCACCGAAACAGAATTGTGAGGCAACAAAATCAACAATAGGATTTGCAAATACTTCAGTAGTCTTAACTTTAGAGCTACTGCATCCATCTGTACTTGTTGCTGTAAGTACTACATCAAATAATCCATATCCATTAAAAACATGAGTAACCATAGAATCGGAAGACATGAAACCATCATTAAAATTATATTCAATTAAAGCAATATCACTATTCACTACTGATGATAAATCTGTGAAAACATTTCCATCTCCCTCACAATGATTTTCAATGGAAAAATCAACTATAGGAAGCGCGTGTACAATTACATCTTTCATGATACTGTCTTCACAGCCCATATCAGAAGTAATACTTAAAGCAACAGTATACACACCAGTGTTTGTATAAATATAATTAGGATTTTGATTTGTTGAAACACCAATTCCATCACTAAAATCATAAGCCCACACAGTTGTGTTACTAGATGAATTATCGGCAAAAGCAACTGATGCTCCTAAACAAGCATCTGCTACTAAGAAATCAGCCACAGGATTTTGGAAAATTTCAACATTTTGTACCAAAGTATCTTTACAGGAGTTATTTAAGTTTTCAATTATTAAAGAAATATTATTACTTCCAACATTTAAAACTGAATTTACTAGTTGTCCATTTTGCCCAAAACTCCATGTATAAGTATTATTACTAGATGATAAACCAGAATTAGCAACAAATGAAGTAACATCAAGCTCGCAATGATTAGATGAAACAAAGGTCGCATTTGGAACATCATTATAAACAGTTACAAATACAGAATCAATCGCAGTACATAACCCATCCGTGTGATTAATATAGTAAAATCCGCTTGTCGTAGGATTTGCTTGAGGATTACTTGTGTTTATAGAAGATAATGCATTAGCAGGACTCCAAGTAAAAAGAACGCTATTTCCAATAGCATTTAACTGTACTGACTCCCCTTCACATATTGCTACATCTACTCCTGCATCAACATTTACTTCTTTTACCTTAATCGTATCATCAGAATTTATAATTAATTGACATCCAGAACTATTCTCAATAATTAAAGTGGGTATAAAAATTCCTGCATTACTATATATAGCAGTAGCTAAACTATCAGTAGATACCACCCCATTACCAAAATCCCATAGAAAATTATCTGTATTGACAACAGTTGGCGTAAATACCACACTTTCATCTTTACAAATTAATGTATCTGATACTATAAAGTTACCAGTAGGAAAAACTCCTGACATATCTACAAAGCTATTTTGCACCAGAGTATCTTTACAACCAAAAGTGTTCTCTACAATTAATGAAACATCAAATAATCCAGAATTTGAATACAAATGGGAAGGATGCTCTATTAAAGAAGTACCTCCATCTCCAAAATTCCATTCAAACAAACTAACATCAGGACTTGATAGACTTGAAAAACTAGAAATTAAAGGAGGACAATTCGAACTGAATCCTAAACTAGAAAAATCAGCTGTTGGAGATAAAACTTCAATATAATTATTCAAATTTAAATTATCAAAACAGCCAAAAGAATCCGTAATTAATAAGTTGATATTATACAATCCATTTGTTAAAAATGCATGATTTGGATGTAATATATTGCTTGTTGTTCCATCACCAAAATCCCAATTTGAAGTAATAGAAATACCATCAGAATGGTTTGTAAATTGCACCTGATCACCTTCACAAATATCCTGAATGTTAGAACTTAAATCAGCTATAGGGTGCTTAAATTTAACATACTCTAATCGCTTTATAGTATCCCTACATCCGTAAAAAGATTCTGCATATAATGTCACATCATAGACACCTTCATTATAATAAATATGCTGCGGGTTATTTAATATTGAGGTTGTACCATCTCCAAAATCCCAATTCACTGAAGAAGGAGGGTTAGAAAGATCCTCAAATTCAACAAAGAAAGAATCACAACCTAATACATTAGTTACACCAAAATCAGCATTCACATCCCGCATATGATACATGTTTTCAATTGTAGCTGTATCTTTACACCCATGAATATCGGTTATTATCATTGTAACATCAAATGTTCCAGTATCAAGAAAAAGATGATCAACTCTTCCATAACCAATATAACCGTCTGACCATAACACTTTGTAGTAAGACCAGTCTTGGGAATTCTGCTTAAGATATACTCTTTTTGGAACACAGCCAACAGAATCTTCATAGCCATTATTAGGATTAATTAAATAATCAAAGTTAGCAATTGGCTGTGTAAGCTTTACTTGTTTTAAAAATTCGTGAGTACAACCCGTAATATTATTACCCACAGTTAAAGCCACATTGTAAACTCCTAATGCTGAATAAACATGATTTGGATTTGTTTGATTTGAAATAGTTCCATCTCCAAAATCCCACAAAAAATTATTAGCCCCAACTGATAAATTCGTAAACTCTACACTAGTAGGATCATCACAATTATAAGTTTCCTTAAAAAATGCAGCTGGCTCAATAATCTCAATATAAGCTGGCATGCTTAAAGTGTCCTTACAAGCGTTAATTCCTACAATTAATCTAACATCATAAATTCCAGCAAGAGGATATTGATAAGTAGGATTTTGTAAATTTGAAATAGAACCATCACCAAAAATCCATTTCCAATTATTCGTTCCTAGTGAAGATAAATCGGAAAAGTTAATGCTTGCCCCAGCACAAGAAATTGTAGCAGAAGCCTCAAAATCTACAGTAGTAATACCCTCTATTTTTATAAAATTATTCAGCAATAAATTTTCTGTGCAACCGGAATCATTTACTACTGTTAAACTTACATCAAAATCACCTTGCATTAGATATTCGTGAATTGGATTTTGAGAATTTATAACAGTACCATCTCCAAAATCCCAAACCCAAGATGTTATAGGTATTATGCTTGAAGTTGAAACATCAATAAAATCTATTTCCTGTGGAACGCAACCCTCTACAATATTTGAGGAAATACCTACAATTACGTTATCAATTTTTATCATAGAAAATACTGTTTCAGTTGCTATACATCCGTTAGTATTTTCAACTGTTAAACTTACATCATAATTTCCAAAGTTTGTAAAAGATTCTATTGGATTATTTCCTGTTGCAGTTTGTCCGTTTCCAAAATCCCAATTCAGATTAACAGCATTTGTAGTATTGTCAGTAAACACCACATTAAAAGGAACAGCACAAGAATAGGTTATATCTGCATTAAAATCAATAATAGGCTTTTCAAAAACTTCAATTTCTGCTGGGAAAGTTAAGGTTGTAGCGCATTGCCCAGAAATACTTGTTGTTAAAGAAATGTCAAAAACACCAGCTGAATTAAACATATGAGAAGGGTTTTGCAAAGTTGATGTTGTTCCATCACCAAAATCCCACAAAAATGTATTAGGATTATTAGTTGTCACATCCGTAAAAACAACATTTAAACCTTCACACCCACTATTTGTATTTACATGAAATTCTGGAGAAAGTGACGCTCCAATTTTAATGTAATCAGTTACTACTAAAGTATCAACACAACTTCCTTTTTTAGCACATAAAGTAACCGTAAAATTTCCAGAAGAATAAGGGTGTGTTGGATTTGCTAAAGTTGAACTTGTACCATCACCAAAATCCCATAAATATGAATCAGCATTTATTGAATTATTAGAAAAACTTATAGTTTCAGTTGCATTACATGAAAATGTAATATCAGATTCAAAACTTACAATTGGTATTTTATTTACTTCTATTAAATCCACTTCAGTTATTAAACTCTGACAACCGTTTGCGTCAACAATTGATAGGGACACAGAAAATTCACCATCAGTAGTGTAAGTATAATTAGGGTTTTGAAGACTACTAGAACTTCCATCTCCAAAGTCCCATTGCCAAGATACTATTGGGGTATTTGTAACTGATGCATCTTCAAAACCAGCATTTAGAGGTAAACACCCATTTGTTAGTGAGGTTGCAATTAAAATTGCGGATGGATTTTCATAAACTTGTACTAAAGAATTAATGGTTTTAATGTCATCTATAACACCATCAGTAACTTTGAGTTTTACATCATAAACACCTGCCGTATTGTATATTGTAACAGGGTTTTGCAAGGTTGATGAATTACCATTTCCAAAGTCCCATAACCATGATGTTGGGCTACCTGTAGATAAATCTTCAAACTCTACAACTAAGGAGCCACATCCTGTTACTGAAGTAATTGTCGTGAAATCTGCCGTTACTTGTGGGGTTGCACTAAAGGAAACAAGCATGGCTATTAGGACAAGGAAAAGGTATTTACAAGATTGAGCAATTTTTATGCTTATCTTTCTTTTTAATAAAAAACTAAGGAGTAATAATGTTATCATAAATTTGAGTTTTACTTAAACTTTTTTTGAAGAACTTATTGGTTAATACGCGTTTAAAATAAAATTGGTTACAAAAACACGAATCCTTTTTCATTTCTCTATTTTTGCCAGATGTTTAAAGATAAAAAAGCAGCATTTTATACTTTGGGTTGCAAACTCAATTTTTCTGAAACCTCTACTATTGGCAGGCAACTTACAGATATTGGTTTTAGTAAAACTGATTTTGATAGCCCTGCTGATTTATATGTAATAAACACTTGCTCAGTTACTGAAAATGCCAACCGTGAGTGCAGAAGAATTATCAGAAAAGCTAAAAAAAACTCTCCTAATTCTTTTGTTGTTGTAACGGGTTGCTTTGCTCAATTAAAACCCAAAGAAATAACTGCAATTGAGGGTGTGGATATGGTATTGGGGGCAAATGAAAAGTTCAATTTACCCAAACTACTAACTGATTTAAACAAACCTAAAAAAGCAGAAATTCACGGATGTGAAATTGATAATTTGGATTACTTCACTTCTTACTCTTTAAACGATAGAACCCGTTCATTTCTTAAAATACAAGATGGTTGCGATTATCCTTGCACCTATTGTACTATTCCTCTTGCAAGAGGAAAAAGTAGATGTGATAGTATTGAAAACATTATTAAAAGCGCTGAAGATATTGCATCAAAAGGAATTCAAGAAATTGTTATTACAGGCGTAAATATTGGAGAGTTTAAAGATAAACACAATAGCAAAGGATTCGGTTCTTTAATGAAAGAACTTGAAACAGTTAGAGGAATTAACAGGTACAGAATATCATCTATTGAGCCAAATCTAATTACAGATGAAGTAATAGACTTGGTAAAAAAATCTGATAAGTTTATGCCTCATTTTCATATTCCATTACAATCAGGATCTGATATAATCTTAGGAAAGATGAAAAGACGCTATCAAACTAAATTATATAGTAATAAACTGGAGAAAATTGCTACAGAAGTTAAAGATGTCTGTATTGGGGCTGATGTAATTGTTGGTTTCCCAGGCGAAACAGATGAAGAATTTGATAAAACAATCCATTTTATTAAAAAGTTACCTATATCCTATTTGCATGTGTTCTCATACTCTGAAAGAGAAAATACTCTTGCTATTGAATTGGAAAATAAAGTAGCTGAAAAAACTAAAGCAGAAAGAAACAAACAACTACGAATTTTATCCGAAAAATTGCAACGATCTTTTTATCAAAAATACTTATATACTGAGCATACAGCACTTTTTGAACAAGAGAACCATGAGGGAATGCTCTATGGATTTACAGATAACTACATAAAAGTGAAAGTACCTTTTAATGAGAAAATATGCAGAACTAAACAACAAATAAAACTTCTGGAGATTGACTCAGATGGAATAATGAAAGCTGAATTATTAGCAACTAAAAAATAATCTATGTATCCTACTATTTCCCACCTTATTTATGATCTATTTGGAGTAAATATTCCTTTACCAATACAGACTTTTGGTTTTTGGGTAGCAATATCTTTTTTAGCAGCAGCATGGGTTGTTACTATGGAGTTAAAAAGAAAGGAATCGGAAGGTTTTTTATCAGCAGTTAAAGTAAAAGAAATAATTGGAAAAAAATTAAGTGCTCAAGAAATTATTAGCAGTGTACTTGTTGGATTTGGGATAGGTTTTAAAGTTATTGAAGCCCTCTTTAATTATAGTGATTTAGTGGCAAACCCTCAAGATTTTATCCTATCTACCAGAGGAAACCTATTAGGAGGCTTGCTAATATCGGGAATTGCATTTTATTTAAAATGGAAAGAAAATCAAAAAACAATATTAGCTATACCTAAAGAGATAGAAAAAACGGTTCATCCTTTTGAGTTAGTAGGAAATATAACAATGATTGCAGCAATATCTGGAATTATTGGGGCAAAAATATTCCACAACTTAGAGAATTTTGATACCTTCTTAGCTGACCCTATTGGACAACTTATGTCATTTAGCGGACTAACCTTTTATGGAGGGCTTATAGCTGGTGCTATTTCTGTTATTTGGTATGCTAAAAAATACCAAATTAACATCAAACATCTTATTGATAGTGCTGCTCCAGCACTTATGCTCGCCTATGGAGTTGGGCGTATTGGTTGTCAAATGTCAGGAGATGGAGATTGGGGAATTGATAATTTAGCTCCAAAACCAGAGTGGATGAGTTTTTTACCCGATTGGATGTGGAGTTATAACTTTCCTCATAATGTCATTAATGCAGGAATTCCTATTGAGGGCTGTACGGGAAATTTCTGTATGCAATTAGCTAATCCTGTATGGCCAACTGCCTTTTATGAGGTGCTTATGTCTATTACAATTTTCGGAATACTTTGGGCTATGCGTAAACATATAAAAGTTCCTGGAGCTTTATTCTTTATTTATTTAGCTTTTAATGGTATAGAACGCTTTTTTATTGAAAAGGTGAGAATAAACACTGAATATAATATTCTAGGAGGTATAACTCAAGCTGAAATTATCTCATTTTGTTTGGTTTTAACAGGAATAATAGGCGCAACGTATCTTTATAAAACCCGAAAGATTAACTAGATAAAATTAGTGCTTATGTATGAGTTGATTTTACAGACTATTAATAAATTTTTTTTATTTTTGTTCAAATGAAAAAACAAATTTTAATTAGTATTTGTATACTACTAAGTTTTAGTGCGTTCTCTCAAAAAGGAAATAAAACACTTATTTCAGAATATGAGGACACCTTAAAAGTAATGGCTCATGAAATAATGAATGCTCCATCAGAAGAAGAAAGAAGAATAGCAAATACTGCTTTTATTACCAACCTTAATGAGGTTTTACAATATGAAAAATCATTTACTTATCCTTTTGACTCACTTATAACAATTGCAAGAATTAAAGCTCCTGACAATACCTTTCGTATTTTTAATTGGCTGCTCCGAAAAGATAATGATACCTATGAGTATTATGCAATTGTCCATTATCATAATAAAGCACGAAAGCGATATGATCTAATAACTCTAACAGACAACTCAGCTAATATCCGAAATCCTGAACAAGCTGATCTAGATGCTACAAATTGGTACGGAGGCCTTATTTACGATATTGCTTACATCAAAAAACCAGGCATAAAACATTATACCCTTCTTTCTTATGATTTAAATGATAATTACAGTAGAAAGAAAATAATAGATGTCATGTACTTCTCTGGGAAGAACAAAATTAAATTTGGATTGCCTATCTTTAAAAAATCAAAAAATGAAAGCCAGAAAAGAGTGATCCTCCAATATGATGCCAAAACATCAATTAGTGTAAAATATCATGAGGAAAAAAATCAAATTATCTTTGACCATTTAGTGCCAAGCCGCAAAGATTTAGAAGGTTTGTATGAATATTACATTCCTGAAGGCACATTTAATGCTTACAATTACAAAAATGGAAAATGGTGGTTAGAACAAGATATTGATATTAGAAACACTCAAAAAGTCCCAAAAATAAAACCACCAGAAAGAGGATTAATTCCTAGATAGATGTTAAAACACTATCCTTTAAATAAGCTTATTGCCGGATGTGATGAAGCTGGTAGAGGCTGCTTAGCGGGTCCTGTTGTTGCTGCAGCCGTAATCTTACCAAATAATTTTAAAAACAAAATGCTGAATGACAGTAAGTTATTATCAGAGAAAAACAGAAATTTACTACGGCTAATTATCGAAAAACAAGCAACATGTTGGGCAATAGGCATAGTTTCAGCAGTAGAAATTGACAAAATAAACATTCTAAATGCTTCTTTTTTAGCAATGCATAGAGCTATTAAGAAGTTATATGTCGAGCCTGAATTTTTAATCATTGATGGTAATCGATTTAATCCCTATCAAGGCATTAATCATGAATGTATCATTAAAGGTGATGGTAAATATTTAGCAATAGCTGCTGCCTCTGTTTTAGCCAAAACTTATCGTGATAATATCATGAAAAAATTAGCTGATGAATTCCCAGATTATAACTGGGAAAAGAATAAAGGATATCCAACAAAAAAGCACAGAAATGCCATTGAAAAAATCGGTATTTCAAAACATCACCGAAAAAGTTTTCAACTACTTCCTTCTCCTTTAAGTTTAGAGTTATAAATTTTTAATTTTGTGGTCTATGCCTATTTATGTTTAAAAAAATTCTAAAAATTTCAGTACCGATACTATTAATCGGAGTTATTATATTTTATTTTTTAGATAAATATCAAACAATAGCGGGTTCAACACCAAGTCCTATTACTGTTATTCCTACAAATGCATCAGTAATACTGCAATTAAATGATGTAAAAAACCTTAGCAAATCGCTTAAACTATCAAATATTTGGAGCAAACTTCAAAATATCAAACAAGTTGAAGTTATTACTAAAAAAGCTGAAGAAATAAGTATCTTTTTTAACAAGAACCAAGCTATTTTTGAGTCAAACAGTCTTTTTATATCGTTTCATGAAGTTACCGCTAAAAAAAGTGCTACCCTCTATAGCACTACCTTTAAAAGAGAGCATTTAAAGAAAAATAAAGAGATAATTGCTCTCTTTGCTAATGACATTACAACATCTGAATATGACAATCAAACCATTTACTTCAGTAAATCTTTGAATAAATACTTTAGTTTTAAGCATGATATCTTATTCTACTCAGATAATAAAATGTTGCTTGAAGATGCCATCAGAACTTCTCAAGAGAATACTGACAACTTATTTAACAATCCATTATTTTCAGATTGCTACAGTACTATAAATAATTCTTCTGAGATTAACTTGATGATTAATTACAACAGCTTACTTGCTCTTAGTAATATTTTTACAACTGTTACAGTAAAGCTAACTCACTTCTCAGAGTGGACTGCTACAGATATAAAATTTGAAGATAATGCCATTTTAGCTAGTGGCTTAAGTGCTTTTAATAGTACTGTACATAACTTTACTGATATTTTTAATACTCAAAAGAGCCAAAACTTGAGTATCTTAGATATTCTTCCTCAAAATACCACTCAATTATTTGCAATTACATTCAATAGTCAACAGCAACTTTATGAAAAAAAGAATGAAATTTTACGTATAAAACATCAATTCATGACTTGGGATAAGAATAGACAGGTTATGGAGAAAAAGGGAAATATAAATTATACTGATTTTTTAAGCGAGATTGATAATGAAGCAGGTATTTTTAACACCTCTCCAAGTTTAGGTGTTGACAATAGTTACACTTACTTCAATACTAAAGAATCAATTAGAGCAAGCTCTTTACTGCAAGCAATGATTATTTCTTCCTCTGATTATAAAGACTTCCGGATTAATAAAATTATAGACAATAACCTCACAGCAAATTTATTTGGAACAGTATTTAAAGCAAATAATCCATTTTTTACAACAATTAACGACTATTTTATTTTTGGCAGTTCAGTATCATCACTAGAATATATTATTGATAATTACACTTCAAATAATATTCTCTCAGCTAATACGTCATTTAAAAAATTTAAATCTTATGTCTCAAATGATGCAAATATCTTTCTTTACTTAAACCCTGGTAAAACTGTAGGAACTTTAATTAATAGTTTGGTTGATACCGAATTGTTGTCACACAACTCCGATTCTATCGCTAAATTTACTGCATTTAGTCTTCAAATAAATACTACAAAAAATGGCATGTTCCATAATTTTTGTTTATTTTATGATGACGAGTACAAAGAAGCTATAAAAGAAAAATGGGATTATGCTTTGAATACAAGTCCGATTATAAATCCTCAATTTTTTGACAATCATTTTACAAAAGAAAAAATGATTTTAGTTCAGGATAACCAAAACAATCTTATTGCTTTAAATGCATCTGGAGAAAAGTTATGGGTTAAACAAATAGGCGATAAAATTTTAGGAGAAATTCACATTATTGATTCCTATAAAAATAATAAATTTCAAGTACTCTTTAATACAAAAAATCAATTGTATGTAATGGATAGAAATGGTGAATTTATTGATGGTTTTCCTAAGAATTTACCAATCTCTACATCAATTGGGCTTTCTTTGTTTGACTACGATAAGAATAAAGATTATAGAATAATTATTGTTGGAAATGATAATACACTTTACAATCTAGATAAGCAAGGTAAAAAGCTAGATGGCTGGAAGTATACAAAAACAACTAATCGTATAAACCAAAGTCCTGTACATTTTGTTGTTAGTGATAATGATTACATTCTCAATGCAACAAATAATAGTACTACTGCATTATTAGCTAGAAATGGAACTGAAAAGGTAGGATTTAAAAATACCCCATCTTTTACTACTCCTGTTAGTATTTCTGAAAATGGAACTCTTTATGCTATTACTACTAAAAACAAACTCTGGACTGCCTTTATAAATGGAAGTACTGAAATTTTTGAGCTACCCAAACTAAATGCTACTTCAAAGATATTAGCTTACCATGATGGTTATTATCTTACAAATGAAAATTCAGTATTTTATATAAATGATGAAAAGAAAGAGGAACTTAATATTGAGCTTGATGCTTCAGTAAAAACACTTACTTTGTGCTCAGGATATATTGCAATAACAACAAATACCAGTCTTTATTTAATTAAAGATAATAAAATTTTAGAAGGATTCCCAATTCTTTCTGACGGTTACTTCAACATCTCAGATATTGACAATAATGGCAAAATGAATGTTGTAAATATCAAGAACGGAATTATCTACAATTACGAATTAGCAGACTAATCTAGCAAATAAGTTAATTTTAGAAAAGGAATCAGTTTGTAGTCCATTGTTTCTAAAGGAAATTGCACTCCTGCCCTTATTAAAATAGCGTTGTTTTTATATATTAATTCTCCTGCTATTTGAGGAATGAAATCTTGTTCTTTAGTAGGAAGGTAAATCATTCCTGCATTAGTTCCTGCATAGAATTTACTGAAGAGTTCATAATGATACCCCATATTTGCTTCACTAAAAACGAATGAAGTATTTATCTCAGTAGAATATATTGATTTTTTCTTAAGATAAAAAGCCCCTACTCCTGTTAAATAAGGCAATCCGTAAGAATGCGCAAAGTAGAAATTATTTTGCTGAGAATTTTCGTTATCAAATCTGGTTAAATCGTATTTTTCAATTAAATTTATCAATAAAGTTGGGTATTCCGGATTGGTAGCATATCCCGCTTTTTTGAGTCCTTCTGCCCACATTTTATAGGCTGTATTTTTGTATTCAAATAAAAATAAATAACGTTCTCTTTGTGTCAAAAAAAGCGAGTGATCTCTATACGAATCAACAGCTTTTGAATATTTTCTGAAACACTCTCCTTTTTCATCATCATCTTCAATAATAGTTTCTCCATTCCAATTATCCTGACACTTAATCCCAAAATGATTATTTCCTTCAGTAGCCAAACGACTCTCTCCAGATCCACTTTCCAAAATACCTTGGGCTAAAGTAATAGAGGCAGGAATATTATGTCTATTCATTTCTTCAATAGCAATACTACTATATTTTACAATGTATGCTTCTGTTTTAGTTTGAGCTTTTGTAAATAAAAAGCAAAGGAGAATAATAGAAAGAGATAGTGATTTTTGCATTTCTCAAAGATATTAATTTGTAGGAAAATTACATTCGAATCTCTGATTCATTCCTTTGTTCCCTTGCAAACCTCCCGAATGAATGGCTAAAATACTACTTCCTTTTGGGAAATAATCTTTGGCTACTAAATCCATAATTCCAAGCATCATTTTTCCAGTATATATTGCATCCAATGGAATATTTTGAGTTTTAAAGAAATTATTCATAAACTCAATTAACTGATTAGTTAGTTTAGCATAACCACCACAATGATAATTATTTATAAATTTATAATTATTTTTATTTACACAACTTTCTGTATTTTTTTCTAATTGAGTAAACCCTTTTATAGCAGGAAAACCAATTACCTCTTGATGCTCATTTGTTGCATTAATAATTCCTGCAATGGTACCACCTGTTCCAACAGCGCAACAAATAAAATCTTGAGTATCATTTTTATCTAACATTTCAGCAGCCCCTTTTATAGCCAACTCATTTGTACCTCCTTCTGGGATTAAATAGAAATCACCAAATCGTATTTTTAGCTTTTCTAAAAAATGAACAGTATGTTTTAATCGATAATCACTTCTACTCACATAATGAATTTTCATACCTTGCTCTATTGCAAACTCAAGTGTCGGATTTAAACACAAATGCTCCTCTCCTCTTATAATTCCAATGCTAGTAAATCCATTTTCTTTTGCTAGAAAAGCAGTTGCTGCAATATGATTGGAATAAGCCCCACCAAAAGTCAATATTGATTGAGCTCCTTGCCTTTTTGCTTCAATTAAATTGTATTTTAATTTAAACCATTTATTGCCAGAAATATGCTCATGAATTTGATCAATTCTTTTAATGAAAAGTCGAATTTTCTTCTCTTTTAAAAGTGAAAAGGATATTTCTTGAGTTTTTATTTTCATTTGTGCAAATATCGTAATTTAGCACAGCCAATGAAAGAATTTTCAAAAATAGACCAGCTAGATAAAGAGGATTATTACTATGCTAAAGAAGGCTATATTATTTTTACCGAAAAATATCATTTAAAAAGAGGATATTGCTGTAACAACAATTGCAAACATTGTCCTTTTAAAAAAGAAGTAAAGAAAAAAGAAAATGACAGATCTTAAAAAAGCCATTTTACAAGGAATTCCTACAGAACTACCTGCTAAAAAAAATAGAAACCCAAAAATCAGTCATGCTCCTAAACGTAAAGATATTCTTACAAAGGAAGAAAAAAGACTAGCCATTCGTAATGGATTGCGTTATTTTCCTGAGCACATGCACCCTACTCTAGCTCCTGAGTTTGCTGAAGAACTAAAAACTTACGGAAGAATCTATATGTATCGTTTTATGCCCGATTATGAGATAAAAGCACGACACTTAGAAGATTTTCCACATAAAAGCAAACAAGCAGCAGCTATTCAATTAATGCTCTCCAATAACCTAGATGATGCCATTGCACAGCATCCTCAGGAATTGATAACATATGGAGGAAATGGATCTGTATTTCAAAACTGGGCCCAGTATTTACTATGCATGCAGTATTTAGCAGAAATGACTGATGAACAAACCCTAGCAATTTATTCAGGTCATCCAATGGGATTATTTCCTTCACATAAAGATGCTCCTAGAGTTGTTGTAACCAATGGAATGATGATTCCTAACTACTCTAAAGCGGATGATTGGGAAAAATTTAATGCTTTGGGAGTTACTCAATTCGGACAAATGACGGCAGGTTCCTTCATGTATATTGGCCCTCAAGGAATTGTACACGGAACAACGATTACTGTGCTGAATGCAGCCCGAAAAATTGATCCAAAAGCAGAAGATTTAAGTGGAAAGATATTCGTTACTTCAGGGCTTGGTGGAATGAGTGGTGCACAAGCTAAAGCTGGAGTCATTGCTAAAGGAGTTTGTATAGTTGCAGAAATTAATCCTCAAGCAACTTACAAAAGACAGGACCAAGGCTGGGTAGATGAAGTTTTTACAAATCTAGATGAATTACTAGATAGAGCGATTATTGCGAGAGAACAAAAAGAGGCTGTTTCTTTAGCTTATGATGGCAATATTGTTGAGCTCTGGGAAAGAATAGTTGAGCGTAATATTCATATTGAAATTGGTTCTGATCAAACTTCATTGCACAATCCTTGGTCAGGTGGCTACTACCCTGTTGGAATGTCTTATGAGACGGCAAATGAGATGATGATTAAAAATCCTGAGCAATTTAAGAAAGAAGTTCAAAAAACATTGATTCGTCACACAAATGCCATCAATACACTTACTGCAAAAGGAATGTACTTTTTTGATTACGGAAATGCTTTTTTACTAGAATCTAGTCGTGCAGGTGCTGCTATCTTAAATGCTAAAGGAGATTTCAAATATCCATCTTATGTACAAGATATTATGGGTCCTATGTGTTTTGACTATGGCTTTGGTCCTTTTAGATGGGTTTGCACCTCCAACGATCCTAAGGACTTAGAAATTACAGATAAAATTGCATGTAGCGTTTTAGAAGAACTGATGAAAGATTCCCCTTCTGAAATTAAATTGCAGATGAGTGATAATATCAATTGGATAAAAGCTGCTGGAGAAAATAAGATGGTAGTTGGTTCACAGTCTCGTATTTTATATGCAGATGCTGAAGGAAGAATGAAAATTGCTGAAGCTTTTAATAATGCTGTTTTTGATGGTACACTTTCTGCTCCAGTAGTTTTGGGCCGTGATCATCATGATGTATCTGGTACTGACTCTCCTTACCGAGAAACATCCAATATTTATGATGGCTCACAATTTACTGCTGATATGGCAATTCAAAATGTGATAGGCGATAGTTTTAGAGGCGCCACTTGGGTGTCTATACACAATGGAGGTGGCGTTGGTTGGGGTGAAGTAATTAATGGTGGTTTTGGGATGTTATTAGATGGTTCTGCTGATGCACAGAGAAGATTAAAATCCATGTTATTTTGGGATGTAAATAATGGAATTTCCAGAAGAAGTTGGGCTCGAAACAAAGAAGCTAACTTTGCTATAAAAAGAGCAATGCAAATGAATCCTAATCTAAAAGTCACTATGCCAAATATAGCAGATGATGATTTAATTAATAATTTGGAATT
>JACKQG010003976.1_pt1 | contig 17576 bp, 15 predicted proteins | sample 8237621 | NCBI WGS metagenome assembly JACKQG01 (sample SAMN15677084, study PRJNA649215) | marine metagenome | biome: marine; feature: Black Sea; material: saline water; isolation source: suspended particulate matter (SPM) from the Black Sea western gyre | collected 2013-06-09/2013-06-10 | depth...
ACCTTGAAAAATTAGGATTTTTGTTTGATAGCAAGGAATGACAAAATTAAAAAGCGCAGCATACCTGGGTATGTGAGCACTTTTCATTTTGGCAATGACACCGCTAGCGAGCAAAAAGTCAATTTTTCAAGGTTGCCTTAAGAAATAACCTGGAGTAATTAAAAATGGACATCGGATCACAACGGGCCAGCACGATAACGCGAAAAACGAAAGAAACAGATATTGTTCTTGATCTCTGCCTGGACGGATCCGGCAAAGTTGAGATTGCAACAGGTGTGCCCTTCCTGGACCACATGCTCACTCTCTTCGGAGTTCATGGTTTTTTTGATCTTTCCATGAAAGCTAATGGTGATGTTGAGATTGATGATCATCATACCGTTGAGGATATCGGCATCTGCCTTGGGCAGGCTTTCAAAAAAGCCCTCACTGATTTTGGATCCATTAACAGATACGGCCACTGCTCACTTCCAATGGACGAAACCATTGCCCGTGTTACCGTTGACCTTTCAAATCGGCCTTATCTGCATTATGATGTCATCGAACTCGATCAGAAAGTAGGTACCTTTGATACCGCTCTCGCCCTTGAATTTTTTCGTGCCCTGTCCCTCCATGGCGGAATGACACTGCACATCGAAGTCCCTTACGGCGAAAATACCCATCACGTCCTTGAAGCGATCTTCAAAGCACTTGGCCGAACACTGTCCCAGGCCTCAGAGGTTAATGCCAGGGTCACGGGTATTCTGTCGTCAAAAGGATCATTGGTCGACTAATATAGTCGATAATACGAATAAACATTACTTACTTGAGGTTCCACTTTGAAATTTTTCCCGCGAATTCTGTCCTGTTTCGTACTTGCTGCCTTCATCTTTTCAGCAGCTTCCTGTTCCAAAAAAGTTGTGCCATTAAATACTGACAAAGACAGTGCTGCGCTCACTGTTCAATCCATAACAGTACTTCCGGTAAAAATTGCACAGGCAGACAAAGATACAAGCCATACCATCTCAAAACAACTCCAGGAAGGCTCTCTTGTTTTGACCTCTACCATAAAAGAGGTGCTCAAGGATAAAGAGCGGGTTTCCTATCTTTTTTCAGGACAGCAGGAATCACTTCTCGGAAATTTCCATGGGAGCAGGAACGAAGCTGCTGTGTTCATCGGCAAAAAAATTGAAACTGACGCTGTTCTTATTCCAACCTTACATCGCTACATTGACAGAGAAGGAAAAACATATTCTGTAAACCAGCCGGCATCGGTTTCCTTTGAATACAGCCTTATTCATGTCAAAACCGGCAAAACCCTTTGCACTGGTTTTTTTGATGAAACCCAGGAAGCACTTTCATCCAATCTGTTTTCCTTCAAACAGGCCGCAAAAAGGGGATTCAAATGGATTACCGCACGAGAGTTTACCGAAGAAGGACTTAAAGATAAATTCAGCGACTGCCAATATCTAAGCAAATAACAATCTTTTGATACTCCCGAAAGCCATCAACCGACTTATTGGCCAGGCAATGCACACCTATGATATGCTGTCGGACGGGGATCATATCCTTGTTGCCGTGTCAGGGGGAGTGGACAGTCTGGTCCTTGCTGCAATACTACAGGGCTGGAAACATAAAGCTCCGATTGATTACACATTAACAGCTGTTCATCTGGACATGGGCTTTCCGAACAGCAACCACGATGCTATCTCTTCCCAGTTAAAAAAAATCTCACTTCCTCTGGAAATTGAACGGACTTCATTCGGACAGAATGCAGTTACCTCAGCTGATAAGCAAAATGCCTGCTTCGAATGTGCACGAAATCGCCGGACCAGACTTTTCTCCCTGGCCAGGGAGAAAAAGTGCACCAAACTTGCCCTTGGCCATCATAAAGATGACATTATAGAAACATTTTTCATCAATGTTCTCTATGGCGGTAATATCAGCACCATGGTACCCAGTCAGCCACTTTTTTCAGGCAACCTGACTGTCATCCGCCCTCTTGCCTTCCTTGAAAAAAAACAGGTAATGGAGGTTGCCGAAAATTTTGACCTGCAGGCAACCACGAACCCATGCCCCCTGGACGGAACAACAAGAAGAGATGCCGTTAGAGAATTTCTCGGACCTCTCTATCAAAATGACTCCCATATCAAAGGGAATATTTTTTCAGCCCTGTCCAATATCCGCGCAGATTATATGTTAAAAAAGACCAAATGAAAACAGCTCTTGAATGCATGCCATGCTTTCTCAGGCAGACACTGTATGCTGCCCGCCTCAGCACTTCCTCCATCGCACTGCAGAAAGAAATCATGAACAGTGTGTCAGCGATACTGCCTGAACTCGATTTCAATATCAGCCCGCCACATAACTCCATAAGAGTATATTCCGAGATTGCTGCTCTTTCAGGGTGCACAGATCCTTTCGCAGCTCTCAAAAAAGTAAGCAATGACTTCGCCATGGTACTCAGCACTGAAGCCCGAAAAACCATCGGGCAGGCCGAAGATCCCCTTTTTTCAGCCATTGTCTTTTCCATTGCAGGCAACATCATCGACTATGGATCACAACAGCATTTTGACGCAGACAAAGCTGTAAAAGAATGCCTTTCTAAAAAACTGACAATCAATGATTATGCACTGCTCAAAAACGATATTGAAAAAGCTGAATCAATACTCTATCTGGGGGATAATGCTGGAGAGATAGTCTTTGACGGTCTTGTCATAGAACAGCTTGACAAAAAAGTGGTCTTTGCGGTGAAGGAAGGGCCAATTATTAATGATGCCCTTCGTGAGGATGCAATCGCCTGCGGCTTGGACACAAAATGTTCTGTAATCAGCAACGGCACACAATGCCCCGGAACACCGCTGGACGATTGCTCAGAGGAGTTTCTGGATTATTTCAACAGCGCTGATATTATCATCAGCAAAGGGCAGGGCAATTTCGAAACGTTATCAGAACTGAACAGACCCATCTACTTCCTCCTTACTGTGAAATGCCCTATTGTCGGGAATCACATCACGGAGCTTTCAGGAAAAGAAGTGAAGACGGGGGATATGGTACTGATGAAAAGCTCCCCACAGGGCCTGAAAGAGAACGGGAAAAGCAGTCAGACCCGGTGAGGATTGCAAGAGAAGGTAATCATTAGCCCTGGAGCATCTTGGCAACTTCCTTGGCCCCATAGGTAATTATAATATCAGCTCCGGCGCGATGAATGGAAAGCAGGGTTTCGGCCATGACTCGTTCCCCATCTATCCAGCCATTTGCGGCCGCCGCCTTGATCATGGCATACTCGCCGCTGACATGATATGCAGCTATTGGAAGATCGAACTCATCGCGAAGCCTGCTGATAATATCAAGATAGGCTACAGCCGGTTTTACCATGAGGATATCGGCACCTTCATCCACATCCAGAGTAGCTTCACGCATCGCCTCCCTGGCGTTTGCAGGATCCATCTGATAGCCCTGCCTGTCTCCTTCCTGTGGAGCGCACGCAGCTGCATCGCGGAAAGGTCCGTAAAAGGCCGAGGCATATTTCACAGCATAGGCCATGATTGGAATCTGATCAAAGTTGTTTTCATCAAGAATACCCCTGATCTCAGCAACCCTCCCGTCCATCATATCGGAAGGTGCGACAATATCCGCGCCGGCAACGGCATGAGACAGAGCAACCTGGCCAAGAATATCCAGGGTGGCATCATTATCAACCATCTTGTTGATCAACACACCGCAATGGCCGTGACTGGTATATTCACAGAGACAGACATCGGTGGTCACCATCAATTCAGGAACCTTGTTCTTCAATTCCTTAATGGCCTTCTGAATAATACCGTCCTTGGCATGAGCACCGGAACCCATACTGTCTTTTTTCTCAGGAAGACCAAAGAGGATAACATGATTAATACCGAGACCGATCAACTCCTTAGCTTCTTTTGCAAGCTGGTCTACAGACAGGCGAAACACTCCCGGCATTGAAGATACCTGGTCTCGAATTCCTTTCCCGGGGAGGACAAAGAGTGGATAAATGAACTGCTCAGGCGACAAACGGGTCTCCCTGATTAATGATCGAAGCTGTTTATTCCGCCGTAACCGGCGGGGACGATACTCTGGAAAAACCATTACTCCCTCCTGAAAAAAACATAAGTTTTGAGTTACAAGTTCTCAGTTTTGAGTTGAAGAATACCAGGAAACCAGCAATTTGAAACTTGAAACTTGAAACTGTACCTCTATTTAATCATCTATTTTAAAAATTGCGTTTACTTTTTTGTTTATAAACTGAACAGGATTCGCAACCCCTTCTTCTGTAATCTCAACCACACCTGTATCACTTTTCTGACCTATCAGCCGTAAACCATATTCAAAAGCTGATAAAATTTCATCACAAATTCTGTCCACAGCTTCAAAGTTCAGGGGATGCCTGTCAAGAATGAGATCGATGGCAGCGTCATTGAAACTTATAAGAATATTATATTCATCCGAAGCCGCTTCAGCATATTGCTTGATATGATTAATCAACTTGATACATTCGCGACATGCTTCCCAGGGATCCATAATTTCCTGTTGGCACTGTGATGCGATAAGATTAAGCCTTTTTTCGGACAGTGGCAGCCCATGTGAAGTAAAGGAATACGTATGTTTTTCGGCAATAAAAATTTTCAGCCTTTCAAGTTCTTCTTTGTTGAGTTCTTCGTAGCGGCTGACATGCTGTTCCTGTATCTCTTTATTTTCAAGGAGAAGGGTAAGATGAATCAAAGGACTATCAACCATTTCACTGGTTACGACAAGATGCCGAATTTCAGAGGATGGCAGTTTCATTTCATAATGGAGCAAGGTATGCTCCATAACACTCACCAGCCCTCTGGCTCCTGTCCTTTCCTTGACCGCTTTTTTGGCAACAGCGCGCAGAGCTGCTTCCTCAAACTGCAGCTTAATCCCGTAGGCGGCAAAATCCTGTTTTTTAGCAACAACGACAGAGCTGTTGGGGTTCATCAGTATTTGGAAATGATCATCTTCAGTAAGTTCGTCGAGTACAGCAACAACGGGCAGGCGCCCTACAAATTCACTCTCAAAACCATATTCAATCAGATCCTGGGCTTTGACCTGCTTGAGAACATGATAATCAAGTACCGGAGATGCTATATGCTGCTCAAATCCTATGGAGCGGCGCTGTATGCGCTTACTGACCGTCTCTTCAAGACCGGTGAATGCTCCACTCATGATAAAGAGGATATTCCGGGTATTGACAACACGCTTTTCCCTTTTCCCGGTGGCCCTGTAATGCTCCATTGCTTGGATCTGGGAGATCGGGTCATGAGGAACTTTCAGTTCGACCTCGGTCTCTTCCATTGGCTTGAGAAAGGCTCTCTGGACCCCGGTACGGGATACATCAATACCTATCCGGTGAGGACTTGCTGCAATTTTATCAATTTCGTCGACGTAAATAATACCGCACTGGGCTTTTTCAATACTATCATCTGCCTCACGGACAAGATCACGGACAAGATCTTCGACATCGCCGCCAACATATCCGGTTTCACTGAATTTAGTCGCATCCCCTTTGACAAAGGGAACGCCAATTCTTTTGGCAATCAGCTTGATCAGGTAGGTCTTTCCGACTCCTGTCGGCCCGACAAGCAGGACATTACTTTTTATCTGGCCGGCTGAAGCCCTTCCGCCTCTTTCCTGATCGTGCCGTATTCTATTGAAATGGGTACATATTTTAGTGGAGAGTACAGCTTTGGCTTCATCCTGCTTCACAACATATTCGTCGAGGTAGGCAACCAGGTCCTCCGGCTTCAAATCAAAATGAAAAGCAAGTACCGGTTCCTTTTTCACCTTGGTCTTTTTTTCGCCATCGGGTTTGGTTGAAGGAAAAAGTCCTGTGGAGATAATTTTCACCTGACTGCCATATTTACGGCTCAGGTAATCCCCTATTTCTTTTTCGAGTTCCTTTTGATCAGGTAAATTCGGGAGTGTATCATCAGACATCTTATGAATCCTCGATTCCAAGATTTTTTATCTTCTTATGTAAATGACTCCGCTCAAGGCCTACTTGTTCCGCTGTCTGGGAAATATTTCCTTTATTTCTGTCGAGACTCAACTGAAGAAATTGTTTTTCAAATATTTTTTTGGCTTCTTTAAACGTCACCTCTCCTTCAATGGCCAGGAGGTTGTCAGCACCTGCCCCTGTCTCTTCCATTTTCCCCTGAAATATCCCGGACACATTTCCTGAATGGTCGGACCCGACGGGAAGAAAAGGCCTGATAAGGTCTGCCGAAATAACTTCCTCCGGAATCATGATGGCAATTCTTTCTATAAAATTTCGCAATTCACGAACATTGCCAGACCAGTTATGTTCTGCCATAACGCGGATTGCCTCCGGCGTGAATTCCTTCTGGCCCAGACCCTTTCTGGAAAACTGTGAAAGAAAATCCCTGACCAGTGCAGGAAGATCTTCAAGCCGGTCTCTTAGAGGTGGAAGATGAATGGGCACAACATTTAAACGCCAGAACAGATCGGCCCTGAAGGTACCCTTTTCTATCTCTTCCTCAAGGATTTTATTGGTTGCGGCCAATACCCTGACGGTAACGGCAATGGTTTTATTGCCGCCGACACGTTCAAATTTCTGTTCCTGAAGAATCCGCAGAATCTTGGCCTGGGTCTTGAGGCTCATATCTCCTATCTCATCAAGAAAAAGAATACCTCCGTCTGCCTGATCAAACTTGCCGCGCTTGCTTGATGTTGCACCGGTGAACGATCCCTTTTCATGACCAAACAGTTCACTTTCAATAAGCTCCTCGGGAATTGCGGCACAATTCACCTCGATCATTGGTTTATCAGACGTGGTAGAAAGACGGTGAATCATCTGGGCAGCAAGTTCTTTTCCCGTTCCATGCTCTCCACGGATAAGAACCCAGGCGTCACTGGGAGCTACACGGGCTAGCTGTTCTTTAACCGAGGTTATTGCCGGAGATTGCCCTGAAAATCCTGTAGTGTAGACATTTTTCTGTCGGAGTATGATATTTTCCTGCTGGAGATCGGCGAGCTGAAGAGCATTTTTAATGGCAAGGACAATCTTGTCGTAGGAGGGAGGTTTCTCAATAAAATCAAAAGCTCCCATTTTGGTCGCCTGGACAGCTGTTTCAATGGTTCCATGTCCAGATACCATAATAACGGGGAGATGCGGATACTGTTCTTTGATAATTGGCAGAGCTTCCATACCATCCATTCCGGGCATCCAGATATCCAGAAGAACAAGGTGAATCTTCTCCTCTTCAAGAACCTGTAGCCCCTCTTCAGCAGAACCAACGGCCAGAGGGTCAAAACCCTCATCAGACAAAATACCGGCTACTGTAACCCTGATACTTTCTTCATCATCTATTATGAGTATTCTTTTGGACATATGATAATTCCCACGGCCATATCTAAGTGAATCGCAACAACTCGGAATTAGGTCTTTATCTACCACGAAGGACACGAAGTGCACGAAGAAAAAGCTAAAAACATTTATTTTTTTGTTTTAAAAAATGTGTTCTTCGTGACCTTCGTGTCCTTCGTGGTTAACGGCAATTCAGGATACACCTCAACTATAGACAAGGGGCAGTTCTACGATGAATCTGGCGCCTTCCGGTTCATTGTCTTTGACCCTGATATAGCCGCCGTGATCTGATATTATGGTGCTTGCAATGGCCAGACCAAGCCCGGTTCCGGTTTTTTTTCTTGAGAAATATGGCTCAAAAAGGTGGTGTTTATCATCATCATTGACACCCAGGCCGTTATCCCTCACTTCCAGGAGAACATGTTTCTGCTCTTCATCAAGGGAGATAAGGACATCTATACGCCCTTTACCCCCTTTTTCACTCACAGAGCCGACAGCATTATCCAGAAGATTTATCAAAACTCTTTTGATCTGCTTGAGGTCAAAAGAAAAAAGAGGGACAGCATCGCTGCATGCAAGGGTAAAATCAATACCTTTATTGCCTTCAGTATAAAGAACCATGGCATCCTTTGCCATTTCTTCAAAATTATTCACAGCCTTCTGGACAGCAGGCATCCTTGCAAAACTTGAGAATTCAGTGACCAGACGCTTCAACTCGTCAACCTGGTTGATAATTGTCTTGGTGCAGATATCAAAGACTTCCCCTTCTTCAGCCAGGGTATCAAGATACCTTTTCCGCAGTCGTTGAGCCGAAAGCTGTATTGGGGTTAATGGATTTTTCACTTCATGGGCAATTCGCCGGGCCACCTCTCTCCAGGCGGCCATTCGCTGGGCCTTCTCCAACTCTGTAAGATTATCAAAAACGAGGACAACACCAAGTTCATTGCCTTCATCATCAACAAGTCGTGTCATATTAACGCGAAGAGAAAATGATTCATCCCCGACAGTCAGACGCAAGGGCAACTCTATTGAAGTCTTTCCAGATTTCTCAAGTGCTATATAAAAATTATCCAGAACAGCGCGATGTTCCCGGTGCAATATTTTTCGATAGTCCTGATTCAGGACCGAGGCAGTATCAATATGCAGCAAATCAACAGCAAATCTGTTCACAGTGACAATGCGACCATCAGCATCAAGAGAGATAACACCGGCAGGAACATTCTGAAGAATAATTTCAGTATACCGTCTTCTATTGTCAAGCTCCAGATTACTATAATTCAACTCTTCGCGACTGGTCAGAAGATCGCGGGTCATTTTGTTAAAGGAGTCAACAAGGGTGCCCATTTCGTCGCCAGAATCCTTTTCAACCACGAAATCAAGCTCTCCATCTGCAACCCTTCCTGTCGCTTCTGCAAGTTTTGCAATTGGGACAGCCAACCCCCTCGCCACATAAAACCCGAACCAGATAGCACAGAAAACAATAAGAAGCGTGACGATAAGAAGCATCACCAGGAAACTGGTTTTAATGGGCTGTTTCAAAAGCATCAACTGCCGATACCCTTCAAGACCGCTGGTGATGAGGGCCATCCTCTCCAACTTTTCCTGAGGAATAAGCCTTGACGTGACAAGAACATGGGGGTTTTCCTTGCCAATACCAATAACCACAGGCGTTAAGGCCTGAACCAGCTCCCCGCCAGTAATGGACTGAATAAAAACCAGATCTTCCGCGCCCTCCAGGACAAGACGCAGCTGATCGGCAGGAACCGTCAAATCACCGGCAATATCCTCAATTTCGCTGCTAATAACCTGAACCTTTGACACTCGCTGCGGACTGATAATTTCCAGGCGCGCAAGACCATGACTTTCAAGAATATCGGCAAGAAAAAGATCAAGGTAGTTGTCGGTTAACTTTTTATACCTCTTGGATTCAAGCTGACCGGCTGTCGTATTCCCCAGCCTCTGTACTTCATTTCGTTCATTTTTGTATACTTCCCTGGCGATATCCAGAGACTCCACAAGGGACTGCTCAACATTAATATTGAACCAGTAATCCATACTGGTAGAAACAAACTGGAGGGATATAAAAAAGAGGAGCGCCGTGGGTATCAGAGACAGAGAAACAAAAGAAATGACCAGCTTGGTACGAAGCTTCGTTCCCAGGATTTTCCTTTTTCTCTCAAACACCAGCTGGACAAGATTTCTCAGGACCAGAAACACTATGAGCAGCAGCAGCAGAATATTGAAATTAATCAGGACAAAGACAAGAACATTGCCGCTTACCGGAAATGGAACGACACCAAGCTGAAACACCTTAGTCTCAAGAAAGCCGAGAAACGCAACCAGAACAAGACATACCAGGATGATAATCCTGATGCGCCGCTGTTTGGTGGTGTCATGTTCCTGCCTGTGCAGAGTTTCCATTTCTAAAGATTACCTGACAAATTCAATTTCTGTCCATTCAGTGTTAAATTCCCAAAAATTTCTGAAAGGAATAATATAATGAAAATTAAGCGGCAAAATCTTTTTTCCCAGCCGTACTTTGGCACCGACACCATACTTGTGACCCGTCCCCAGACTTGCCAGATCGGTGATCTGTAAATCATTGACCTCTGCCATAAGCTTTTGCGCTTCCTCAAGACTCTTGACCGTAACGATTCTTTCGCCGTCCTCGTCAAATTGAATCCGGTATTCCTCTTTCAGGGTGTCATATGAAAGCGTATGGTCAAAATCAAAAGAAACCAATTTTGTCTTTGTCAGGTTTGTTCTGTTCTGAAAAAATGAAATATAGAAGGTGAAAGTAATAGGGATACCTGACTCAATACCTTTCACCATTTCTTCAGTGAACGCATCTTTAATCCGGAAATAAAGCAACAGATCCTGATCTGAATTCATAACTGCCATATCGTAGATCGAAGCATCCTCTTTTCCATGGACGATTGACCCCGCACAGAAGATGAAAACAAAAACCAGGCAGGCTGTTTTTACTGTATTACACACATTTCGAAGCATAGATCCCTGTTCTGTCATTCAATGGACTCCAGGAAATAGGACGTTTCCCAGAGAAGTTTATCAGGTGAAGCAAAACTGCGGGCTTCCGGATATTTATCTACGAGGGCATCATGAATAAGACCCTGGAGATCTTCAATAATTTCGCCAACGCTTTCTTTTTCAGGTAATTCCAGATAAAAATGAAGATGGTCAGGCGCAAGCCAGAGAAGAACAGCCTTCCCGGACATCAGTGTGCCACAGGTGAGGAAAGCGTCATGGAGATAGGAAAGATACTGCCCGCTATTGGCAAAAAGTTTTGCCCTCTCGCGAACGCTCCAGGCAACATGAAATTTATTTTTCCCATTTCCGGCTGATGACTTATCTCCACATGCACCGCATCCTCCATTCCGGGAACACTTCCCGTAAAGGATATTATCTACGACCTCTGAAAAATATGTGGACTTGTCTTCACAGACTGTGGCAATAGCCTTTCCGCGCTTTTTTTTAACATCGCCGACCAGACTTAAAGACGGTTGAAACACCTGGCACTTGAAAGCTTCCTGGTTCTTCTGATTGGCTAGCAGTGCACACAGGAAGGACTCCCTCATAGCCTGATCAACACAGATCTGACATTTTTTATTCGGCACATCGTTTTTTAAAACAGTGCAATGGCTGCAGCGTAAGGGCAAAGATTTCATGTAACACCATCCCATTTTTTCATCACAAGGCGCCGTGCTTCCTGCATAAATGGCCCAAAAGTTGCGGAATCAAGGGCAGAAAGAGCAATACCGTCATAATATCTCAGCTGCGTTTGAATAAAATCGTTGTCCACTCTGTCTGTTTTGTTAAAAGCTCTCAGGCAGGGTATGGAGGCAAGATCAAGTTCCTGCAGAAGATCATCGACAACCTTCATCTGGTCGACAAATCTCGGGTTGCTGATGTCAATTACGTGAACAAGCAGGTCTGCTTCATACAACTCTTCCAGAGTCGCCTTAAAAGACTGCAGCAATTCATCGGGCAAATTACGGATAAAGCCAACAGTGTCGGTGATAATAACCTCGACATCTTCAGGAAACCGCAACCGGCGGCTCGTGGGATCCAGTGTTGCGAAAAGTTTATCTTCGGCAAAAATATCGCTGTTGGTTAAATTATTCAGCAGGGTAGATTTGCCGGCATTGGTATAACCAACCAGGGAAATGACCGGTAAATCCTTTTTACGGCGACGGCTTCTCCTCTGGTGCCTTTCCTTGCTGACCTTTTTGAGACGTTTGCCAAGTTTGGTCAAACGATCATTTATCCGGCGCCGATCAACTTCCAGCTTTGTTTCGCCGGGTCCCCTGCCGCCTATACCGCCAGTAAGACGGGAAAGAGCATCATCACGCTGACCAAGGCGAGGAAGAAGATATTTAAGCTGCGCCATTTCAATCTGCAGTTTCCCTTCGCTGCTTAAGGCCCGCCGTGCAAAGATGTCGAGTATCAGCTGGGTGCGGTCAATAACGCGGAGCTCGGTATGATCGGTTATAGATCTGATCTGGGAAGGATTAAGTTCCTGATCGAAAACAATAAGATTGGCATTCAAGGAAAGGGCTGCCAGCATGATTTCGCCCAATTTTCCTTTACCCATTATCAGGCGGGGATTTATCCTGTCCCTGCGCTGAATGATAGTATCGAGAACAAGGACGTCATCTGATCGAACCAGTTCTATAAGCTCATCAATTGATTCCTGGGCACGTAATTTTGATTCTGTCGTTACACTTATCAGAAGAGCCCTGTCTCTTCCTTCATCAACTTTCTTCACAGGCCTAAGGCGGGAAAATTCACCTTCAAGGGCGCTGATCAGTTCTTGAAAATCACTTTTTTGCTGGGAAGGAACTACCGGCGGCAAAAATCGCCAGTGACGTTCATTTTCCTTAACGGGAAGAAGATGGGCGGCATAGAGTTTTTCAGGAAAACCATCAGGCTGGACCTTTATCATCGCCATTAAATCCAGACGCAGGAAAAGCAGGTCCATCATATCATCTTCAGTAAGATCTTCACCTGCAAGATGCGTATGAACACAGCGAAGTCCTTTCAGCCGGCCGCCTGATGAACGAATCTGTGAAAGAACGGGAATGACGATTTTTTTATGATCGCCAACAATAACGGTTTCGACCTGTCCTTTGCGGGTCAGAAGAACACCTATCTGACGACCTGTTTCTGATGAAATGGCAGAAATTTCTCTGGCCATCTCAGGCGAAATGATGAGTTCAGCTGGCACCCGACGCCTGCTGAGACGATCCAGACTCTTCATCTGGGCTGGTTTCAGACCGCCAGTATTCCCTGTTATGTTGCTTATTTTACTTACTCCTAATAAAAATATTTACGTCAGAATGAACTATTTCTTTTTTCGAAGAATACGCTTATCGCCCACACGCAAAGTCAACTTTATCTTATCAAAGTATTCGAGAAGGGGAATTGAAAATTTTCGGGTAAGACCGGTAAGATCCTTGAAACGAGGTGCATCTATTTCGCCTTCTTTTTCAAGAAAACCGATGAGGTCTGACTCAAGTTTCATGAGTGATGAAGTGGAAAAATAAAGATCATCCGTTACCTTGGTAACAAGATTCTCTTTTACCAGCACACTCAGGACATCACGCACAAGCTGCTTGGGTGCATCACTGAACCTGCTTAAAACTTCTTTGATAGTCGGAGCGGTCAGTCCTGCATCAGAAAACAGCTTCTCCATGTCTTTGCGCAAAACTTTTTCATCGGCCTTCAGGGAAACCTGATGCTCCGCCAGACGAATCACCCCCTCTTCCTGGGCAATTCTTCCTTTTCTGGTTAAATCATTAAGACAGAGCTGGAAAAGCTTGGCGCCGAGCCCCGGATTAACAAGATTTCGCAGTTCCTCTTTTGCCATGCCAAGTTTAAGTGGGCTTTTGGTATGATATGAAGATAATTGCTCACAGATACCTTCACGTATTCGGTCATATACCTCCACATCAACAAGCAGCTGCTGGTCTGAGTCGACAACCACTATTTTCCTGGCAGAAATCGGACCACTGAGAATCTTCTTGAAACGATTTCCAAACATCCCCATTCTGACAGCGAGGTCGTCTTCCGTGATACCTGCGATGTCACTTTCCATGACATGGAACTGAATGCGCTCCTCAAGAGACCCCTTTCGATATATTTGAAAGGCCTGCTTATTCTGTTCCCTGAATCGTTTCCTCTTAATGGCACAGCCATTAAATATCTTCCCGCCACCTATGGTTGCCACAGGAGAATAACTTCGAATAACATAGTAATCATCAGCCCAGACACTGACAGGTTCTTCCAGGAGAATCTGAATATTTGTTTCCTTGCCGGGAGTAAGCTCATCATCCTCCAGCAGAACAACTCGTCCCATTATTTCTTTGGTACCCAGATGGACCCGTATCCGGGTTCTATTTTTCAGGGGCTTTTCATTGGTGGAAAGATACAGAAAACCGGCATCTAGAATGTAAGAAGACCGCAGGCAGCCTGGAGAGGCCAGGACATCGCCGCGGTTGATCATTTCCTTTTCAAGTCCCTGCAGATTGATTGCCGTACGATTTCCGGCTTCAACCATATCAACACTTTTGCCGTGGACCTGAATACCGCGGATTTTCCCCTGCTTTAACTGGGGGTAAATAAGAACATCATCACCAATACCAATACGACCTGACAGAGAGGTCCCGGTAATAACGGAACCGAAGCCTTTCATATTGAAGATTCGGTCTATGGAAAGCCGAAAAGGGCCATAGGCTTCGGTAAATTCCCAAGTAGAAACCATTTTATCCAGGAGATCACGAACATCACTGATACCGGTACCTTTGGTGGAGGAAACAGTAACCATTGGCACTCCTTCAAGAAAACTGCCGGCAAAGTACTCTCTTACTTCCTCCTGCACCAGCTCAAGCCATTCGGGTTCAACCATATCAGCTTTGGTAATAACGATAAAACCATTCTGAATACCGAGCAGATGACATATTTCAAAATGCTCACGAGTCTGAGGCATGATGCCTTCATCTGCGGCAATAACAAAGGCGACAAGATCTATTCCTGCGGCACCCGCCACCATATTTTTCACAAATCGTTCATGACCGGGAACATCGACAACACCCACACGGTGACCACAGGGAAGATCAAGATAGGCAAAACCAAGCTCTATGGTAATTCCCCGTTTTTTTTCTTCCTTGAGTCGATCCGTATCAATACCTGTCAGGGCACGAACAAGACTGGTTTTCCCATGGTCTACATGTCCGGCTGTTCCCAGTACAATTTCCCGCATACTTACAAGTCTCCATCAAGAAAAGGATTGGTCTTCTTTTCCTTTCCAATGGTGGATTGCGAACCGCCATAGCCATGACCGGGCCATACTATGGTGTCAGGAGGCAGGGTCAGCAATCTTTCCTTGATAGACTGCATGAAAAGAGGCATATCGCCGCCGGGAAAATCAGTACGGCCGATAGCTCCGACAAACAAGGTATCCCCGGAAAAAAGATTGGGTTTGGAATAGAGACACATACCACCGGGCGTATGCCCGGGGGTATGAATAATCTGGAAAGAAAGATTGCCGACATTAAGGACATCACCATCCTTTACCGATTTATCGGGAGGCGGAGAAGCAGGAAGACCCAGCATTGAAAAATAGTTCACCATGTCAGGTCTTGCAAAGAAAGCAATATCTTCCTCATGCATAACAATGGGGGCGCCTGTCACCTGCTTCAGCCTGCCGTTCCCGCAGACATGATCGGGATGGCCGTGGGTGTTGACAATATACTCTATATCGATTTTCTCTTTCGCTATCATGCCGAGAACTTTTTCATCATCTCCACCAGGATCTATAACAATTCCCTTTCCTGTCTCTTCACATCCTACAATATAACAACAGACTGCCATACTCCCAACAGTCATCTGTTTAATAAGCATATCTCTTTCCTGGTTGAGTTTGTTGGGTTTGTTGAGTTTATTGGGTTTGGATAAAGTAGCTTTCATACAAATCCAATAATAAGATAGTCACATCCACAAACTTAAACTTTTCAAATAACTGTAACTATTTAGCAGTGCTGCAGGTTCGTTCACTTGGGCCTTCGAGGAGGTAAGCGAGCTTGCGAGACTCCGATAGGCCCTCTATCTGAGAAGGCCTAAGCGGACGAAGATGCGGTGCTGCTGAATAGTTACATTAACACGCACACTTGCTTGGATTGCATGTTGGTCCACAGGCACAGTCACTGTCCATATTTCCTAATGAAACTTTTGCTGTGCTCATATTTTTCTCAACATTTCCGACAATACTGGCAAAAGCTTTTACAGCAGGACTGTCTTCATCTGAACTGAGATACGGATTGCCATCATCGCCGCCAATAACAACTTTTGGGGCGATTGGCACACTGCCAAGAAAATCAACGCCAAACTCCTTGGCAGTTTTCTCGCCGCCGCCACTCTTAAAAATGTCTACTGCTTCACTACAATGAGGGCAGACAAAACCGCTCATATTTTCGACCATACCCACAACTTTCATCTTAACATGTTTACAGAAATTGAGGGATTTCCTGACATCTGCCAGTGAGATCTCCTGTGGTGTAGTAACAACAATAGCCTGGGCATCTTTAATATTCTGGGCAACCGTAAGAGGTTCATCTCCGGTTCCTGGAGGAGCATCAATAATAAGATAGTCGAGATCGCCCCAGTCAATGTCGGCAACAAACTGGCGAATGGCCTGCACTTTCAGAGGACCTCTCCAGATAATCGGATCGTCCCTGTCCTCCATCATATATTCCAGAGAGATAACCTTTAAATTTTCTCCAAATTTCATTGGAGGAATCAACCCTCCGCCGGCAGTCTGTGTCTCGTGAAGTTTTTCGTTCAGATTGAGCATACGGCAAATATCAGGTCCATGGATATCAACATCCATCAAGCCAACCATATAGCCTTTTTTAGCCAGACCAAGTGCCAGGTTGGTGGAAACAGTACTCTTTCCGACTCCGCCTTTTCCACTCATTACCAAAATTTTATGCTTAATCTTGCCAAGTGATGTTGTAATGGCATTATCCTGTTTGGCAATTGCAGCATCCTGAGAACCACAGGTGCCGCTACTGCAGCTGCTGCTGTTGCTTTTGCTTCCGCATGAACTACTCATTTGAAATCCTCCTGATAGATTTTTAAAGTATGTAAATTTTTATAACTGATCATAATTAATTCTTATTACCACCGAAACTCAGCCTTTTTGCGAGTCATTCCCGTGAAAACGGGAATGACTTTGGAGTTACAGACTCTCTCCATATATAACAGACAAAATGACGCAACTCCTGAAACACATCAGGATAAAATAAGACACTATTGAATAAAATCCACTTTTTTCGTCAGATTTCACCTTTTACCGCATTCAATACTCTTTTTCCTGTGTTAATTTCAAAAGAAAATCAACCTGCATCCATAACGACTATTTTGACACCAATCATTCTTCAATTCTCTTTTTAGTAGCCTGGTTAAAAATATTTGCTACAATGTCGACGACTAAACCTGCTGCAGCCTGTTCCCGAATCCTGTTTAAACCTTTTACAGAACTGCAGCACCGGGACCAACAGTCATTGCCCCTAAAACATTACCCTGCAATATGCAGTCGACTCATATGGCATTTTTTACCGAGATTAATAGTGAAATATTAAAATGGTGTGCGGTTTCTTCAGTATTCACCTTCGTGGTAAGTCTTATTGCAATACCATGGATAATTACCCGGCTGCCAAGTGATTTCTTCATAACACCAAAAACCATCTGGAACGGTGCCAGACGACATCATCCGGCCCTTTTCCTGCTGCTGCTTCTTCTTAAAAACAGCATAGGACTCCTGCTCTTCATTGCAGGAATCGTCATGCTGGTATTGCCAGGGCAGGGAATTCTTACCATTGCCATAGGTATTGGAATGCTCAACTTTCCGGGAAAACACACCCTGCTTTCCCGCATTGTACAAATTCCTTCTGTTTTAAAATCACTTAACTGGATAAGAAAGAAATTTCATCATCCACTGTTTTTGACCCCTGCTGACAAATGTGACACTATTCATATGGGCCAGTATTAACTACCCCGCTCATGAATTCACTTCACGCAATGGATCAGCGGTATGACTTGATCATACGCGAAGGATTTTTACTCAAGGGTACTTTGAAAAATTAGGATTTTCATTCAAGATCAAGGCGTACGAAAAATTTTACCACAGGCATATGTTTGATATCGGAGT
>JACKQG010003977.1_pt1 | contig 17572 bp, 20 predicted proteins | sample 8237621 | NCBI WGS metagenome assembly JACKQG01 (sample SAMN15677084, study PRJNA649215) | marine metagenome | biome: marine; feature: Black Sea; material: saline water; isolation source: suspended particulate matter (SPM) from the Black Sea western gyre | collected 2013-06-09/2013-06-10 | depth...
TCAAAACGCCGCCTGATGAGGCCATCACCAAAAATAGCGGTTAGCTCGCGTTCGAGTCGGCGATCCGTCTTTTCCCCGCGGCAGCGCGCTGGCATCTGTTTTTTGCTGGACCCGCTCCGGCGGCGATCGCAATTGGGCAGCAGGTCAATCCTACAATGTGCCCACCGGTTCAGCTCTATGAGTTCAGGATGCGAGAAACGCCGCCCTACCGGTCCAGCATCTGTCTGGGAGCGAGGTAAGCATGAGCGCAGAACAATACTTCAGGAGGCTACTCGCCGAGCAGGATCTGTCCGAGGCGGAGTTGAGCGCCCTCCGCAGACTTCGCGGTGATATTCAGCAGAAGCTCTCAGTTCTCGAGGGTGGCCCCCGATTTTATTATGCAGGGTCGTTCGGGAAGAAAACGATCATCCGCCAGCGCTACGATCTCGATATCGTTATGTATTGGCCGAGCACGGTTAACTATACAATCAAGGGAATTTACGATGCTGTTGGCAAGGTGCTTAAGAAACACTGGACATACGTGAACGAGAAGACAGTCTCCTGGGAATTGCCATTTCAGGGAGGATTTCACATTGATGTCGTTCCCGGACGGGCACTCGATCCTCAGTTCTTTGAAGCCAACCTCCATCGCACTGACACCAGAACGACATTGAAAACGAGCCTGAAGACCCACATCGATACTGTCCGGAGCAGCGGACGGCGCGACGCGATCCGGCTCATGAAGCTCTGGCGTGAGCGCAGAAATGTGCCCTTCAAAAAGTCATTCCTGCTTGAACTTATGACTATTGAAGGCTGTAAGGGAACTCGGTTTGACGATCTGGAAAGCCAGGTTCAAGCCAGCCTTTGTTACATTCGAGACAATATTCTGAGCTGCAATGTTAGCGACCCGGCAAACTCGAACAACTCCTTATCTGACGACCTAGACCGCACCCGACGCGCGCAGATTCAGGCCGCAGCCGCCGCTGCAGCGGCGGCGACGTCTTGGGGCCCGGTGTTTGAGCCTTAAATGCTCATCAGAGTACCTGGACGAATTTCTGAAAGAAGATCAGGGCCGAGCCATACACGCTCATGCTTGATCCCGCATGACGCTATAGTCGACGAGCATTTCGGCGATGACCGACCCGTCCGGCAGTATCCTGAGTTCCTCCGCCGCGCGCTTGGAATTCGCGGGGTACTGCACCACAGGTGGACAAATGGTGGTGCAGCGTGGTTCAGAAACTGCCCTCGTGGAGTCGGTCAGGGAAGACCAAGCAGCCGCGTGCCCAGCAGGCGCCGAGATATGGCAGCAACTCGACCATTGATAATTTCGCCCGCCCCGCGAACCTCTCCGCCTTCCGCAAATTGCCAATATTGCATCTTGAAGGCCCCTATACTCAGAACTAGAAATTTCTCGCAATTTCAATGTTCAGATTTGATCCCAGGTTCTCTCGCCCGAGCGGCGGAACTTCGAACTTTGCGAAATCGAGGCTCCGTATAATCGTTTAGAAACAAAGCATTAAAAACCCGTACCAAATTGCGGTAGTCAACAGCTTTGGAGAGAAAGGGGCAAAGAGAGAGAATTTGGGGAGAAATACCGGAACGGCAGTCAACAGCTTTTGGCTCAAAAGCCCGCAGAACCTTGGGTCTTCAAGCCCGCAATGAAGGGCAAGAGACTTTTGCGGACGTGATAATGGCGGAGGGAGAGGACCTGGGATCCAACGCTCTCTGGTGCGTGACCCCTTCTTAGCGGAGCAGCGGATGGGCTGGGGTCACCCAAGCTGACTGCAAGAGAAGCGCCCCAGCGACAAGAATCACGACGCCTCCGGCCACGCCGACGACATCGATTGTCGTGGCGATGCGGGTGGCGCGATCCGGCAGAATCGCCGCTAACCGCAGCGATGCCTTGCGCGCGTAGACCGAGAGGGTGGCAAGCAGGGAGACGGTCAATCCGGTCCCGAGGGACATGGCGAGCACGGCGCCGACACCGGCCCATCGAAGGCCCATCGCATGGGCGGCAACGAGCACGATCACGGCGCCGCTGCAAGGACGGATACCGACCGACAGGATAAGTCCGACCAGCGTCCGCACAGAGACCGGGGCTTCGACGTCGCTTCGGGTCGGCCCATGCGCATGGCCACAGTGCGAACACGCCTCGTCATGACCGTGTTGGTGATCATGGTTGTGCAGCGTCTTGTGGTCCGAAACGACCGGCACCTGCTTCAGCCGGACATGCAGACGGCGCGCGCGGGTCACGACCAGCAGAGCCCCGACGAGTGCGACCAGGCCGTAGCTGACGGCTTCGAAGCCGGTTGCGGTGGCTTCCGCCCGCCTAAACGTGAGCCCGAGCAAACCTACAGTCGCCTCGACGATCAGAATGGCGGTGAGGCCTTGCGCGAGTGACGCAATCAACGAAAGCGCCACGCCGCGGCGAAAATGACTCTCCTGAGTCAACAGATAAGTCGAAATCACGACTTTGCCGTGGCCGGGCCCGGCGGCATGGAACACCCCGTAGAGGAAGCTGAGAACGACGAGCGCCCAGGCGGCTGCCGCCCCTTCCGCCTGCACCGCCTGCATCGCCGTGGCAAGCTGGCGATGCAGGTCGCGCTGCACGGTCTGGATCTCCAGCACGAGCCCAGACCAGAAGCCCGGACCGCTTTCAGGCAGTGCGAAGAACAGGAGGGCAAGCCCGGCGGCCAAGACTGCGATCACTGCAGCCACCAGCAGGTTGCGGCGCGCTACCGGCATGTGACCTCCACCCGTTCGGCGAAGACGCTGCCGAGCGTGGCATCCGGCGTGGCGTCACGGTCCATGGCCTGCGCCAGCAAGACGGCCTCGGTGGTGGGGTTGGGCGGCACGATGCGACCGGAGCAGCCGCCGGTCCCGGCGCCGCGAAAGGCGACCACGTCGCCTTGCAGATGGAGAATCTCGATATAGTAGGTTGGGTCGAAGACAGCGAATGCGAGCGCTCGCTCAGTTGGATCCACGGGTGTGGCGAGCGGTACCACGAAGCGCATCCACAGCCGGCCCTCGCGCAGCTCGCTTTCGAACTCGCTCACCGTGCCGAGCGCAACCTTCGCACCGCCCGAGCGCACCTCGGTGAAGTAGTCGTAGGAGCGCAGATTCTGGAGGTTACTGCGGGTGAGCGCTTTCAGCGCCTCGGCCCGAGTGCCAGCCGCGCCAGACAACCCCTCCGTGGCGAAGACTGTGTAGAACTGATCGAACAGCCACTGCTGCTCGATGGCGGTAACGCGACCGGCGGCATCCAGCACGACGGTGCTCCGCAGGTCGATCCAGGCGTGCGGATGCGCTACAGCCGGAGTGCCACTGGCTCCCGTGAGCATAAACAACAGCGCCAAGAACCCGCTCTTTAGATAGTAAATTGTGATCGCCGATCGTTTCATTGGCTTTTCAATAGCGCGCGTTTTCTGAGTTTCACGAGGCGGCTCGCGAGTTCCTGTTGAAGTCGGCTTCGGCGGAACGGCGTAAGCTTCGACCATTCGCCGATCTCGCCGGCAGTCCTGCCGCAGCCCAGGCAACATCCTGTCTGCAGATCGAGCCTGCAGACATCGATGCAGGGGGATAGCGCGCGCTTGCCTGCCCGCTTCATGGAAGAACCTCGCTTGGCGTTCCTCTGATTGCGATCATGTTGGAGCCCGCCAGTCCGAGAGGCGTATTCGACCGATAAAGCCGCTCTCCGTGCCAAGCGCAAGATGCTGTCCGTCCGCCGACCAGGCAAGTGCGGTTACTGCTCCTTCGCCGGGCCGCTTGACCAAGACCGGATGAGGCCGGTCGACCTGCACCAGGATGGTCGTACCGTCTTCATATCCGGCCGCGACCACACCGTGCTTGGGGTGGGCGGCGACCACCGTTACCACGCCTTCGAATCCCCAGCCGAGGTCGAGCGGCGCCTTGCCCATGGGGCCGCCTTTCCCATGAAACGGCCAACAGACGACGGGCTCCGCTCCGCCGGTCGCCAGGTGCCGTCCTTTCGGCAGCCAGCTCATCGACCTCACTTTCGCCGGATAGCCGGACATCCGCATATCGGCGCCGTCGGAGACACGCCATCCATGCAATTCGTTCTCCTGCATCGCGGTTACGATGTACTTTCCGTCCGGACTCCAAGTCAGACTGAGGTGCGACCCCGACCAGGCAAGCGATTTCGGTTTCTGGCTGCCGGCCTTCGCCCACCATAGGCTCGCGCCGCCATAATGGGCGGTCGCAAGCCGTCGTCCTTTCGGGTCGAACGCCAGACCGCCGACCGTGTTCGGATGATCGAACGTTCCAACCGTTGACCCATCTCGGGTGAAGAGGCGAACTGTTTTGCCGAAGGCCGCAGCGCGCAGTCCGGAAGCCATGCTGACCGCGATCGGTTCGACCCAACGCCCGGCTATATCTGCGATTAAGGTGATCTCTCCGTCGGCGTCCGTGCTCACCAGCCGGCCATCATCTCCGCCGGTCAAAACGCGCTTCCCGCCGAGATCAACGGACAAGGATAGACAGGCCCCATCATGCACCGATACGAAGCGTAAAACGTCCGCGCTCTCGCCGCCGATAAAGGCGACCCGACCATCCCCCAGAGCGGCCGCGAGGACTCCCTCCTCAAGGAACGCAGCACCCACCACATAGGCTTCGACCGCCCAACCGGTGCCGATGCGATCAAGCAGCGACGTCTTGTCCTGTTCGGCGGTCATGCTCATGCGACGCAGGCATCGAACTGCCGACGCAGCTCCGACTCATCAATGTTTCGTCCGATAAACACCAGGCGGCTCTCTCGGTTTTCGTTTGGGGCCCATGGTTTCGTGAAATTGCCTTCCATCAGCATATGGACCGCCTGGACGACAAACTGCTTGTCTTGACCGGCTATGGACAGAATGCCTTTGGTCCGCAGAAGGTCCTGCCCGCGCTCGGCCAGCATGCGCTGAAGCCAGCCCGTGAGACGGGTGCCGTCCAAGGGCCGATCGGTGCGCAGGCATACGCTCTTCACCGCATCGTCGTGTTCATGGTCGTCTTCCGAAAGGAAGTTCGGCTCGATCGCCAGGATGCGATCGAGATCGAAGGCACGGCGACCCAGAACCGCGGCGAGGTCCACCTCGCACCGTTCCGTATGATGGATAACCGCTGTCGCATTGATCGAGCGGATGCGGTTTTCCACTCGCGCCAGTTCATCGGCCGGCACAAGATCCGTCTTGTTGAGAAGGATGACGTCGGCAAAGGCGATCTGCTCCAGCGCCTCATGGCTATCTCCCAGCCGCTGGACCACATGGCGGGCATCGACCACCGTGACGATCGAATCGAGCCAGGTTCGTTGTCGAACTTCCTCATCGACGAAAAAGGTCTGGGCGACGGGAGCGGGATCGGCAAGGCCCGTGGTTTCGATGAGGATACCATCGAAGCTGCCTTGCCGCTTCATCAGACCGCCAAGGATGCGGATCAGGTCGCCGCGCACGGTGCAGCAGATGCAGCCGTTGTTCATCTCAAACACTTCCTCGTCGGCGTCGACGACGAGGTCATTGTCGATGCCGATCTCGCCGAACTCATTGACGACGACGGCATATCTCTTGCCGTGTTGCTCGGTCAGGATGCGGTTCAGAAGCGTCGTCTTGCCGGCGCCGAGATAGCCGGTCAGAACGGTTACGGGGATTTGATTCATGGGTAGCCTCTTCCTTTGGTTTGCAAGGTTTTCGGAGACGCACTACGGCGCTTGCTTAACTCGTGAAGGCCTTGGCGATTTCGCTCGCATTGTGGCGGAACATGTCGAGATAGGTCGGCGCCGGGCCGGATGGGCCGGAAAGCGAGTCCGAATAGAGCGTGCCGCCGATAACGGCGTCGGCTTCGCGCGCGAGTTGCTGCACCAGGCGTGGGTCGGTGATGTTTTCGACGAACAGCGCCCTGATTCCCTCGTTCCGCATCTGGCGAATAAGAGCGGCCACCTCGCCGGCCGATGGCTCACTTTCGGTGCTCAGACCGACTGGCGCGTGGAAGTCAATGCCGTAGGCGCGCCCGAAGTACTGGAACGCGTCGTGCGAGGTGATCACCTTGCGCCGGTCCGCGGGGACAGCGTCGAGCCCGCTACGGATGTCGCGATCCAGCGCTACCAATTCGCCATCGTAGGCTTCGGCCCGGCGGCGGTAGTCGTCCGCGTGAGCTGGGTCCGCCGCCGCAAGTGCGCGCGCGATATTGGCGACATAGAGACGCCCATTGGCCAGATCTTGCCAGGCGTGGGGGTCGAACTCGCCGTGGTGGTCATCTTTGTCGTTCTCCGAATGTGCCGATGTCTGGCCATGACCGTGATCTTTTTCCGCTTTCAACGCGGAGATGCCGTCGCTGGCCACGACCAGCGGCCCCTTGTAGCCCGAGGCCTTGACGAGGCGGTCGATCCAGCCTTCGAAGCCAAGTCCGTTGACGATGACGAGGTCCGCTTGGGCCAGCGCGCGCGCATCCGCCGGGGTTGGTTCATAGACATGGGCGTCTCCATCCGGGCCGACCAGCGTGGTGAGAGCGATGTGCTCCCCGCTCACATTCCGCACCATGTCACCAAGAATGGTGAATGTGGTGACCACCTTGAGTTTGTCGGCCGCCCAGGATGGAGAGGTCGTGGCGACGGCGAGCGTGGCAAGGGCAGCAAGGAATAAGCGGCGTGAAAGGCGATACATGGTTCGGGTCCTCCGTTGTGGTTCAGGCTTCGAGATGGCGGCGCGGCAGGAACCGCGCCCACAGGCTGCCGCGCGGTCCCGCGACAACCGAGACGATGTAGACACCACCGGCGACCAGGATGATGGCCGGGCCGGACGGAAGATTGGCGTGGTAGGAGAGCAGCAGGCCGACATAGCCGGACGCAAAGGCGATGGCGCTGCTCGTCACCGCAAGTGTTGTGACCTGGGTGGCCCAGAATCGGGCGGCGGCAGCGGGTAGCATCATCAACCCGACCGCCATCAGCGTTCCCAGCGCATGGAAGCCGGCGACGAGGTTCATAACGACCAGCACCAGGAAGGCGAAGTGCAAGGCCGCGCCGGGCCCGCCCACGGCGCGCAGGAACCCGGGGTCGAAGCATTCGACGACCAGCCCTCGCCCGATAACGGCCAGGACGACCAGGGTCAGCGTCGCGATCGAGACGACAAGCAACAGCGACGCATCGTCGACGGCGAGGATTGTCCCGAAAAGGACGTGCATGAGATCGACGTTGCTGCCGCGGGTAGAGACGATGAGCACCCCGAGCGCCAGCGAGATAAGGTAGAAGGCGGCGAAGCTCGCGTCCTCGCGCTGCGGTGTTACGCGCGCGACGAGACCGGACAGAACCGCCACCGTAAGACCCGCGATGAAGCCGCCGAGACTCATGACGACAAGCGAGAGTCCGGCGATCATGAAACCGATGGCCGCGCCCGGCAGCACGGCGTGGCTCAGGGCATCGCCTACGAGGCTCATGCGGCGCAACACAAGGAGCACGCCCACCGGGCCGCAGCCGAGACTGAGCGCGAGGCATGCCACGAGCGCCCTGCGCATGAACCCGAATTCGATAAACGGCTGGATAAGCGAGGCATAGAGATCCATCAGGCGATGCTCCGCCGGCAGATTTCGGCACGGTCGTCCCATGCCTCGGCCATCTGCCGTGCTCTAAAGAGATGCTCCGCACGCAGCACCTCGGCAGTCGGCCCCCAGGCGATGGGCTCCCGGGAGATCAGCAGTGTTTCGGGAAAATTCTCCCGCACTTGATCAAGATCGTGCAGCACCGCGATCACGGTGCGCTGCTCGCCGTGCCAGCGCGTCACCACGCCAAGCAGGTCGGCGGTGGTCCTGGCATCGATCGCGGTGAAGGGTTCGTCGAGCAGGATGACGGGACAGTCCTGCAACAACATGCGGGCGAACAGGACCCGCTGGAACTGGCCCGCCGACAGGGAGGCGATGGGCCGCTGACCAAAGCCATCGAGACCGACGGCCACCAGCGCTTCCTTGGCTTCCCGCCGCTGGGCGCGCGTGACCGGACGGAACAGGCCGATCGTCCGCCAGTGACCGAGCAGCACGGTCTCCATAACAGATATCGGAAAACTGCGGTCGATCTCGGCCTGCTGGGGAAGGTAGGCAATATCGCGCTGGCGCAGCCCAGTACGTTCCAGGTGACCCTCAAGCGGGGACAGGAGGCCAATCAACCCCTTGAGAAGAGTACTCTTGCCGGACCCGTTGGGGCCAACTACCGCCGTCAGGGAGCCGGCCACGAAATTACCAGTCAGGTGATGCACGGCCGGATGGCGGTCGTATCCGAAGGTGACGTCGCTGAGGGAAAAAACGGTCGTCATGGCTGCCACCCCATCGCCCATGCCGCGGCGATCCAGAGCAAGGAGGCAAGGCCCCCGGCCCAGAAAAGCCGCGCGACCACGCCACTGCCGAGAGGCGAGGCGGTACCCCCGAGTCGCGCCTCGTCTGCAGCCCCATCGATCCTAATCCACCTACGCATTGGGGAACCCCTCCGGCATTGAGGTCTCCGATCCGGGTACGATCCCGTGCGGCAGATTCGCGACATGAGCCGCGATCTCGCTCGGCCGCGTGAACCACACATGCGCACTGTCAGCGTGGGTCCGAATGTGCTGAAGCGCGCGGCGGAGCTGGGCCAGCCGGAACGGCTGTCCCACAACGGGCGTATGGAGTGAGATCGCGCAGACGAGCGGCTGCTGCACCGACTGACGCAGCATCTCGTCGAACTGGTCGACGATCATGCCGGCAAAGTCAGCGGCCGTATGATGGCGGGTGAGCAGGGCCGGCGCGTCATTGATTTCAACCGGATAGGGCATTGCCAATAGCGGACCAGCACGCGTCGCGAGCCAGATCGGTTGGTCATCCAGCGGCCAATCGAGGACATAGGAATAGCCTGCCTCCTTGAGCAGATCGGGAGTGACGTTTGTTTCGGATATCCACGGACCGAGCCAACCCTGAGGAGGGTAGCCTTCATTCTGGGTGATCGTGGTGGTCGCCTCGGCAATCAGCGCGCGCTCGGCAGCTTCGTCGAGATCGCCTTGGCGCTCCGAATTCGTCCTCCCATGGGCGACAATCTCGTCCCCACGCATCCGTGCGCGTTCGAGTATCTGTGGCGCATAGTCATAGACTGCGGAATTGACCAGAAGGCAGGCAGGGATTTGCAATTCGTCGAAAAGGTCGAAGAGCCTCCAGATGCCGACACGCAGGCCATAATCGCGCCAGGCAAAATTCCGCACATCGGGCTGAGGTGTCGCGTAGGACGGCGTATGACCGAGCCCCTCGCCGAAGTGAAAGTGCTCCACATTGACCGCAACGTAAAAGGCAAGCCGCTTGCCGCCGGGCCATTCGTAATGCGGTCGGCCAGAGATGGGGCTGTAGCGGTATCGGCCGTGCGTCTTCAGCTTCATCATGACGGTTACCCGGCCACGGCTTCGGTAAGCCGTTCCTTGTCTTCACTCGGGCCTTCGTTCGGAAAGCTGACGGGAGCAAGTGTGCTGCGAAGCGCCTCGGTTTCGAGCCGAACCGTGGCTTCGCGTAGCGTAAGGGTTTCGTTGTCGTTGCGGCCGATCCGGCGCAGCGAGACGGTGCCCTCCTTGGCCTCGCGCTTGCCGACAACCAGCAGCACCGGCACCTTGGCCAGGCTGTGCTCACGGATCTTGTAGCCGATCTTCTCATTGCGCAGATCGGTCTCGACCCGGAGGCCCTGCGCCATCAAGAGGCCGGCGACCTCACTCGCGTAAGAGTCGCCATCGGAGGTGATGGTCGCGACCACGGCCTGGACCGGCGCCAGCCAGAGCGGCAGCTTGCCGGCGTAGTGCTCCAGCAGAATACCGGTGAACCGCTCCAGCGATCCGAACAGCGCCCTATGCAGCATGACAGGCGAGTGCTTCTCGCCATCCGGGCCGATGTAAAACGCACCCAGCCGCTCCGGCAAATTGAGGTCCACCTGCAAGGTGCCGCATTGCCAGTCGCGGCCGATGGCGTCCCGCAGCACGAACTCCAGCTTCGGACCGTAGAAGGCGCCTTCACCAGGATTTGTCGTATAGGACAGGCCCGTCGCATCGACGGCGGCTTTCAAGGCCGCTTCCGATCTGGTCCAGATCGCGTCCGATCCGATCCGCTTCGCCGGACGGTCGGAGAACTTGATCCGCACATCCTCGAAGCCGAAGTCGCGATAGATGTTCAGGATGAGCTGGCAGACGATCCGGCATTCCTGAGTGATCTGCTCTTCCGTGCAGAATATATGCGCGTCGTCCTGGGTGAAGGCGCGTACGCGCATGAGACCGTGCAGGGCACCTGACGGTTCGAACCGGTGAACCTTGCCGAATTCGGCGATGCGCAGGGGTAGATCGCGGTAGCTCTTGATCCCCTGCTTGTAGACTTGGACTCCGCCGGGGCAGTTCATCGGCTTCAAGGCGAAGACACGTTTCTCCTTCGCTTCGGTGGTGAACATGTTCTCGCCGAACTTTTCCCAATGGCCCGACTGCTCCCACAGGCTCCGATCCATGATGTCCGGCGTATTGATTTCCACATAACCGGCCCGCGCCTGACGCTGACGCATGTAGTCGATCAGGGTCTGGAACAGCGTCCAGCCCTTGGGATGCCAGAAGACGGCGCCTGGCGCTTCCTCCTGAAAATGAAACAGGTCCATGTCACGGCTGAGCTTCCGATGATCGCGCTTCTCGGCCTCTTCAAGCTGGTGAAGATGCGCGTCGAGCTCGGCCTGGTCGCGCCACGCGGTACCATAGATTCGCTGCAGCATCGGATTGCGGTGATCCCCGCGCCAATAGGCGCCGGCGACCTTCAGCAGCTTGAAGGCGGTGCCGAGCTTGCCTGTCGAAGTCAGGTGTGGACCGCGGCAGAGGTCGCGGAATTCTCCCTGGCGATAGACGCTCAACGTCTCCGTTGCCGGAATGCCGGCAATAATCTCGGCCTTATAGCGCTCGCCCTTAGCTTCGAAGTAGCGGATCGCGTCGTCGCGCGCCCACAACTCACGCTCGATCGGCTCGTCCCGCGCGACGATCTCGCGCATGCGTTCCTCGATTCGGACGAGGTCTTCCGGCGTGAACGAGGTCTCGCGCGCAAAGTCGTAGTAGAACCCGTTCTCAATCGTAGGGCCGATGGTGACCTGGGCATCGGGATAGAGCTCTTTGACGGCCTCGGCCAGGACATGCGCCGCGTCATGCCGCAGCAACTCAAGTGCCTCTGGGTGATCGCGGGTGACGACCTCGACACGCCCATCGTGCTCGATGAGGTCATTAAGATCTCGCAAGACGCCATCGGTCCGGATGGCCAGCGCCTTGTCGGCGGTAGCGTCGCCTGACCGGGCGGCGATCTCGGCACCACGAACAGGTGCGTCATGGGTTTGGGTGCCGTCAGGCAGCGTGATCTGGATCATAAGAACGACCTAAAGATAAAAGGACAACCGGCCCGGCCCCTTCGGCAATCGCGGAAAGCGGCGGTGCGCGAATAGCGCCCGGATGGATTGGAAGGTCCCTGCGCGGGATTGGCGATCGGGCATGGGAGGTCAACGCGCATGTTCAGAACTCCCCCTCAAGGCGCTTGTATCCCTGAACGAGAGAGTTGTTGGTGCGCACGACGTCCTCCGAGAACTCAGAGGCATCGGCCGTGACCCTGGGCATGGTGGTGAGGTCGGTGTGGGGTCCGATGCGCTGTGTCGAGGGGACGTAGAACCCAGCCGGCAGGTCGCAGCCATCGACCACCGAGTTGTGACGCACAACGCAGCCTTCGCCCACTGCGCAGTTGAAGAGCACACTGTTGAAGCCAATGAAAACACTCTCGCCGACCGTGCAGGGACCATGGATAATCGCGCGATGTGCGATCGAGGTCCGCTCGCCGATGGTAACCGCGGCGCCAGACTTGGAATGGATGACCACACCATCCTGGATGTTTGAGTGAGCGCCGATGACGATGGGCTCCATGTGGCCGTTAGCATCGACCTCGTCAGCGCGGATCACGGCATACGGCCCAATGAAGACGTTCTCGTGGACGACCACGCGACCGCAGAGAATGGCCGTTGGATCGACGAAAGCGCTGTCATGGACGACAGGGAGATCGCCACGTGGATTCCTGCGGATCATTTGGACAGAAATCCCGCGTTGATAGCTGACATGGTATGAGGGCAAGGAGACATAGCGACATCGACCTATTCGGTTCTCTGCCAAGCCGCGCCTTCGGCCCGATCCTGAACAGCGACGCCCAGGGCAGCGAGTTCGTCACGGATCCTGTCCGCGGTCGCGTAGTCTCGTGCTGATCGCGCGGCCAGCCGTACCTCAACCAGACGCTGAATTTTTGCCGTGTCGCCGACTTCTTCTGTGTGCTGTCCGAACCAGGCGGCTGGATCCTGCTGCAGCAGGCCCAGCAGGCCGCCCGCTTCGCGCAATGCCGCCTTGTATGCGACACGATTCGTCACGGTCATCGCCTGGCGCGCTGCCTTTGCGATGCGAAAAAGTTCGGCAATCGCTGCAGGGAAGTTCAGATCGTCCTCAAGAGCTGCCTCGAACGCGTCCAGCATGCCCGGCGGACAGGCATTGTCCGGGACATCGCCGAGGTCCCGAAGCACGCCATAAAGACGGTCGAGTCCACGCCTCGCCTGAACGAGCCCGTCCGTGCTCCAGTCAAGCGGCTGGCGGTAATGCGCGCCCAGGAGTGCGAAGCGGATGGCCTCGCCCGGCGCTTCGCCCAGCAGATCGCGGACGAGCAGCACATTGCCGAGCGACTTCGACATTTTTCGCCCCTCGACGGTGACGAAGCCGTTGTGGACCCAGAAGCGGCAGTAGAGCTCCCCATCATGGGCGCAGGTGCCTTGGGCGATCTCGTTCTCATGGTGCGGAAAGATCAGGTCCTGGCCGCCGCCATGGATGTCGATCGACGCCCCCAGATGCCGCTCGATCATCGCCGAGCACTCGATATGCCAGCCGGGTCGCCCGCGGCCCCAGGGGCTTTCCCAGCCCGGAAGGTCTGATGTCGAGGGCTTCCAGAGGACGAAGTCCGCCGAGTCGCGCTTGTAGGGGGCCACTTCCACCCTCGCACCGGCGATCATCTCGTCACGATTACGGCCAGACAGGGCCCCGTATGCCGGAAAGGAGCGCACATCGAACAGGACGTGTCCCTCGACCGCATAGGCGTGACCCCGCGCAATCAACCGCTCCACCATGCCGATGATCTCGGGAATGTGCTCCGTCACGCGCGGCTCGAGGTCCGGCGTCAGGATCCCGAGTGCGGCCATATCGGCATGGTAAGCTTCGATGTAGCGCTCGGTGACCGCCGAGATCGGCTGGCCGGCTTGCTGCGCGGCGGCGGTGATCTTGTCGTCGACATCCGTGAAGTTGCGGGCGTAGACGACCCGCCCGAATCGCCGCTTCAGGAGACGATAGAGAACGTCGAAGACGACCGCCGGGCGGGCATTGCCGATGTGGGCGAAGTTGTAGACGGTCGGCCCGCAGACATACATCGTGACGTGATCGGGCTTCGCCGGCGAGAAGGGCTCTTTCCCCCGGCTCAGCGTGTTGGTCAGACGCAGCGTCATGCCCGAACCTCGAACATGGCGATGTCGCTGTCGCCCGACTCGACGGGTAGGAGCTCCGGCCGCTGGGCCGTGGCATCGGTGAACATTTTGAGCGTGTCGCGGAGGACGGACTCTTCGATGTCACGGGTGATGAAGACGATCCGGGAGCGACGGTCTTCACTCGGCCATTTCTTCAACATGACCGCAGGGTGGAAGATGTGTTGGACGCCGTGAATGACGATCGGCCCTTCGAGATCGACCACATTGATGATCCCCTTGGTGCGCAGAAAATCCGCGCCCCGTAGCAGGAGAAGCGCTTCGAGCCAGAGATCGAGCGCATCGCCATGGATCGGCTCATCGATCGTGAGGCAAACCGCCTTGATGTGCGCGTCATGGCGATTGACGTCGTTGTGTTTATGGGTGTGACCGTTGCCGGCCGGTCCGTGTTCATGACTGTGCGGCACGGCATAGGCTTCCGCCCTGAGCCAGCGCTGCACCTCCAGGGTCTTGGTCCGCGGATCGTAAAGGCCGGCGTCGAACAGAACTGCCGGATCGGCGATACCGTTCTCCGCAATGATCTGCGGCGCGGCAGGGTTGAGGCCCCGCAGGCGGTTCTGCAGTCCGAGCAACACCTCGTTATCGACGAGGTCTGTCTTGGTGATCAGCAACCGGTCGGCTACGGCCGCCTGCTTCACCGACTCGATCTGTCGATCGAGCGTGTCGCCGCCGTTGACGGCGTCTACCGTGGTGATGACCCCGTCGAGGCGATAGCGCCGCGCGACGGACGGCTCGGTCATCAGGGTGTGGAGGATCGGGGCCGGGTCCGCGAGCCCGGTCGTCTCGATGATCACCCGGTCGAACCACAGCTTGCCGCCACGCGCGAACCGACCAGGGGCCTCGCGCAAGGTCTTGGCAAGGTCGCCCCGGATGGTGCAGCAGAGGCAGCCGCTCGACATCTCGATGACGACGTCATCCTTGCTGTGCGTCACGAGATCATGGTCGAGGCCGATCTCGCCGAACTCGTTGATGAGCACGAGTGTCCGGCTCAGCGCGGGCTGTTGGATCAGATGGTTGAGCACAGTCGTCTTGCCGCTGCCGAGGAACCCGGTCAGCACCGAGATCGGCAGACGCTGCGACAATCCATCGAGATTCCAGCTTTCCATGGGGTTCCTCTCGCCCATTCAGGCCGCGCCAGCCGCGATGCAGCTCGCGCAGGTGCCCTCCACCTCGACCACGGGTCGCGTCACGCGGAACCCCAGGACGGCGGCATCCTCGACGAGTAGCTGTGCGACCCGCGGGTCTTCCAACTCGACCGATGCCCCGCAGTTGCTACAAATGAAGAAAAGACAATCATGCCGACGCTCCGGATGCGTGCAGGGGACGTAAGCGTTCCGGCTCTCGATCTTCGAGACGAGACCCTGGGACATCAGGAACTCGAGCGCCCGGTAGACGGTGGGCGGCCCCACCGGGCGGGAGTCTCTGAGCTTCAGCGCTTCGATCAGTTCGTAAGCGCCCGTCGGTCGACCACTCTCCCAGAGCAGCTCCAGGATCTGCCGCCTGAGCGTCGTTAACTGCGCCCCTCGCCCGCCGCAGAGGGACATTGCCAGCGCAACCCGTTCAGCCGGCGCATGCTGCCCGCGACAGTTGGAATCGGTGCAGGGCCGGGGCTGGATCGACAGGAGCGTCATGGCCTTATCCCTTCTTGCGTTTAGCTTATGCAATGTTATAACGTTTCGTTCATTGATTACAAGAGCCAAGCGCCGATTACAAGAGCCAAGATTACAAGAGCCAAGCGCCCCGGGAAGCCGGGCGTGGCCGCAGGAAAGGGTTCGACATGGATACAGCGGTGGTCGGGAGCCGGCCGGAGAACTCAGTCCGCTCCGCATCGACGATGCGCCGCCGGCCCAGTCAGTCCGAGGCGGAATTGGCCGTCCGCACGCTGATCGAGTGGGCCGGCGACGATCCTGATCGGGAGGGGCTGAAAGGGACACCCGAGCGTGTGGTCCGGGCCTACGAGGAGTTTTTCGCCGGATACGGCGAGGATCCGGTGGCCCTGCTTGCGACGACGTTCGAGGAGACCGCCGCCTATGACGAAATGATCGTCCTGCGCGACATTCGCCTCGAATCGCACTGCGAGCATCACATCGTTCCCATCCTCGGTAAGGTGCATATCGGCTATCTGCCGTCTGGGCGGGTTGTCGGCATCTCCAAGCTTGCGCGCCTGGTCGAGGTGTTCGCCAAGCGGATGCAGATTCAGGAAGCGCTGACGTCGCAGATCGCGGACACGATCCAAGAAGTGCTGAAGCCGCGCGGTGTCGGAGTCGTCATTGAGGCGGCGCACCAGTGCATGACCACGCGCGGCATTCGCAAGCCGGGGGTCAGCATGGTGACGAGCCGTCTGCTGGGCTCCTTCCGTGACGACGCTGCCACCCGCCGGGAGTTCCTGTCGGTGATCGGCAGCCCCAGGAGCGCCCCGCATGAGTCCTGACGAGGCAGGCGCGGCCGCCCCTTCTCCCTTCGCCACCCGCACCACGGTCGAGCAGGTCGAGGAAGGCTTGGCGCTCGCCCCGAAGTTCGATTGCGATGGTCTCATCCCTTGCGTCACGACCGACGCCATCAGCGGCGAGGTGCTGATGCTGGGTTACATGAATGGCGAGGCTCTGCGGAAAACGATCGCCACCGGCGAGGCACATTACTGGAGCCGGAGCCGTCAGTGCCTGTGGCGCAAGGGCGCAACCAGCGGCCTCGTCCAGACGGTTGTCGAGATGCGCATCGACGACGATCAGGACGCTGTCTGGCTGCGCGTGCAGATCGGCGGCGGCGGCGCCAGCTGCCATGTTGGCTACCGTTCCTGCTTCTACCGGTCCGTTGAACTGCGGGGACCGTCTGGCGGGCCCGCCCGCCTCGCCTTCACCGAGGCGTCCCGGACCTTCGATCCGAAGGCCGTTTATGGCAATGCACCCAATCCGACGCAGCTTTGAGGGACGGTGAGATACGCCTCATGATTTCAGCGCAAGGTCTGCTCGAACCCGTCGATGACGCCTCCGGCGCCGAACTTCCGCCACGCTTTGCGGAAGCACTGGAACAGGTGCGCGCCGTGATCGCGCGTTGCGACAGGGCCGGCATCCCCAACGATACACTGCTCGCCGCGCTGATGACGGAGCTGATGCCACGTCTCGTCCATGCCTACGGACCCGGTGGTGTGGCGTCGATGCTCAATCAGCTTGCTCTCGAACTTTCGAGCGCCGGTTCGGCGCAGACTGACCGGCAGTAGTGCACACCCAAACCATGAGCAGGAAACATCACATGACGGAGCGCAAGAAATGAAGCTCGCGTATGTCTTCGCCACCGACATGGCGGCGACGTTCAAGCTTGCCACCATGATTCTTCCGCAACTGGAGGATGGTTCGCACGGAGCGAGCGTCGTCGGGATGTTCTTCTTTGACGACAACCTCTTCTGTCTGCGCGAGGGCGATCCGGTCGGCGAGCGCCTGGCCAAGGTCGCGAAGGACCAGAACATCCTGCTCATGATCTGCGACCAATGTGCTGTGCGTCGCAATCTGGCTGAAGGCACCCTTGAGCAATGCGGCAAGGGCGAAGTCAAGGCGAGGGGTACGGTCGCCGGGGTGCAGGCCGGCTGCTTTCCCCAGCTCTACGCGGCTCTCGCACCCAACGCGCCCGACTTCGTAATCACGCTCTGAAGGATCGCCATGCCCCAACTCTTGGAACGACCGAAGCTGCCCGTCACCGTACTTTCCGGCTTTCTTGGCGCCGGCAAGACCACGTTGATGAACCACATCCTAAACAATCGCGAAGGCAAGCGCGTCGCGGTAATCGTCAACGACATGAGCGAGGTCAACATCGATGCCGATCTCATTCGCGATGGGGGGGCCGATCTGAGTCGCACCGAAGAGACGCTGGTCGAGATGACCAACGGCTGCATCTGCTGCACGTTGCGCGATGACCTTCTAAAAGAGGTGCGCCGTCTCGCGCAGGATTGCCTGTTCGACTACCTCCTCATCGAATCGACCGGCATTTCCGAGCCGCGTCCCGGGGCTGCCACCCTACACTTCCGCACGGGAGCTGTCGTGTGGCTTG
>JACKQG010003978.1_pt1 | contig 17571 bp, 18 predicted proteins | sample 8237621 | NCBI WGS metagenome assembly JACKQG01 (sample SAMN15677084, study PRJNA649215) | marine metagenome | biome: marine; feature: Black Sea; material: saline water; isolation source: suspended particulate matter (SPM) from the Black Sea western gyre | collected 2013-06-09/2013-06-10 | depth...
CTAATTATTTAACTTTCGGCATACCGTTTTGATTCCATCCTCTAAGATTGTAGTAATCCTTAAGCATGGCCTTAAGCTCATCTTTAGTTATGCCGCTTTTGGTTTTATGAAACTTTTTATATAAACGCTCAGGAAGATTGTCATCCTCCGGCCTCAGGCCTTCACGAATATTAAAACAACGGATCAGGTCCGTTATTTCCGCAGCTCTTTTCTGAAGAGACTCTTTACTTTCCTTTAAGCCGGTTGTAATTTGAATGAGTTGGCTCAGCCCTTCCCAGGAACACTGGTCCCTGTAAAAGCGGCACAGTATCAGGACATCCATGATAGTCAGACGATCCTCGAAATCAACAAAGAGCTTTGCTTTGTCTTTAACAATATCAGGATCGATTAAGCCGGTTAATTCCGGATTATGAAAAGTTGCCCTTAAATGGCATGCCCCCCTGTCAGATACCGCAAAACCAAGCCCGCTTCCCTTAAGGCTTCTTGGATCATATCCTGGGGGCTCGAGGCCCTTGACATGAACTGCCAAATCCTCCAGGTTCCATTCTTTTGCGGCATATCTAATTCCCCTCGCAAGAACATCTCCAATCCCTTCTCTCTTTGCAATCATTTTAAGCAAACCTGCAATGCCATCCACATCACCATAATCTATATTAAGTTTTAGCCTTTTCTTTCTTGCAGCTTCGATTGTAAATCCGCAAAGATTGCCGGCTGTTATTGTGTCCATACCAAGCCTGTCACATATATCGTTTAAATAAGCGATTTCCTCGATGCTGTCAATCAGGCAAAGACCGCCAAAAGCATAGATAGTCTCGTATTCAGGCCCTTCGATCTTAAGCCCTGCATGGCGGCCGCTGACAACTGTGGTCATCCTTCCGCATGAAATAAAACATTTGGGACAGGCATGAGGTTTAACGCTGCAGCGCTCATGCAGCGCCTGTGCGCTGATATTTTCCCATCCGTCAAAAAATCCTTCAGCCCAGTATCTTGTTGGAAATGCGCCGGCTAAATTAGCGGTCCTGACCATGTTTGGAGTTCCCCAGGATTTGAAAGCCAGGGCCGACGGGTTGTTCTTTGATTTTTCCGCAACCTGCCTTGAAAAGATTTTGATATTCTCTTTATCAAAAAGCAAACGCCTTTTATCACCCTTAAAAACTATGGCCTTGAGATTTTTTGATCCCATGACCGTTCCCACTCCGGTCCTTCCGGCACAACGCCAGTAGTCGTTTTCGATAACGGCAAAGCAAACAAGCTTTTCGCCGGCAGGCCCTATTACTACTGAACCTGTCTTTTTTGTTTTACCGCCTGCAATTCCAAAGCGTTGATTAACAGCATCTTCAGCTTCATAAGTTTCCATTCCCCATATATCACCGGCATCGTGAAAAACAGCCCCCTCAGGGTGTACTTCCAGAACAGCGGGCTTTTTACTTTTACCCATAACAACAATAGCGTCAAATCCTGTTGAATCAATGGCTTCCGGCACCCTGCCTCCTGAGTAGGATTCTGAATAAAGGCCTGTCTGAGGCGATTTAGTAAAAACTCCGTATCTGCTCGAACCCCATATGACGCTTCCGGTAACCGGACCGGTTGCAAAGATCAGGCAATTGGCAGGGGAAAGAGGGTCAACACCTTCAGGGTTAAGTGTATAAAGAAGATAAGAAGCAAGCCCCTTTCCGCCAAGATATCTACAATAAATTTTCTCGTCTATTGTTGTTATATCGAATCGCTGTGTGGAAAGATCGACTTTTAAAATACGGCCATAAAAACCATACATGCTAATCCTCCTGCCGCCAACCCGAATATTTCATGAAAAAACCGTAAACACTTTTATGCCAAACATAAACAGCTCAACATAATTGACAGTAACAATCTTTTTTGATAGTTGTAAATAACAAGTTACGATAAATTTAGATTAATCCAAGTTAGAGAGAAATTATGGGAAGGAAAAGCCGAGAAAAAAAAGAACGTATAAAAAAGCAATCCCAAACAGCAAAGAAACATCCCATGGAAACAGAAATCCGGGAATTCTTATTGAAACGAGATGTTGATATAAATAATGCCTCCGGACTGTTGTATATTATATCTATGATGGCTAACTTTTTAATCTTTCGCTCAATCAAGGAACACTCCGATCTTCCGAATATTCGGCCGGAAGAGGATAAGGCTGATGAAAATCGAATGGAAAAGCTCGGTCAAGCCCTGTCTTATGAATGTGAACAACTCAACATCGAATTTCAGGAAATCATGAACGATCTGGTATTTCCAATGGCCGGTAATACAGCGCTTGTTAAACCGATTTTAAAAAAAATCTACGGGCTTCTTGACTCCATCATTCCATCCGATAATTTCCGACAAACCACGGAAAGCCAGATCGAAAATCCCGATTTTTGGGGCGACAGTCTAATGCACTATGAAGAACTTAAAGAAAAATATTTTGAAGCAATTAAAGATCTCTTTGCCCTTGCATTAAAGGTTGTCCGATATAGTCTTAACGGCAGGGAAATCGAAAAGACCGAACACATAAAAAAGCTTGAAGAAATCAGAAAAACACATGGGATCAAGACCGATGATTTTCTAAAACTCAGACGCAGAGCAACAGAGTTTTTTAGAATTGCGTTTGCAACATACCTGGGAATTGAATTCCAACCCCTGAGGGAAGAAGTAGACACAAAAATTCTGCAACCTGCTTATTAATATGCATACCGGCTATTGACGTGATCACACGAATTGCAAAAATTTCAACCTTCATTATTGTATTGATCCTTATTGTCGGAGTATCCGCCTACTTTACTCTCACACTCATTATTAAGAGTGAAGACACGGTTGTCGTCCCTGATCTTGTCGGGAAAAAAGTATTGTATGTTCTTAAAATTTTAACGGATTTCAAACTTAATGCAAAAATCAAGGGGTCTGAATACAGCTCAGACATTCCAGCAGACCATGTAATTTTTCAGGAACCCGAACCAGGCTCGGAAATAAAAATCGGGCGTGATGTTAGAATAATTATTTCAAAAGGGGCAGAAACTATTTTAATGCCGAATCTTCAAGGTCTTTCAATTCGGCAGGCACGAATAATCCTTGAAGAAAACGGATTGCATCCGGGAAAATTATCGACAATATATAGTAAAAATATCAAAAAAGAGGAAGTTATCACCCAGTCCGTCTCCCATGGCAGCATTATTACGCGTGGCGCACATGTAGATCTTCTTGTGAGCAGGGGTATGCGGCCAAAAGCATATAAGATGCTTGACTTAAAAGGACTTTCTCTTGAGGATGCAATATTTTTAATCGAAAAAAACAATCTATTACTCGGAGAAATTAAATTTTATCCCCATGAAGACAAACCAAAAAATGTCATTGTCAGTCAGGAACCGTTATACGGACATCAGGTTATCGAAGGTACATTTGTAAATATTATCATAAACAGAAAACACGGCCGGATAAAAGAGCAATATTTACATGCCGCAAAAGGGGCGAGCATTTTCAGATACAAGCTGGGGGACGGATTTCTAAAAAGACATATTCTTGTACGCTTGAACAGCTCCGGGCTTTTAATTGATCTTTTTGATAACTTTGCAAAGCCCGGTGAAGAAATCTTACTGATAGTCCCCAAAAATCATGATTCAACCATTTTTCTATATGAAAATGACAAACTAATTAAAACTCAGGTTTTCGACTCATGGTAAAACAAACTTCAGGAGATATAATAATGAAGAAACTTATTGCGCCATCGATACTATCTGCCGATTTTTCAAAGCTCGGAGATGAAATAAGATCTGTTGAAGATGCAGAGGCGGACTGGATACATGTTGATGTTATGGACGGTCATTTTGTCCCTAATATAACAATGGGGCCGGTGATTGTCAAAGCTGCAAGCAGCGTTACATCGCTGCCGATCGACGTGCACCTTATGATCAAGGAGCCCGACCGCTACATCACGGATTTTGCAAAAGCCGGAACAAGCTTGATTTCTGTACACATTGAGACATGCGTTCATGCAAACAGAACTATCCAGTTGATAAAAGAATCCGGCTGCCGCGCCGGAATAGCGCTAAACCCTTCAACAGCTCTTTCATCAATAGACTGGGTTCTGGAATATGTCGACCTTGTGGTGATAATGAGCGTTAATCCCGGATTCGGAGGGCAGACATTTATAACAAACACGCTCGAGAAGATCAGAACCCTGCGCAGCATGATTGATGGTCGGAATCTGTCCACCATGATCGAAATAGATGGCGGGGTGTGCGAAGAAAACATTGAAGATATTTCAATTGCGGGTTCGGACGTCTTTGTAGCAGGATCAGCTATTTTTGGAAGCCCTGATTATAAAAAGACAATAGCAAAATTCAGGAAAAGACTCAAGGAGAAGAAATAATGAATCCATCTAAAAAAGACCGGAAGGTCATGGTAATTCACGGGCCGAATCTGAACATGTTGGGGAAAAGAGAACCTGAAATATACGGAAAAGAAACCCTTGATGAGATTAACGCAAAGCTTGAAGAGCTGGCAGAAAAACTGGGCATAAATGTAGAGACATTTCAATCCAATTATGAAGGAAAGATAATAGAAAAAATTCAAAAAACTTCAGGAAGATGCAAAGGGCTTATTATCAATCCCGCAGCATTCACCCACACCAGCATTGCCATCCGTGATGCGCTGCTTTTGCTTGACATCCCTGTAATAGAGATACACCTTTCAAACATCTATAAAAGAGAACCTTTTCGCCGCAAGTCCATGATAGCCGATGTGGTAACCGCTCAAATTACGGGTTTTGGTGTTCAAGGATATCTAATGGCTCTAAAGGCTATTGCTAAAATGTAAGGCCGTTGCAAATTCCAAATTCGCAACGGCCTCATTATTATAACTATATCTTGTTATTCTTTTTTACCTGGGATGGCATTCACCGCATGTAAGGGGACCTTTCTCTTTTTCATGACACCCCTTGCAATTTTCATGAAATGCCTTCATTAGGGGCATCATCTTGCCGTCAGCCTCAAGTTTATGACATGCCGCACATTCACTTTCGGAAGAATCATCCCACACATTCTCACCATTTTCGTATATATGATGACACGCCAAACAATCGATTTCCGCCTCGTCGGTATGGAGTGTGTGCGAAAAAACAGCCCCGGGCCTCTCACGTTCTATAAAGGCATCATGTTCCAACAAGGTTATGTCATCCTGAGCATATGCTACTCCAAGGATAAACAGAAACGCCAACCCTGCTATTGATATAAATAATGCGGTATTATTCTTTTTCATTCCAATAGGCCTCCAGCTTTTAAGTTATACTCAACCATTATCCCCAACTTTTTATAATCATTCAGCTAAAACATTGAAAAAATTTTTTAACAAATCAACCCGCACCTGTCAAGAAAAAAGGAATACTGCTCTTTTAACTTGACCTTTATAGAAAAATAAATTAATGTGCGTTTTGATTTTTGCATACTAACTTATCATAACAACAATGAATAATTAATGTGTCAATTATATAATACATAGGTTTATCAGCGGTAAATCTATCTGACTTCCAACGGGAAGAAAATAAGGAGGTGGGGGAATGGTTAATTCGGAAAACTGGGACTGGGAATGTAAAGAAAAATTGGTTGCCGATACAACAAAATGGAAAAGCCAATTTGAAGATGTCTGGGAGCCTTACATCAGTCCTGACGGTGAGAAGATAGCCTCTATTGTTAAGGTGGGGGAAGGCGAATTCAACATAGCTGTCAATAAAGAGACATGGGGGGAAGAACCCTTTGAAAAGATATGGTATCCCCGATTCAGCCCGGACGGCCGCCTGACCGCTCTTATAACAAAGGAAATGGAATGGACAATGGCCGTGGATGGAAAAACATGGGAAGAGATGTATGAGTATATCTGGGATACCAAATTCAGCGCTGACGGTAAGGTTATAGCTGCGACCACTAAACAGGATGGCGTTTACGGAATAACGGTAAACGAAAAAACATGGAAATGCCCTGTTAACCTTCAAAGCATAGCAAGTTACGTAATAAGCCCGGATGGGAAAACTTTGGCCGCAATAGCTCAAACCGTTCGACTTGCAGAGGCTGATCTTGATGGATTTTTGAAAGGCACCTGGTCGGTAGTAGTAAACGGAAAACCGTGGAAAGATAACTATGTTGATATTTACGGCCTGACTATTAGCGATGACGGCAAAAATATTGCCGCAGAATACAGGGCAGCTATTTGTGAATACGGTATCGTTGTTAACGAAACTCCGTGGAATGAAAAATTCGGCTGTACATGGGAACCGGTTTTTCATCCCACGAACAGCGATGAAATAACCACACCTGTCAGGCAGGGAGGCCAGTGGTTCCTGGCAACAAACGGCAGAATTGTATGGGACACAGGTTTTGTCAGTCTCCTGTATCAAACCTACAGCCCTGATGGCAGTAAAATTGCAGCAGCAGTCGCCCCGCAGTTTGCCAAATGGACGGTTGCTGTTGATGGCCAGCCATGGTCAACCACATTCAACGAATGCCTTTTAAAACCATGTTTCAGCCCGGACGGCAGGAAGGTCGCAGTTATAGCAAAAGACAGCGGCAACTGGCTTCTCGTTGTTGACGGAACCGTACTTGGAGATGGGTATGAGAATATCTGGCCGCCTGCCTTCAGCCCCAATGGCGACAAGGTAATATACAAAGTAGAAAAAAACGGCAAGTATGCTGTTGCGGTTAACGGCAAAGTCAAGGGTAAAGAATACGAAGCTCTGTGGAATCCTGTTGTGTCGCCTGATGGAACCAAGGTGATGATATGCGGCGTCGAAGCCGGTAAATATTATCGCAAAGTAGTTCTGTTAAGCGACTTATAAAATCAAGTTAACAAGTAATGTTTTTATCTAATAAGATAAATATAAAACTAAAAGTTTTGAATAATATTTTCAAAGGGGGGAAAGCAAATGTATGAATTCGTTAGTGGGCCGCTGGTATGGATAGCCTTTATAATTTTTATCGGCGGAAGCCTGTATAGAATATACTACATGTTGTCTAACTCTAAAAAAGAGACGGTTGTGTTCCCGCATATGTCCCTGGAACACAGTTTAGCCTCTCTTGTACACTGGGTAATACCCTTTAATAACCAGTATATGAGAAAAAGACCGATATTTACAATCGTATCTTTTGCTTTTCATATATGCTTGGTATTTACACCCATTTTTCTTTTGGCCCACGTAATTTTATTGGATGAATCATGGAATATAAGCTGGTGGAGTCTGCCGGAAGGAGTAGCCGACTGGATGACGATCATAGTCATTGCCGGGTGTATCTTTTTCTTATATAGAAGATTAACAGATCCTGTGGTAAAAAACGTCACCGATGGTTCAGACTATCTTCTGCTGGCAATTACCGCTCTTCCCTTTATAACCGGCTTCATTGCATACCATCAATTATTTGCTTATAAAACCATACTGATAGTTCACATCCTTGCAGGTGAGATCATGCTGATAGCCATTCCTTTTACAAGGTTAAGCCACATGCTCTTCTTTGTTTTTACAAGAGCATATTTCGGCAGTGAACAGGGTCATGTAAAGCATTCAAAGGATTGGTAAGAATTTAACAGCAAAACGATGTTAAGGAGAATATTATGAAACCCACAATTGTCAAAAGAGAACCGGTGGTGGATGATGCCTTGGACCATTGTGCTACAAAACTCACACCTGAACAGATAGAAAAAGTCGTCAATGAAGTTATAGACAAAGAAACCGGCGGTCGTTTGTGGACTTACGTTAACACTTGCATTCATTGCGGGTTATGCGCAGAAGCCTGCCAGTGGTATCTTTCTAATGACCGGGATGTCAGTTATGCTCCGGTTACAAAGGTAAAAGATACCATTTGGGTAATGCTGGAAAAAAAAGGAAAGGTTGACGCGGCATTTATCAAAAGATGTTCCGAAATTGCCCACACCGAATGTAATGTCTGCAGGCGCTGCGGCATGTATTGTCCGTTTGGAATCGATATCGCCTACATGATGATGGTGGTTCGTCGGATATGCGCAAAACTGGAAATGGTGCCGCTTTACCTGCAGGATACGGTTCACAGCCATGCTGCCACAATGAACCAGATGTGGGTAAAACCGGATGAATGGATAGATACTCTTCAATGGCAGGAGGAAGAGGGGCAGGGATATGTGCCCAGCGCCCGTTTGCCCCTGGAAAAGGAAGGCGCTGAAGTAATGTATTCTGTTATCGGCCCTGAGCCAAAGTTTTTAGCCCAGCTCCTTGGCAATATCACGGCAATCATGAAGGTTGCAAATATTGACTGGACAATGCCTGCGACTGCCGGCTGGGATAACAGCAATATGGCTATGTATTCAGGCGATTTTGAGGTCATGGCCAGGGTTGAAAGGCTTCATTATGAGACTGCACAGAGGCTCAAGGTCAAAAAAATAGTTATGGGTGAATGCGGTCATGCCTTCAGGGGGGCTGAATATGACGGCCCGACCTGGATGGGATGGATGAGGCCGCCCATACCTCTTATTCATGCCATATCATTTTATTATGATCTTATTATAAGCGGCAGAATCAAAATAGCAAAAAAAGCTGAGGGACCTATCACTGTGCAAGACCCGTGCAATGTTATAAGAAACGCAGGGTTAGGCAAAAAACTGCGTTATATTATGAATGCGGTCTGTGAAAATTTTGTAGATGTCACACCTAATGACAGGCATAATTATTGCTGCAATGCAGGCGGAGGCGTTATTAACGTGGGCCCGCCCTGGAAGAAAAAACGGGTCCAGGGAAACAGAATAAAAGCAGAGCAATTTAAAAGAACCGGCGCTCATACCATTGTAACGCCATGCCACAACTGCCACAGCGGCATTGAAGATATTGTTAATACTTACAAACTTGGGATGCATGTCAAGTTCTTCAGTGAAATCCTTATAGAAGCAATGGAAATACCTGAAGACTTGCAGCCATAACAACAACCGTATGCATATTATAATAAAAAAAGGCGGATATAAACTATCCGCCTTTTTTCCTATTTAAGAGGTCACCCAACTCCTGGTAATGTTAGGCGGCAAGTAAAGTCTGAATAATTCCGGTAGGACAGTCTTCAAAACACTCGCCGCACCCCGTGCACTTTTCACCGTCAACTATTGCCAGGAATTTATCAACTATTATAGCCTCTTCAGGGCATGCTTTTTTACATTTTCCGCAGCCCTGACAGCCAATATTGCATATTGCCTTAACAATTTTTCCGCCGTCATGGGAGCTGCAAAGAGCTGCAACTTTTTGCGATTCTTTTATCAACGTGGGAATATGGCGGGGGCAGATATTTACACATGTGCCGCAACCGGTGCATAAGTTTTCATTTACTACTGGCAGACCATCTTCTCCCATTTCTAAGGCGCTGAATGGACAATTTTCAACACAGGTGCCAAGACCAAGGCAGCCATACATGCAACTTTTGTCTCCTCCTGAAAGCAGAACAGCCGCCCGGCAGTCTAATACGCCCTTGTAATTGTATTTTCGTTCTGCAGCAGTATTGGTGCCTTTGCAAAATATGTTGATTATATCCCTTTCAGCCGCTTCAGCGGATACTCCAAGAACAGCAGCAATCGCCTCTGTCACATCATCGCCGCCGGCCTTACAGGCATTGGGCGGGGCTTCGCCTGCCACCATAGCAACAGCTGCATCGCTGCAGCCGGCATAGCCGCATCCTCCACAATTTGCGCCTGGAAGGCACTCATCTACAGCAACAACCTTTGGATCAACATAGACATAAAAAACCTTTGACGCAATTCCCAGTACAACACTCAGCGCCAGGCCGAGGCCGCCCATTGCCACCATCGCATTCAATACAGGTCCCATAAAATTCGCCACCTCCTAATTTTGCCGATTTCGTAAAAATATTAAAAATATGTAGATCTGTCTCAAGAAGTGAAATTTAAAGAAAGATATAATTGGCCGCAAATATAATGAACTGCCGATATTGTCAAGTGAAAAAAGATAATTCAACCAAATTACAGCAAGGAAACAAGCATTGTCGTTGTTGAATTTAGCCAAAATAACAGCAAGTTATAACCCTGAGCTATCTGATCATTCTTTAAAATACTATTTTGCCGGATTTTTCAGGCTCCAAACAACTTTTATTATTTTTAAGAAAAAAAGTCTTGAAAGCTTTTTTACATTATGGTACGGGAGCTCAGATTTCATTTCACACCCACTTGTTTAACGAAACTTTGAAAGGATCGAACATAAAATGACTCCTCAAAAAGAATTGCAGTTGGTTTATGGCCTGGCTATTATTTTGTTGGTTGTGGGTGTTCTAAGTTATGCTGCTTTTCCTGCCAAAGCTCCGGAACAACCGGTCAGGTTAATGTTTAAATGTGTCGCGGGAAAAATTCTATTTGATCACAAGACACATACTGTGGAATCAGGTTACGGCATCTCATGTAGTGACTGTCATCATAATCTTGAAGAAGGTGAGACAGATCCACAGGCCTGCGGAGAATGTCATGAACCTGAAAGCCAGGACGAAGATGTTCCAAGCAGGGCTGATGCATTTCATACACAATGTATCGGATGTCATAAGGAAGAAGCAGGCCCTGAAAAATGTGAATTATGCCATGTAATGTAAGCAGATAGCTTTTTTGCCATCTGCTTTTTTTGTGCTCTTATTAAACTGCGGGCATCGTCAAATTGAATAAAATTGAATAAAAAAACCCGTTCGCTTCGCCTGTATTGCAAATCATATAGGCCTGACCGCCATTGAATAACGCTCAGGCGAAGCGCGCGAGTGGAGAGTTTAGAAAGGTTGAACTATGATAAAAAGATCGTTTATCGGTTTGTCAAAACCACGACTTAAATATAGATCTCTTGAAGATACGCCTTCCCTTAAGCAAATCCCAACCTCAAAAGAGGTCACCCTTTTATCAAACTGTCCGTTTGACAAAAAAAAGCTGTTATTTAAAAAAAAGGTGGCTGTTAAGACCGGCCAGAAGCTTTTACTTTACAAGGAAAGTGATGAATATGTTGTTTCAAGTGTCACAGGAAAAGTATCATCAATATCCTCTTATACAGGTGACTTTGGCCGATCTTATACTGCCATCGCAATTGAGGTGGCTGATGATGAAGAGATAGATGATGAGTTCAAATCCGCCGCAGGCGGATCAAAGGATGCCACACTTGAAACCGTCAAAAATTATCTTGCGTTTGCTCCGGGCAATCCTCCGGTTAAGCTGTTGTCCGACAAAGACAAACCTATAAATACAATTGTTGTTTGTTGTGCTGACAGCGATTTATTAACAACAACTAATCAGTATATTATTAAATCCGATATTGATGCAATAAAAAATGGAATAAGTATCCTGAAAACAATAACCGGAGTTAATGATATTATAATGATCGCTTCACAGAGCCAGATGCATGAAGTCTCCGCAACCGGTGAAAAAGTAAATCAGGTTAATGATACATATCCATCCGCGCTCCCACATCTTATTATGAAAGATATCCTGGGCAAGGTAGTGCCGGCCGGGAAAAGCCCTGAAGATATCGGGGTATGTTTTATCAGCGCTGAAGCGGTTGCATCCATCGGAAATGCTTTTAACAGCGGCCTAATACCTGCAACAAAAATTTTTACTCTTGTTAAGAAAGATGGCTCTAAATCGCTTGTATCGGCCAGAATCGGAACACCGGCAAGCGATATATTCAAGGCTTTTAATATTACTTTAAACGAAAATGACAGGATAATTTTCGGCGGCCCCATGACAGGCTTGTCCGTCTATTCAGAGGATCATCCGGTTCAGCCTGACACCGGTGCCATTATCGTACAGGATAAAGATGACATACCTGTTATTTCAGATTACCCCTGCACAAACTGCGGCGGCTGCATAAGGGTATGCCCGGCAAACATTCAGATTAACCTGCTTGTCCGGTTTCTTGAAGCAGGACTTTATGAAGAAGCTGCGGATCAGTATGACCTGTATTCATGTATTGAATGCGGTCTTTGCAGTTATGTCTGTGTGTCTGGAATGCCGATATTTCAATATATAAAATCGGCAAAATATGAGCTTGGCCGGGCAAATACGGCGGAGGCAACTAATGGTTGATAATAACACAGTTGATAATAACACAGTCGATAAGAAAAAATTCATAGTTTCACACGCTCCTTTCTGGCACGATGGAAGCAGAATATCGCTGCGAAATTATAATATTGCGCTTGCGGCTCTCCCGGCAATACTGCTTGGCATCATTTACTATGGCATACCGGCCGTCGGTGTTATATCACTTTCCATCTCCTCTGCAATTATCTGGGAATTTGTGTTCTGTCGTATAGCGAAACGTTCAAATACAATTGGAGATGGCAGCGCAGCCATTATCGGCATGTTATTCGGTATGCTTTTGCCTGCAATAGCGCCCTGGTGGCTTGTAATAATTGGAACATTTGTTGCCGTTATTATCGGGAAACAGATCTACGGCGGGATCGGAGCCAATCCTTTTAATCCGGTTGTTGTTGCAATTGCCATTCTCATGATATCATGGAAAGATATCTTTGATTTTAACGAAGCGCTTATGAATTACGATTTAGATTTTGTTATGGTCTATCCGCTTGCCGCTCTGAAACATTTCGGCGTATCTGCTGTTGATTCATTCAGCATGGGCGATCTTTTAATGGGCAAACAGTCAGGAGGAATAGGTTCGACATTTGGACTTGGCCTTATTGCCGGCGGAATCTATCTCATTATCAGAGGGATTATAAGGTGGGAAATATCTCTTTCCTTTTTAGCCGGCATCATTATAACCGCTCTGATATTTAATCTGACCGATCCAGTTCGTTATGCAGGCCCGGTTATCCATCTTTTTGCAGGTTATACTTTGATCGGCGCGTTTTTCCTTGCAACCGAAGATTCCTCTTCACCGGTCAATTTTATTCCCATGCTTATTTACGGCGCGGTTGCAGGTTTCATGACCGTGCTCATCAGAAATATCGGCGTCTATATTGATGGCGTGATCTTTGCGATCCTGATTATGAACCTTGTAAGCCCGCTTTTAGATAAGATCAGACCAAAAGCGATTGGAAAGGTAGCTTAAAATGCGTGAAATAATAAAAATGATCGTAGTGTTAACTGTATTAAGCGCTTTCTCAGGAGGCCTTCTTGCCGCAGTCCGAGGCGGAACAATGGAAAAAATCGAATACCAGCAGTTAGTGTTTGTTAAGGGGCCTGCAATAAGGAATATTCTTGAGGGATGTTCCAATGATCCTATTGTTGACCGCTTTAAAATCAAGGACGGCGATATTGAAAGAAGCTTCTTTGTAGGTGTATTCGACGGGAAGGCCGATACAGTGACTTTTGAAAGCTTTGGGAAAGGTTTCGGCGGTGATATCGGCCTTATGGTTGGCGTAAACATAAATGACGACAAGATTATCGGCATGGGTGTAACCACCCACAGTGAAACGCCAGGCATAGGTTCCAAGGCAAAAACAGATCCTAAATTTTCAAATCAATTCAAGGGATTATCCGCTGTTGAACCCTGCAAGGTCAAACCTGACGGCGGAGAGATCGATGCCATGTCCGGAGCCACTGTTACCTCAAAAGGTGTTTGTGTCGGCGTAACAGAGGCCGGGAATATTTATAAACGTTTAAAACCTCAGATTGCTGAAAAAATGAAGGAATTTAAGTAGGGAGTAAAAGATGGCTAAGACTATCACTCAGGAATTCGTCAAAGGTCTGTGGGATGAGATACCCCCATTCAGGCTTGTACTCGGCCTCTGTCCCACACTTGCTGTTACTAAAAGTGTAGAAAACGGACTGGGAATGGGTGTGGCTGTAGTCTTTGTTCTGGTATGTTCAAATATGCTGGTTTCATTACTGCGGAATATAATCCCTTCAAAAGTAAGAATAGCCTGTTTTATTATTATTATCGCAACATTTGTTATTGTTGTAGAACTTGTTATGCAGGCTTATGCATATCCGCTTTTTTTAACGCTTGGAATATTCATACCTCTTATTGTCGTTAACTGTATTGTGCTTGGACGCGCCGAGGCATTTGCATACAAAAATGGTGTTGTCCGTTCAATAGTAGATGGGTTCGGAATGGGTATCGGGTTTACAATTTCCCTAACTGCTCTCGGCGCTGTACGGGAGGTATTTGGAAGCGGCACCTTTTTCGGAATATCCGTATTTGGGCCTTCTTTTCAGCCTTTTACATTCATGATTGAGGCGCCCGGCGCATTTGTGTGTCTTGGCCTTATGCTCTGTATGATGAACCTTGCAGGAAATAAATAGGAGAAAATCTAATGGGCGATTATGTACTCCTTGCGATAAGCTGCATACTTGTTAACAATATTCTGCTTGCCCAGTATCTGGGCTGCTGTCCTTTTTTAGGCACTTCAAAGAAAATGGAGACAGCAGTTGGAATGGGTATGGCTGTAATCTTTGTTCTTGTTATGGCCGGAGCAATAACATGGCTTATCGAGGCATATCTTTTAAAGCCTTTCGGCCTTGAATATCTTAGAACTATTGCGTTTATTCTTGTTATTGCATCTCTGGTACAGTTTGTTGAGATGTTCTTAAAAAAGAGCATTCCAGCGCTATATAAAGGTCTTGGTATATTTTTGCCTCTGATTACAACCAACTGCGCTGTAATGGGGGTTTGCCTGATAAATATCAATGAAGAGTATACATTTATTCAGAGCCTTGTTACGTCCTTTAGTTATGCGGCCGGTTTTGGTCTTGCCCTTGTTCTTTTTGCTGGAGTGCGTGAACGCATACTCCTGGCCAGGGTCCCAAAACCGCTCGAAGACACTGCTATCGGGCTTGTAACCGCAGGAATGCTCGCCCTTGCGTTTTTTGCATTCAAAGGCATGGCGTAACTACTCAGGTTAATAGGCTGAAGACGGAACGTTGAAATTAGAAAATAGAAATTGGAAATTTGGCCTTCATGCTTTGTGGTGCCAGACCATACCTGCCCGCTTGTGCCTTGCATGGCAGGCGGGTCTGATAACGCTTCTGCCAGTTTGTAAACATCCAACTCGTAAACTCGTTTCATCCCTCCGAAATTTCTACTTTCCAATTTCAAGTTTCAAGCCGCGAACGGTTACACTTTTTTCTATTTAGCGTCTTCTGTCTTTCGTGATTGTTTTTTAAAAAAAGGCTCAATATTTTGGCAACCGAAGAAGGTATTGTAATAAAGATTAATTCTTCCACAGCATGGGTTAAATGCACCAGATCCGCCGCGTGTGAGTCATGCTCGGCAAAAGGTTTTTGCCATACAATGGGAGGGGGTGATGATGATGTAGAGGTTGAAGCAATAAATGCTGTGGGAGCAAAGGTCGATGACAGGGTTACTATCAGCTTTGAAACATCTTCATTATTAAAAGTGTCTTTTCTCGTTTATATGATTCCGGTTTTATTTTTAGTCCTTGGGGTGGTTATCGGCGATAAAATTGCGCCGATATTTAATTATGATCAATCAATATTTTCGATGCTTGCTGGTTTTTTATTTCTATTTGCCTCATTTTTCGTTGTTAAAGCAAAAGGAAAGGACTTATCCAAAAAGGATGCATACAAACCCAAAATCATCAGAATTTTAAAATAACAACCAGTTTTTCTCCTTGCACTTGCGCTTACCTCACGCCCATATAAATCATGAGAGAATAAGGCACGTTCTGCGCGAACGTCTGTAAGGCGTCCGGGGGAATGTTATAATACAATGGACGCCTCCTAAGTTAGTCCTGATCAATTTCTAAATTATATTAATTGACAAAGTTATCATCGGATGATAACTTTTATTTAAAAGAGAATGAAAAAGTATTCAAAAAGAGATTTTTCTTTAGAATCACTATTAGATTTAAATGGTGAAATATTTCTATGGCAAAACAAATACTAAAAATCGGAATCATGTCCAAAGAGGACTATAAAAAAAGAACGATTGCGATTGCTAAAGGAGAATATACAGCCAAAAAGAAGGAACCGAAAGTATGGTTTGAATCTTTGCAATCAATGGCGCAAGTCCTAAGCAACGAAAATCAGGAACTTTTAAAAATTATAAAAGAACAAAAACCAACCTCTTTAAAAGCATTGGAAATAGCAACCGGACGGAAGCGGAGCAATCTGTCACGAACGTTAAACACAATGGCTAAATATGGTATTGTTGATTTAATAAAAGATAAAAGAACCGTGAAGCCGGTTGTGAAGGCAACAGATTTTAAGGTCGAATTTGGAGTAAATACTTCTTTTGTTCAATAAAAAGGGAATAAGAGTTCTGCCTGTTCATACATTTTGCAAAGAACTCAGCTTGCCATGATGAAGTTATTTCCTTTTAAGGCATGAGGATATCACAAATTGTGACATCCTCTAAAATCAAGTTTTCTAAACGAGTGCGTGCCTTTACAGGACAAGGAGCATACCGCAAAAAATCATGAGGGAATAAGGCGCGTTCTGCGCGAACGTCCCGTAAGGCGTCCGGGGGAATGTTATAATACAATGGACGTCCCCTAAGTTTGCTTATTCCCCGTTTCGCAAGTGTTGGACCTCAGCATTTAGGCTCAATAGAAAGACATTAAGAGGGCTCGGTATGGTTTCAGAACTTTTGGATAGTATGGAATATAGAGAATGGCTTAACCAGGTAAAATCGAAAATTCGTTCGGTTCAAATTAAGGCTGCACTTGAAGTTAATAAAAGTTTGCTTTCCCTTTATTGGACGCTTGGGAAAATGATAGTTGACAAACAAACGGAATCCGGCTGGGGCAATGCGGTTGTCGAAAGACTCTCAATAGATTTGAAAAAAGAATTTCCTGAAATGAAGGGGTTTTCAAGGGCCAATCTGTTTTCGATCAGAAAGTGGTATCTGTTTTATTCAGTGCAAGACAAAAAAGTCCAACAACTTGTTAGACAAATTCCCTGGGGGCATAACATATTGATAATTAACAAGATGAAGGATTATAACAAAGCAGAGTTCTATATTAATGCAACTATTGCAAATGGATGGTCACGAAACGTTTTACTGCACCAAATAGAAACCAACCTATATGACAGGAAGGGACATTTAACCCACAACTTTGATGTCACATTACCTAAACCTCAATCTGATCTGGCAAAAGAGACTTTAAAAGACCCATATGTCTTTGATTTTCTTACTATGGGAGAAAAGGCTCACGAGAGAGACCTTGAAAACCAGCTTGTTAAGGACATTACAAAATTTCTTCTGGAACTTGGAGCTGGTTTTTCTTTTGTGGGAAGACAATATAACCTTAAAGTCGGAGGTCAGGACTATTTTATTGATCTTCTTTTTTACCATTTAAAGTTGCGTTGTTTTGTTGCCATTGAATTGAAAATCGGAGAGTTTAAACCGGAATATGCAGGCAAAATCAACTTTTATCTTTCTGCCCTGGATGATCTGCTAAAAACAGAGCAGGACAATCCCTCTATCGGCATTGTTCTCTGTAAGACAAAGAACAGGATCATTGCGGAATATGCTCTGCGAGATATGAGCAAACCTATTGGCGTGTCCGAATATAAACTTACTGAAGCCATACCGGAAGAACTTAAATCCAGCCTGCCTACGATCGAAGAATTGGAAGCAGAGTTAATGGTTAATTTGAAAAACGA
>JACKQG010003979.1_pt1 | contig 17570 bp, 13 predicted proteins | sample 8237621 | NCBI WGS metagenome assembly JACKQG01 (sample SAMN15677084, study PRJNA649215) | marine metagenome | biome: marine; feature: Black Sea; material: saline water; isolation source: suspended particulate matter (SPM) from the Black Sea western gyre | collected 2013-06-09/2013-06-10 | depth...
GTTCTCGAAGTTCGCCCACATGATCTACCGCACGCTCGCGATGGTTCACGAGCGCGCGGCGCAGGCCTAGGCGGACCGGGACGGTTGTTCGATTCAAAAGGCGAGAACGATCTCGGCGTCGCGCGATGACAGCGGACCGGCCGAGGCTAGAGGCAGAACCAATCTCCGGAGGTAGAGATTCATGATCAAGCCGCATGGTTCCGATAAACTGAATCCCCTGTATGTCGCCGACGACGCCAAGCGGGCCGCGCTGCTCAAGGAGGCCGAGGGCCTGCCCAAGCTGCTGGTCTGCTCCCAGGCGGCGGCCAACGCCGTGATGATGGGCAGCGGCTACTTCAATCCGCTGACCGGCTTCATGAGCCTGGCCGACGCCGTGTCGGTCTGCGCCACCATGAAGACCACCGGCGGCCTGTTCTTCCCGACGCCGATCGTCAACGTGGTACCCGACGCCTCGGCCATCGGCAACGCCAAGCGCATCGCCCTGCTCGATCCCAACGTCGCCGGCAACCCCGTCATCGCCGTCCAGGACGTCGCGTCGATCGACGAGGCCACCGACGCTCAGATGGCCACCATGACGAAGCAGGCCTACGGGACGGACGACCCGGCCCACCCCGGCGTCGCTGCGTTCAATGGCACCGGCAAGTTCTTCATCTCCGGCGATATCCAGGTGCTGAACTACTCGTACTTCGCCGCCGATTTCCCGGGCACCTTCAAGACCGCCATGGAGATCCGCGACATAATCGCCAAGCACGGCTGGAACAAGGTCTGCGCCTTCCAGACGCGCAACCCCATGCACCGCGCCCACGAGGAACTCGTGCGCATCTGCATGGACCGCGTCGGCTGCGACGGCGCCGTCATCCACATGCTGCTGGGCAAGCTCAAGAAGGGCGACATTCCCGCCGACGTGCGCGACGCCGCCATCCGCAAGATGGCCGAGCTGTACTTCCCGGCCAACACCGTGGAGATCACCGGCTACGGCTTCGACATGCTCTACAGCGGTCCCCGCGAGGCCGTGCTGCACGCGCTGTTCCGCCAGAACATGGGCTGCACGCACCTGATCGTCGGCCGCGACCACGCGGGCGTGGGCGACTACTACGGCGCCTTCGAGGCCCAGGAGATCTTCCACACCGACATGGTCAAGGGCCAGCTGGAGATCGAGATCTTCGAGGCCGACCACACCGCCTGGTCCAACGTGGTGGGCGAGGTCATCATGATGCGCGAGGCCCCCGAGGGTCACAAGAAGGAGGACTTCGTCTTCCTGAGCGGCACCAAGGTCCGCGAGATGCTGGCGGCCGGCACGGCCCTGCCGCCCGAGTTCGCGCGCCCCGAGGTGGCCGAGATCCTCATGAAGTTCTACCAGAGCGAGGCCGCCAGCTAGGCGGTGCCGACGGTAGACCTCGCGTGGAGTCGACAGACGCCCGGGGCCGCCGACAGGTCCCGGGCGTCGATGCTCCAGACGCCAGCGCGGTGATCGCCGGCGTCGGTAGGTTTTCTTTGTAAACGACGTCGCCGCTGTCTAGCTTTGACGCAGGAAACAGCTTCGGATCAGGCCGAGCGGCCGAGAAAGGACGCAGGTAGGACATGGGTCTCATCAATAAGAACAAGAAGAAGAAAGAGCTGAAGATCCACGGCGGCGCCAGCGGCGAGCAGTCCCCCTATCGCCCGCAAGCGGTCGAGAAGTTTCCGCCCTGCATCAAGGCCTGTCCGAGCGGCAACGACATCCGCGGCTGGCTGACCGTCATCGCCCAGCGCGAGAAACAGGGGCTCAGCGTCGAGGAGGCCACCGAGAAGGCCTGGCTGATTGAGATGGAGACCAACCCCATGCCCTCGATCATGGGCCGCGTCTGCCCCCATCCCTGCGAGAGCGAGTGCAACCGCAAGGAGAAGGACGGCGCCGTCGCCATCAACGCGGTGGAACGCTACTTCGGCGACTTCGCCATCGAGAAGGGCCTGAAGGCCCCGGCCCTCGACGCCGGCGGTCCCTTCGAGGAGAAGATCGCCGTGGTCGGCTCCGGTCCCTCCGGCATGTCCTGCGCCTACCAGCTCGCCCGCCGCGGCTACAAGGTGACCTGCTTCGAGAGCCTGCCCAAGCTGGGCGGCATGCTGCGCTACGGCATCCCCGAGTACCGCCTGCCCCGCGACGTCATCGACGCCGAGTACCAGCGCGTGGCCGACCTGGGCGTGGAGTTCAAGACCGGCGTGACCGTCGGCAAGCACATGACCCTCGACGACCTGCGCAAGGACTACGACGCCGTGTTCGTCGGCATCGGCGCCCACCAGGGCCGCAAGCTGGGCTGTCCCGGCGAGGATGGCACGGGCGTCTACACGGGCACCGAGTTCCTGCGCGAGGCCAACGCCGGCAACGAGCCCGAGATCGGCAACAACGTGGTGGTGATCGGCGGCGGCGACACCGCCATCGACGCCGCGCGCGTGACGCTGCGCCTGGGCCACGACGCCGCAGGCGTCGCCCGCCGCGAGGGCGCACGCGTGGTCATCCTCTACCGCCGCACGCGAGATGAGATGCCGGCCATCGAGCGCGAGATCGAGGAGGCGCTGGAGGAGAACATCATCATCGAATTCCTCGCCGCGCCCGCCGAGATCATCCGCGACGAGGACGGCAAGGTCGTCAAGATGGCCATCCAGCACATGGAGCTGGGCGAGCCCGACGACTCCGGCCGCCGCCGCCCCGTGCCCATCGAGGGCAAGATCTCCGAGATCCCCTGCGACACGGTGATCACCGCCGTCAGCCAATCCCCGGACACCTCCAGCCTGGGCGCCTTCGAGGAGACCGGCTGGATGGAGGCCGACGCGTGGGGCCGCACCGGCCTCGACAAGGTATGGACCGGCGGCGACAACGTGAACCTGGGCCTGGCCACCATCTCCGTCGGCCAGGGCCGTCTGGCGGCCGAGAGCATCCACGCCGCCCTGCGCGGCAAGGAGCCCCGCGCCGACTCCCACGGCCCGGACATCGGCCCGGACCGCCTGCTGCTCGACTACTACGAGGAGAAGCCGCGGGCGGAACGGGAGGTCATGTCCGCCTTCGACCGCCTTGCCAACCCCCTGGACGAGATCGACAAGGGAATCACGGCCGAGGCGGCCCTCGGCGAGGTCGAGCGCTGCTTCTCCTGCGGCAGCTGCTTCGGCTGCGAGCGCTGCTGGATGTACTGCACGCCCGCCTGCTTCAAGAAGCTGGCCGATCCGGTGCCGGGGAACTACCTGAGCATCAACCTGGACACCTGCAACGGCTGCAAGAAGTGCTCGGAAGAGTGTCCTTGCGGGTTCCTGGACATGGTGTAGGGCCGACCGCTAGGTGATCACCCCCCTGTGCGGGGGCCGCGCGCCGGGTACCTCCTGTACCCGGCGCGCTCGGGTTCCGGTCCCTTCCGACCTCCATGTCTCCGGGAACCTCCACACGCCCCCGCACGGGGAGGTGATCACCTAGCGGTCTACATCCAGATTCATGAAACGGGAGGACATGCTGTTGCGGCCTTGCAGTCGTGGGATCCGTGGGGGAGTGGGATTTTATCCCGTACGGATGCTCCGTATGTTTTAATCATGGAGTCATGATGGTGACAGCCGAGTGGAGTGGAGGAAATCACATGCAACGAATGCACAATATCCGTCTGGCGATCTGCATCGCCGCCCTGGGCGCCGCGACGCTCGGCTTCGCCGGCATCCCCGATCCCCCCATGTCTCACGCCGTGATGTTCAATGCGCTTCCCAACGTCAACATGAGCGTCTGCAACGTGCCCGACGGCAGCGGCCATGCGTTGACCGAAGCCCGGCATATCGCGAGCACGCCGGGAACCTGGGAGAATGCCACGATCACCCTGACCCTTCTGGACGGCGCGTCGAATCCCGTCTTCGACTATCCCTACGAAGATCTTTGGCTGGAGAACCCGCCGGCCATACCTGACGATCCCATCGATCAGTACGACGTGCCCGGCCTGGTGGCCTGCCCCAACGGGACCGTGGCCGACGCCAACACCGACATCAACGGCGACGGGATCTGGAGCACGGATACCGACGTGATCGTCTTCTCGACCTGGTATCCGCCGGACCCCTCGGATCCGCCGTCGTACGGGTACCACTACGGCGTCGATTACTACTTCGAGGGGGTCAGCGACATCTCCGACCTGGTGCTGTTCTCGGCTGCGCAGAACGTCAGCTGTCCGTAGGCGCGGGGTGGGAATCCCCGACCGATAGGCCCTGAACGAAAGGGGAACCGTCGCGATCGCGATCGCGACGGTTCCCCTGTTTCACGAGTCGAGGGCCGCTCTGGCGACCGCCCCTACTCCATGGTTATCGGCATCCCCATGGCAGGCCAGATGAACTTTACGAAGATCCCCAGCACCACCAGCAGCAGGATACTCGCCGGAATACCCGCCTTGAAGAACTCTCCGGAGGTGAACTGGCGGCTCTCGTAGGCGATGGCGTTGGGCGCCGCGCCGACCAGCAGCAAAAACGGCATGCCCGCGCAGGTGAGCGAGGCGAAAAGGATCACCATGGGTTCGACGCCCATGTAGGGCGCCAGCACCAGGGCCACCGGCAGGGAGATGGCGATGGCGGCCACGTTCATGATGGCGTTGGTCATGACCAGCACGAAGATCGAGATGGCCATCACGAACACGAACCAGGGGGCGTCCTCGAAGGTGACCAGCCAGTTGATGGCCAGCCAGTTGGCCGCACCGGTCTGCCAGAGGCAGAAGCCGATGCTCATGGCGCCGCCGAAGAGCAGGATGATGTTCCAGGGCAGCTCCTCCAGGTCCTCCAGGGTCAGGATCCGGAAGACGAAGAACAGCACGGTGGACACGAGCAGGACCGCCGACTTGTCGAGGCCGCCCAGGGCCGGCACGAAGGAGCGCAGGCCCAGTACCGCGATGGCGGAGAAGACGATCACCAGGGCGGCGATCTCCGTCGACGTGATGGGGCCCAGCCTGCGGTTCAACTCGCGCGCCCGTTCCCTGAGCCCCGGGATGGTGTCGTGTTCTGGCTTGAAGAAGACCAGGAAGAAGATCCAGAGCAGGAAGGTCATCAGGGCGCCGACGGGCAGCATGTACCAGGTCAGGCCGAAGAAGGAGATCTCCTCGCCGGTGATGTTCTTGTAGAAGCTGAGGGCCACGGCGCCGCGGGCGGCGCCCAGCAGGGTGATGATGCTGCCCGCGCCGGCGACGAAGGCCATGCCCATGAAGAGCCCCTTGCCGAAGCGGGTCCGGGCGCCGGTCTTGTCGTACATGTGGTAGATGGTCATCAGCAGGGGGAAGATGGTCGCCGCGACCGCGGTGTGCGCCATGATCAGGGTCATGGCCGAGGTCAGCGTGAAGCAGCCGAGGTAGATCATGCTGGTGCGTTCGCCCACCAGGGTCAGCGTGCGGTAGGCCAGGCGCTTGGTCAGTCCCGTCTTGGTGAAGACCATGCCGATGGTCAGCGAGGCGAAGATGAACCACACCGACGGGTCCAGGAAGTCGGTGAAGGCCACGCGCGGTTCGCGGATCAGGAACAGCGCCTGCACCACGCCGATGGTGATGCTGGTGACGCCGATGGGGATGACCTCGAAGACCCACCAGATGGCCGCGAGGAAGAACAGGGCCAGGGCCGCCTTGCCCTCCCTGGTCAGCGGAAACTCGACGCCCTCCGGATCGACCGCCGGGTTCATGGGCGGCAGGAACATGACGGCGGTGAACACGGCGAGGCCGAGCAGCAGGAAGATCAGGTTGCGTTTCTCGAAGCGCCTGAAGAAGGGTTCGGCTGCGTGCGCACGGCCGTGGGCGGCCTGTCTGCCGACGTTCTTGTCCTTCGGCGTCGATCTCGTCCCGCTGCCAGCAGGTCCGTGGGTCATCCCGCACCTTCCTTCGGTTCTCCAGCCCAGGGGCGCGATCCTATCACACGTAAGTTCCAGGCGTCGATAACGATGGAGCGGATCCGACGGGCCGGGATCCCCGTGGCTCAAATATCGAATCCGATCATTTGGAAATCAACAATCCGCAGACGCTTTTCCTCGTGGTGGCCGATTCCTGAATATCCGGAGTCAACAACTCCTTAATGCCTAGAAAATCACTTGACTATTCAAGGACTTGTGCCGATAATCCATAAAACTCAGAAAACTCAGATATTCCCAAGGGTGTTGGCTTGAAGAGCTACTACACCACGTCCGAAGTTGCAAAGCTCTTGTCGGTTTCCGCCGACACGGTGCTGAAGTGGGTCAAGGCCGGTAAGATCGCGTCCCACCGGACGCCGGGCGGACACAACCGCATTCCGGGCGAGGCCGTCAGCGCCTTGCTGCCCGCCGACGGGCAGGCTCACGCCGCGACGACCGAAGCGCCATCGCCGGATCCCGGCTACACCTACTGCTGGAGCTACTACGGGGGCACCGACGGCGTCCGCACCGAGTGCCGGAACTGCGTGGCCTACAAGAGCCAGGCCCGTCGCTGCTACGAGATGCGCGACATCCCCGAGGAATTCGGCCACCTCCGCCTCTTCTGCCAGTCCCGTTGCGAGGACTGCGAGTTCTTCCAGCTCACCCACAAGCAGAACCAGAGCGTGCTGGTCGTCAGCCGCAACAGGAGCTGGATGTCGGACCTCGCCCGGCAGGCCCTGACCTCCGACCTGAGTCTCGAGACCGCGTCCAGCACCTACGAGTGCGGCGCCGTCATCGGGAAGTTCCGACCCGACTTCATCGTCGTGGACTGCTCCTTCGGCACCGGCCGCACCAAGGACATCTGCCGCCATCTCAACGACGACGACCGCATCCCCTTCACGCGGATCATCCTCACTTCGCGAAAGGCGAACTGGGCCGAGGACTGCGCCCAGGACGTCTTCGGCTGGATCGAAAAGCCGTTCACCATGGACCAGCTCGGCGCGCTCATCGAGGGAACCGCCGACCGCGACCTGCAGGGCGACACCGTCGCCTGACCAAGGAGAGAGAGAACCATGCTCGACAGTCTGCGCGTCAACAACAGCACGCTGCGCCTGACCAAGGGCGACATCACCGAACTCGAGGTCGCGGCCTTCGTCTACTACGCCCAGCACGACCTCCAGCTGGGGTCGGGCTTCGGAACGGCCGTTTCGCTGCGCGGCGGGCCGAAGGTCCAGGAGGAGTTGGACGGCCTGGGACCGCTGGCGACCACCGAGGTCGTGGTCAGCGGCGCCGGCCGGCTCGGGGCCGAGTACATCCTGCACGCCGTGGGCCCGCGCTTCCAGGAAGCGGACCTGGAGTCGAAGCTGCGGACCACGGTGCTGAACTGCCTCACGCAGGCCGACGCCAAGGGCGTCGCGAGCCTCGCGTTCCCGGCCATGGGCGCCGGGTTCTACGGCGTGCCGCTGCCGGTCTGCGCCGAGATCTCCCTGCGGGCGATCCACGACTACCTGTGCCAGCAGACCGGGCTGGAAAACGTGACCGTCTGTCTGCTCGACAACCGCGAATACAAGGTCTTCGCGGAGCAACTCAAGGCCCTGGCGTCAACGCCGGTGAAGGCCTAAGGAGAATCATGAGCGAACTGCTGCATTTCGCCGAGCACCAGCTGCAAGAGGGTGCGCTTCTGTTCATGGCCGTCGTCTACTCCCTGCGCCTGACGTGGCTGCTGCGCTTCAAGGCGGGCAAGGAGCGCCAGGCGTCGACCGGTCTCGGGGACACGAATCCCCGCAAGGGCTTCATCTACTCCTGGGCCAACGTCGCCATGCCGTGGGCCATGGAGAGTACGCGCACCAAGGTCTTCCTCTACGCCCAGTTCGTGGTCTTCCATCTGGGCGTGGTGGCGGCCATCGGGCTCTCCTTCGTCATACCCTACGGCCCGAGGCTGCTGGCGTCGCCGGCGGTGGCCCTGGCCCTGCAGGTCGTGATCGGCGCGGCGTTCGTGGTGGGACTCATGAGGATCGTCCGCCGCGTCGGCAGCGTCTACATGCGGGCCATCAGCACGCCGGACGACTTCTTCTCCCTGTTCCTGCTGACCAGCTGGTTCGGCTTCGCGTTTCTCGCGGTGCCCAACTCGACGGCCCACGGGGAGTGGATCCTGCTGACCTACTTCTTCATGACGGCCTTCTTCCTGGTCTACGTGCCGTTCAGCAAGATCTCGCACTACCTCTACTACCCCTTCACGCGCTATTACCTGGGCAAGACGATGGGTCACCGCGGCGTCTATCCGCTGAAGCGTCTGTCCTAGAGCAATAGAGACGATGTCGACCAACCCAATGGAGCAGAGATGAGACAGCGTAAACGTTCCCACAACGCGCAGAAGGTCATCGAGCGGATGGGCAAGAAGCTCAACCGGCAGATCGTGGGTTCCCTGGCCGGCTGCGTGCATTGCGGCATGTGCACCGACTCGTGCCACTACGTGCTCGCCAACCCCGGCGATCCCACCTACGCGCCCGCCTACAAGGCGGACCAGGTCCGCAAGATCTTCAAGCGGCACTACGACTGGACCGGCCGCGTGCTGCCCTGGTGGGTGAAGGCCAAGAGCGTCCACACGGACGAGGATCTCGAGACCCTGAAGGACACGGTCTTCGGCAAGTGCACAAACTGCCGCCGCTGCTCGCTGAACTGCCCCATGGGCGTGGACTACGCGACCTTCAACCGCATGGCCCGCGGCCTGCTGGTCTCGGTCGGCATCATGCCGGAGGGCGTGGCCGTCGTCAGCAAGGACCAGTGGGAAATCGGCAACCAGATGGGCGTGCTCAAGGAGGACTACCTGGAGACCCTCGACTGGATGCAGGAGGAGATGCAGGACGAGCTGGGCGACGAGAGCGCCCTCATCCCCATCGACAAGGAAGACGCCGACGTCGTCTACTCCATCAACCCGCGCGAGGTGAAGTACGACCCGCGATCCATTTCCGACGCCGCCAAGATCTTCCACGCGGCGGGCGAGAACTGGACCATGCCCAGCGAGGGCTGGGACATGACCAACTTCGGCCTCTTCTCCGGCGACGACGAGCTGGGCGGCTCGGTGGCCCGCCGCCTCTACGAGAAGGTGTCCGATCTGCGGGGCAAGATGCTCGTCATCTCCGAGTGCGGCCACGGCTACCGCTCCACCCGCTGCGAGGGCCAGAACTGGGCCGGCATGGACATCGACTTCGTGATGGAGAGCTCCGTGGACACCATGCTGCGCTACGTCAAGGAGGGGCGCATCAAGGTGGACAAGAGCCGCAACACGACGCCGGTGACCTTCCACGACTCCTGCAACAACGCGCGCAGCTGCGGGCTGACCGAGGAGCCGCGCGAGCTGCTGCGCCTGGTCTGCGAGGACTTCCGCGAGATGTATCCCAACCGCGCCGAGAACTACTGCTGCACCGGCGGCGGCGGCGCCATGTCCATGTCCGAGTACACGCCGCGGCGGCTCAAGTCGGGCAAGGTCAAGGCCGAGCAGCTCGAGGCCACCGGCGCGAGCGTCGTCGTCACCTCCTGCCACAACTGCGTGGACGGACTGCAGGACGTGATCCGGCACTACAAGCTGGACATGAAGGTGACCCAGCTCGTGAACCTGGTGGCCAACGCGCTGGTCGTCGAGAAGCCCGTCGAGGCCGTGCCGACGCCGGCCGAGGAGGTCGCCGCCATCACCGCCGAGGTCGAGGCGGGCGCGCCCGTCGCGGCGGACGCCGATGCCGGGCCGCGTCTAAACCTGGAGGGCTACACCATCCTGGTGACCGACGACGAGCCGGACTTCGTGACCTTCGTCTCGGCGATCCTCGAGGACAACGGCGCCAAGGTGCTCCAGGCCCGCAACGGCGAGGAGGCCCTGGCGATCGCGCGCAGCGAGAAACCCGATCTGATGACGCTGGACCTGACCATGCCGGGCATGTCGGGCGAAGACGTCTTCATGACGCTGCGCCAGGATCCCGAACTCAAGGGACTGCCCGTATTCATCATCACGGGCCAGCCCGAATTGCGTAAGCTGATCTACGATCGCGACGTGAGGAAACCCGAAGGGTACCTGGACAAGCCGATCACGGAGGACAGCCTCCTGTTGCGCGTGCGCAAGGTGCTCAACGTACCGCACGCCTGACCGGCGCGCGGCCCACCGCGGTGCGAGGTGACGACATGGAAGACATGTACAAGGCGTATTTCGATTCCATGCCCTGCTACCTCTCGGTGCAGGACAGCGAACTGAAGATCGTCGAGGCCAACGAGCGCTTCGTGAAGAACTTCGGCGACCCCACCGGCCGCTACTGCTACCAGGTCTACAAGCGTCGCCCGGAGAAGTGCGAGGACTGCCCCGTGGAACGCACCTTCCAGGACGGTCGCCGCCACCGCAGCGAGCAGCTCGTGCGCACCCTCGACGGGCGCGACGTCTCGGTGCTGGTCTACACCACGCCGATCCGCGACAAGGCCGGCGACATCACCTCGGTGATGGAGATGTCCGCCGACATCACGGAACTCAAGGTGCTGTCTGACCAGCAGCGCGCCAGCAAGCGCCGTTACCGCTCGCTGTTCGAGGACGTGCCCTGTTACATCTCCATCCAGGACCGCGACCTGCGCATCGTGGAGGCCAACCGGCAGCACCGCGAGGCCTTCGGCACCTTCTACGGCTGCAAGTGCTTCCAGGTCTACAAGCATCGTGACGAGGAGTGCGATCCCTGCATCGTGCGCCAGACCTTCGCCGACGGCGGCACCTACGTGCACGAGGAGGTGGTGACGCGCCGCGACGGCGAGAACATGAACGTGATGGTCACCACCGCACCGCTCTACGACGAGGCGGGCGAGGTCGAGAGCGTCATCGAGATGAGCGTGGACATCACCCAGATCCGCGAGCTGCAGACGAAGCTCTCGTCGGTGGGCATGATCATCAGCTCCATCTCCCACGACCTGAAGGGCCTGCTCAACGGCATGGACGGCGGCATGTACCTCGTCAGCAGCGGTCTCAAGAAGGAGGACCGCAAGCGCGTCGACACGGGGTGGGAGATGGTCGAGCGCAACGTGGAGCGCATCCGCAGCACGGTGCTCGATATCCTCTACTACGCCAAGGACCGCGAGCCCGACTGGCAGGACGTGTCGGCCGCGGAGGTGGTCTCCGAGGTCTGCAGCGTGCTGCAGGCCAAGGCCGACCAGCACGACATCGTCTTCGAGACGGAGGTCGACCTCGCGGACGACGGTTTCGAGGCCGACCGCCAGGCCCTGCGCTCGATGCTCGTCAACCTCATCGACAACTCCTTCGACGCCTGCCGGGTGGACACGCAGAAGACCGAGCACGCGGTCTCGCTGCGCATCGACGGTGACGACGCCGACCTGCGCTTCACCCTGACGGACAACGGCATCGGCATGGACCGCGACGTCCAGGGCAAGGCCTTCACCCTGTTCTTCTCGTCCAAGGGCTCGGGCGGCACGGGGCTCGGCCTGTTCATCGCCAACAAGATCGTCCAGGCCCACGGCGGTCGGATCGAGCTGGATTCCGAGCCGGCACGCGGCACGCGGTTTACGGTCACGATCCCGCGCCGGCGGCCGGAAACGGCGCCTACCGGGGACGTCGTCGACGCTACCCGGGAAGCGGCCTGGGGCGAAGCGCTCGACGAGTCCGAATAAGTGAAATCCCCCTCTCAGATTTCTGGACGCGGGCAGGTCGGCCCGCTTATATTCGCCTGGCAGGCGGCCGGCATTTTCCGCGGCCGCGCCCCGGGCAACGGCACACCCTCGACTCGAAGATCCCGCGCGGCGGGGACGGAGGAAGGCGGACATGGCAGACGCGAAGAAGATCCTCATCGTGGACGACGAGCAGGACATCCGCACCTGGTTGACCACGTTCTTCGAGGACAACGGCTACGAGACCGATACGGCCGTGGACGGGGAAGAGGGCTTCGCGAAGGCGCGCGCGGGCGGCGTCGACCTGATCACCCTGGACATCACCATGGACACCCAGTCAGGTGTGAGGATGTTCCGAAACCTGCAGAGGGATCCCGCCACAGAGAACATCCCCGTGATCATCATCACCGGCGTGGCGTCTGAGTTCAAGACCTTCATCGAGCGTACTAAGCAGGTCGATAATCCGGAGGGCTACTTCGAGAAGCCGGTCGATCGCGAGGCGCTGCTCGCGAAGGTGCGGGAACTGATCGGCTGAGTTGTGCCTCGATGATTGCATCTACTTAACCCTGGGTTCTTCGCCCAGGAGTTCAGCATACTCCTAGAACGCGTATTTCAAATCGTGCCTTCGCTGCCGCGCCAGCGATCGGGTTCGCACAAGGCTCCAATAGTAAGTTTGCCAACGCTTCGGCAACTGGATCTGATTCGGAAACAACCGTTTTCTAAGGATCACCACACCGGTCATCGCTTTGTTGCACATCCCCCTCGACATCGCCGGTGTCGGACTACCCCGGACCTTCTCACGCCGCACCTTGATGTAGTTGCGCCATACGATGAACACCGCCAGCCGGTAAGCACTCCCTTGACGACGTTTCGACCACGCAATCGTCTCCCGCTTGTGATTCGCGCTGCAGTGGCGCAATAACAAATCAGCCAAATTCACCTCCCATAACGGGTTACGCTTGTCGCGCTTGGCTGTGGACGGAGTCACCTGGTGATCGATCTCGCATGGCAATCCCCGGATCACATTCCGATAGGTCCGATGATCATCACTGTAGATCGTCGCTCGCGGCTGACCACCGGTGACAACGGTCAACAGCTCGAGTACGTCTTTGGCCACGGCCTGGGGATCGGGTCGCCCGTACAGATCCTCCAACTCCTTGCGGCGATTACGTTGCACGTCCGTCATCGTCCCGCTGCGCCGGACCTCGCTGTCGGTGGTGTAGGGGATGAAGTCCGTCCCCTTCTCAACCACTAGATGGTGGTGGAAGGGGAAGTACTGGGACCATTCGAAGGTGACGAACCCATCCAGGACGATACGCGTCACAGGTTTGGCATGCTGCATCATCAGGGCGTGGAACAACAGGCAGTGTCGCCCCAGACGGGCGGTTTGGCGGCTGATGGTTTCATTGTGGACATTCAGGTCGTGGGCAATCTGTCGCAAGGCCATGCAGGCGGTGAGCTTTGTGAAGAGCTGTGGCAGGATGTCGGGACGCTTGAGCCAATAAGTGGTCGAGAAGGTCTGACTACTGAACCAGCGTCCGCAGTGCTTGCATGTGAACCGTTGGATACGGCGTGGCTTGCATAGTCTGTGGAAGAAACCGGACTTTTTGAATTGCCAGCCCGTCTGTAAGGGATTGTGGTAATGACAGTTTCGGTTTGGGCAGTGGGGAGGAACGAAGGCGCCTGTAGTGTTCTGTTGCATCCTCATGCCTTGGGGAATTGCAGGATCCGAACCAGATGCAATCTTGCAGGCACAACCGGGACCTTGACACGGCGCGCGCGCGGATCACATCATTCAGGCGGACCGCACCTTGACCCGTCATCCCGGAACGGACGAATTCACCATGACCCGAGCGCAGGACAGGCCCATCCGCATCCTGCTCGTGGACGACGAGGCGGACCTGGTCGATTTCCTGGCCCACCGGCTCCTGAAGCAGGGATACACGGTTTCGGCCGCCAACCGGGGCGCCGAGGCCCTCGTGGCCGTCGAGCGCCAGCTCTTCGACGTCGCCATCCTCGACCTGAAGATGCCCCAGATGGACGGCATCGAGCTGCTGGAGAAGATCCACGAACTCCAGCCCTTCCTCGAGGCGATCATGCTGACGGGTCACGGCGACACGGATTCGGCCCTGGAGGCCGGCCGTCTGCACGCCTTCCGCTACCTGACCAAGCCCTACGACTACGTCGACCTGCTCGCACGGATCCGCGAGGCCCACGCGCACCGGGAGCGCCGCCTCGAGGAGGCCTACACCGCGGAATTGGAACAGGCCATGTCCCCGGGGCACTCGTCCCACGAGATCCTGGTCCGGGGCGAGGAGTTGCGCCGCAAATATGAACGGGACTGAGACGCGGGTAGCGATCGTCGGCGGCGGCAAGGCCTGCCACGATTTCCTGCGCATGATCTACGTCGGTTCCCGCCGATTCGGCCTGCGCGTGGTCGGCGTCGCCGATCCCGATCCCGAATCCGCGGGCATGCGCTACGCCCGCGAGATCGGCGTCGACCTGGTCACCTCGGATTATCGCGACATCCTGCACATGGAGCGGGTCGACCTGCTGGTCGAGCTGACCGGTGATCCGAAGGTCGGGGCCGGCATCAAGCGGGATCTCCCGCCGCACATCCACTTCGTGGACTACTACGCCTCGCGCTTCTTCTGGGACCTGTTCTCTTTCGCCCAGGAGAGCTACCGTCTGCGCCGCGAGAGCGAAGACAAGATGCGCGCCGAGCGCAACCGCCTCCACAACATCCTGGACAGCCTGCCCTTCGAGATCCTGGTGATCGGCACCGACTACGTAGTGCAGCTGGCCAACCGCACCTTCCTGGAGAACAACCGGCAGCGCCTCGGCGACGTGGTGGGACACTACTGCTACGACCTGGAGATGATCACGCGCGGCCCCTGCGACGTCAGCGTCGACGGCTGTCCCCACAACGCCTCGCTGCAGGCGGGGCGCACGGTCTCGACGGTGGTCAGCAAGGTGGACCCGGTCCGCGGCGAGCGCTTCGCCTCGGTGCGCGCCGCGCCCATCCGCGACGACGACGGCGAGGTGCTCGGCGTGGTCGAGACGGTCCTGGACGTCACCGACCGCGTCCACACCGAGGAGAGTCTCAAGGAGACGCGCGAACGCCTCGGCCGCTTCATCGACACCGCGCCGCTGATGATCTACATGACCGACGCCAACCAGCGCATCCGGGAGGCCAACAGCCACACGCTGAAGACCCTGGGTCTGGAGGAGGACGAGGTGATCGGCCGGACCATGCGCTCGATGCTGCCCGAGCCGGCCGCCGACGAGATGCACGCGGTCGAGCGGCAGGTCCTGAAGACCGGCCAGAGCGCCCGTCACGAGGGCAGGATGGTCGTCGACGGCGTGGCGCTCCACTACCGGGCCACGCTCTTCCCGGTGCACGTCGACGAGCGGGTCGTGGGGCTCTTCAACCTCATCGAGGACACCACCGAGCTGGCCGAGAGCGAGCGCAAGCTGGCCGCCCGCAGCGCGGAGCTGAGCGAGGCGCGGGAGCTCCTGCGGCGCGTCCTCGACAACAGCCGCGACCTGATCTTCCTGACCGACATGGACGGCGTGCTGACCTCCTTCAACAAGGGCGCCGAGCTGGCCCTCGGCTTCGCGGCCGAGGAGGTCATCGGCCGCCCGGTCGCCGAGCTCACGCCCGTTTCCGAAGAGTTCCGCGAGCTCTTCGCGCTGACCCTGGCCGAGGGCCACGCCGAGAGCTACGAGGTGCCCTTCGCGCGCAGGGACGGTGAGACTGTCCTCTGCAACGTCTCGCTGACGACCATCGACGAGGGCGAGGACGCCCGGCACGAGGTGATCGGCATCTGTCGGGACATCACCCGGCGCCGCCGCCTGCAGGACGACCTGGTGCGCTCCGACCGGCTGGCCGCCATCGGCAAGATGGCCGCCGGCGTGGCCCACGAGATCAACAATCCGCTGGCGGTCATTGAAGCCATCGCGGGCGTGCTGAGCGACACGCTGGAGGAGGAGGGCGACAAGCTGAATCCTTCCAGCCGTGACATGCTCGAGAAGGCGGCATCCAAGCTGAAGCTCCAGGTCAAGCGCTGCTCGAGCATCACCCACGGGCTGCTTGGCTTCGCGCGCAAGTCGGAGTCGGGCAGCGTGCCGGTGGACCTCAACGCGCTGGTGGACGAGTGCCTCGACCTGCTGATGCCCGAGATCCGCAACGCCGGCGTGGTGATTCAGCGCAATTACGACCTCGAGCTGCCGCACATCGCCACGGACCCCACGCTGGTCCAGCAGGTGCTGGTCAACCTGCTGAAGAACGCCTGCGACGCCATCGAGGAGAAGAGCCGGTACGGCGGCGGCATCAACCTGACCACGGCGCGGGACGGGGGCGGCGCCCTGATCTCCGTGCGTGACGACGGAGTCGGCATCCCCGCCGAGGCGCTGGACAAGATCTTCGACCTGTTCCAGACCTCGAAGCCGGTGGGCAAGGGGACCGGGCTGGGCCTGGCCATCGTCCACGACATCGTCGCCAAGCTGGGGGCCGAGATCCAGGTCGAGAGCGAGTTCGGGTCCTGGACCCGCTTCACCCTGCGTCTGCCGGAAGCGGGCCCCGACTACAACGGAGGAGGCCGGTCGTGACGGACAGAGAGAGCGAGCCCGCTCATGACGGGGCCGTCGGACGGCCCGCCGGAAGCCGGGGCCGGCGGGAGCTCCTGCGCACCGAGGACTACTGGGCGATCTGGCTCGGCCTGATCCTGATCGTCGCCGCCCTGCTCGTCTACCTGCCCCGTCCGCCGGCGGGCCTGGACGCCGACATCGCCGCGGCCAACACGGCCCTGGCGCGCGAGGAGGCAGCGGCCCCGCTCCGCACCGTGGCCTGGTACGAGGCGCTCGACGCCAAGTCCAGGCTCAAGGGCACCTCCGAACCCCACGGCAAGACCCTCACCCGGCTCCTGTCCACGCCCCACGGCTGGGGGAACAATCCCCTGCACGCCCTGGTCGGCGACGAGGCGCGCGCCGCGGCGCAGCGGGAGGCCGCCGAGTCGACGCACGCCGTCAGGGCGGCCGCGGCGGACGCCGCCCGCGCGGCGGCGCTGGCCGCGGAAGCGGACGCCCGCGCGGGCGGCTTCGCCGACGAGGCCCTGAACGAGACGGCCCGGACCCGCATCGCCGACTGGCGCGACGCCCGCACCCTCGCCGCGAGCGCGGCCAAGAAGACGAAGGCCGGGGCCTACAACCGCCTGCCGGGCCACGCCGCGGTCTGCGCGGGCCTGGCGCTGCTCTTCGGCTTCGCCCTGCGTTTTCTGGGCGTGCCCTTCTGGCGCTTCGTGCGGGGCTTCCTCTTCGTCTTCGCGATCTCCGTACTGGCGTACACGGCCTCGCAGCAGACCCTGATGAGGGAATACGGCATCGGCTACGCCGCCTGGGCGATCCTCTTCGGCATGCTGATCAGCAACACGGTGGGCACGCCTCTCTGGGTCACGCCCGCGGTGCGGACGGAGTTCTTCATCAAGACCGGCCTGGTGCTGCTGGGCGCGGAGATCCTCTTCGGCAAGATCGTCACGATCGGCATTCCCGGGATCTTCGTGGCCTGGCTGGTGACGCCCACGGTGCTGATCGTCGGCTTCATCGTCGGCGACCGCTGGCTGAAGATGCCCAGCAAGACCCTCAACATCACCATCTGCGCCGCGGCCTCGGTCTGCGGCGTGTCGGCCGCCATCGCAACGGCCGCCGCCTGCCGGGCCAAGAAGGAGGAGCTGACCCTGGCGGTGGGACTGTCCCTGATCTTCACCTCGCTGATGATGATCGGCATGCCCGCGTTCATCAAGGCGGTGGGTATGGGCCAGGTGCTGGGCGGCGCCTGGATGGGCGGCACCATCGACGCCACCGGCGCCGTGGCCGCCGCCGGCGCCTTCCTCGGCGAGAAGGCCCTCCACACCTCGGCCACCATCAAGATGATCCAGAACGTGTTGATCGGCGTCATCGCCTTCTTCGTGGCCCTCTCCTGGACCCTACGCGTGGCGCGCCGCGCCGACCGCACCGTCGGCGCCATGCCGATCCGGTACCGCCTGCCCCCGCTCGGCCCGGGACT
>JACKQG010003980.1_pt1 | contig 17569 bp, 12 predicted proteins | sample 8237621 | NCBI WGS metagenome assembly JACKQG01 (sample SAMN15677084, study PRJNA649215) | marine metagenome | biome: marine; feature: Black Sea; material: saline water; isolation source: suspended particulate matter (SPM) from the Black Sea western gyre | collected 2013-06-09/2013-06-10 | depth...
CGGACGAGCATCGCTACGGGGACAATCGCAGCCAGAACGGCCAGGGCCCCGCTGGCGACGGCGACAGCCGGCAGGTCGAGCAACCTGTGCAGCAGCAGGCCCAGCAGCGCGACGTTGACCGCCGCCGCGGCCAGCAGAAGCACGGAACGGGCGGAATGCTCCAGCACCCACAGTCGGCGCATCCGGCGGATCAGTTTGTCGATGCCGTTCATGCGACAGCCTCCTGGCCCACGGCGGCGAGCACGCCGTCGATCAGAGCCTCGGGCCCGATGCGGTCGGCCTGGCCCTCGAAGTTCAGCAGCAGCCGGTGGCCGAGAGCGGGCGTGGCCACGTCGCGGACATCGGCGACGGTGATTTCCTGGCGCCCATCGCGCAGCGCGCGGACCTTCGCGCCGAGGATCAGGGCCTGGATCCCGCGCGGGCTCGAACCGAGCCGGACGTACTTGCGGATAATCTCCGGCGCCGTGTCGGCGTCGGGGTGCGTGGCAGAGACGAGCCGGGCCGCGTGCGAGCACACCTCGCGCGGCACGGCGACTTCGCGGACGGCGGCCTGCATGGCCAAGACGTCTTCCTTGGTCAGCACAGCCGAGACCTCCGGCGTCTGGGTGCCGGTCCGCCGGCGGACAACTTCGATCCACTCGTCGTCGGAGAGCGTCGTGAGTTTCAGTCGGAAGCCGAACCGGTCGATCTGAGCCTCGGGCAGGCGGTACGTGCCCTCGAGGTCCTCTGGATTCTGCGTGGCGACGACGAAGAATGGCTCCTCCAGTGGGTGCGTCTCGCCGGCGACGGTGACGTGGTGTTCCTGCATGGCCTCCAGCAGGGCTGATTGAGTCTTGGGCGTGGCGCGGTTGATCTCGTCGGCCAAAAGCACGTGCGTGAAGACCGGGCCGCGTTGGAAGACCATCTCTTTCCGCCCGGCCTCGTCCTCGACGATGATGTTCGTGCCGACGATGTCGGCGGGCATCAGGTCGGGCGTGAACTGGATACGGGTCTGCTTCATCGATAACGCCGCGGCGAGGGCCTTGCCGATGACGGTCTTGCCGAGCCCGGGAGCGGCCTCCAGTAGGATGCTGCTGCCGGCGAAGACGCCGGTTAGCAGGTCGTTGATGGCCTCGCGATAGCCGACGACGACGCGGCTCATTTCGTCGGCGAGTGTTTCGAATCGGTCGTGGAATTCGTTGGGGATCATCAGGCGACGGGCTCCTTCACTTCGCCGGCCATGGTATCGAGGATGTCGTCGGTGGTGACGTCCTCGGCCTCGGCCTGGAGGTTCCGCTGGATGCGATGGCGGAGCGCGCCCACGGCGACGGCGCGAACGTCGTCGCCGGAGACGTAGAAGTTGCCCTGGCTCAGCGCCCGTGCCTTGGCGGCGTGCAGAACGCCGAGCAACCCGCGCGGGCCGGCGCCGCTTTCAACGTACTTGTGCGTGGTGGGTGTGGCGTGCGGGCTGTCGGGCTGGGTGGCCCGGACGATCCGCATGGCCAGCTCTTCCACGTGCCCGGCGACCGGAACCTGGCGGACGAGCTTTCGCATCTGGAGGATGTCGGCGCCTGTGGCTCGGGCGGCGACGCTCGGGTAGCTGGCGAACGTCGTCCGCATGGCCACCTCGCTCAGGCCGTCGGTGGACGGATACCCGACCAGCAGCTTGAAGAGGAACTTGTCCAACTGGGCCTTGGGCAGCGGGTAAGTGCCGTCCTGTTCGATGGGATTCTGCGTGGCCAGCACGAAGAAGGGTTCGTCCAGCGTGTTCGTCGCACCGCCGATCGAGACGGTGTGCTCTTCCATCGCCTCCAGCAGGGCGGCCTGGGTCTTGGGTGTGGCCCGGTTGATCTCGTCGGCCAGCAGCAGGTTGGTGAAGACCGGCCCGGGCTGGAAGGCCAGCCGCTTGCCGTGGGCGTCCTGGACCAGCAGGTTCGTGCCGATGATGTCGGAGGGCATCAGGTCGGCGGTGAACTGCACGCGGCGGAACTCGATATCGAGGACCTCGCCAAGAGTTTTTATGAGGTAGGTCTTGCCGATACCGGGCACGCCCTCCAGCAGGACGTTCCCTTCGGCCAACATGGCCAGAAGCACGCCCTCGATAATCGGGCGCAGCTCGACCATGACCCGCTCGACCTCCGAGCAAATCGCGTCAAACCGCTGGGCGAAATCGGCCACGGCCTCGGCCGCGGTGGTGTCAGTGTGGTCGTTTATCGGAAGACTCCTTCCTTGGGCAGGCGGGCGAAGAGGACTTCGTCAATGTCCTGCGTGGTGGGCAGAGAAAGGTAGTGTGCGCCGTACCGCTCGAACTGGCGGCGGATGTCGGCGCAATGGTCGGCAAAGAACTGTTCGTAGCGCGTCAGCGTGTCGCGCCGTAGCAGGACGCGGAGTCGGCGGTCGGTTTCGAGGTCTTCCAGCTCGACATCGCCGTCGATGTCGGGCCGGGCCTCCTCCGGCGCGATTACGTGCATGCCGACGACGCCGAAGCGCCGGCCAGCCAGCAGACGCACGCCGGCTAGGACGCCCGCCGGGTCGAGGAAGTCCGATAGGACGAAGGCCATGCCCGGCAGGCGGTTCTCGGCGGAGAAGGTGGCCAGGGCCGCGGCCAGGTCCGTGCCGCCGCTGGCGGGCGGGTCGAGCAGGTCGAGGATCTCGTAGATCTGCGTCTTGCCGCGGAGGACCTTCGACGATTCGAGAAGCCCCTCGGCGAACAGGCACACGCGGACGTCGTCGTCGTTGGTCAATCCCACGTAGGCCAACGCCGCGGCGACGTGGGCGGCGAAAGCCAGCTTGGTCGGCTCGCCCAAGCCCATCGAGCCGGAGGCATCCAGGAGAATGTAGATTGGCAGCGCCTCTTCTTGCTCGAATATCTTGATGAAGACCTCTTCGAGCCGGGCGTACAGATTCCAATCGAGGTAGCGGATGTCGTCGCCAGCGGAGTATTCCTTGTGGTCGGCGAACTCCAGCCCGGCCCCGCGGCTGACGGAGCGGCGATGGCCGATCTGACCACCGCGGTGAATGCCGTGGGCGAGGATCTCGAAGCGATCCAGCTTGCGAAAGAACTGGCTGTCCAACGACAACGCCATATCTGCTGCACTCACCAAATGAGCCGACCGGCTGGGAATTATTTCCTAGTGTGATCGTCGGCGGTTAGGCTGTAAACCTAGCCCGGTCAAAGTCAGGTCAGGAAAACCGTTGCGGGATTTCCCGCCTGGACGCATCGAACACGGGCGCCACGGTCGGGTATCCCGATGATGTTTCCGCCGTCTAAGGCGAACGGCAGATGACAATTTACCCGCGACAGAGTAGCAGGCACACTCCGTGTGCCGTCCGCTTGGGGCTACGGCACACGGAGTGTGCCTGCCACTTTGGTAAGATCTCAACCGCCGCTCGCCTAATAGACTGGTCCCTCGCCGAAGAAGTCAGGCGGCCGTCGGTTGCCACGGGCGCGCCGGTCGCATAAGTTGGTTGAGCGTCCCAAAGCGGGTCCATAGGGCCGGCGATCAGTAGCTTGAGACCATTCGGGAATTCCACTTGTTGACAAGGAGAACCCCATGCTGTACCGAACTGTACTGGCCATTATCGTATGTATGTCGCTGACGGCGCTGAGTTGCGGCGCCGAGCAATGCGACGGCCTGCCGTTGATCTTTGCCGATGACTTCGAGCAGGGCGCCGACCGTTGGCAGCCCACCGACCTTAAGGCGTGGAAGATCACCGAGACGGACGGCCAAGGCAAGGTCTACGACCAGCACCGGCAAAGCGACTACAAACCGCCGCACCGAAGCCCCAGCAACCTGTCGCTACTTAAGGATATTGTGGTGGGCGATTTCGTGCTGCTGATCAAGGTGCGCAACACGGCTTTCGAGGCAGGGGGACACCGCGACTGCTGCATCTTCTTCGGCTACCAGAACCCTGAGCACTTCTACTACGCTCACCAGGGCCTGGTGCGCGACGCGATCTCGAATCAACTGCTCAAGGTAGACAAGGGCCCGCGCAAGCCCATCGGCCAGACCAACGAGGGCACACCCTGGGACAAGGGCTGGCACCAAGTCAAGTTGGTCCGCCGTGTGAAGGACGGCACGATCGAACTCTATTTCGACGACATGCAGAAACCTGCCAAAACGGCCGTCGACAAGGATTTCACCTGGGGAAAGATCGGACTGGGCTCCTTCGGCGATACGGCCCAGTGGGACGACGTGAAGCTCTACGGTCAGAAGGTCGAGCCGCCCGACGAGTAAGGGTAATCTCGTTGGGGTATTCTGATTCAAGAGCTGGAGAAGCGGTTTCGGTGGTTGCGGGGACTGGCTTCCTTGCCGCATTCACTGCGGACGCACAAAATTCAAGTTGCGACTCCGCAGATTCCCAGCACTCTTCGGGGACATTGACCACGCGTTTTTTCCGGCATAGCATGAGCCTTACCTGATCGACGAGACGCAAACACCGCTTACCCACGTTCATCAGCCCGATAAGGAGCCGCTCTATGACCGCTGACAATCCGAACCGCTCGCAAGATTGTCCCGCCGGTTCTTCCCAACCGGGGTGTCACCGCCGCGAGTTTCTGGGAGCGGCTGCGGCCATTCCGGCGGCCATGGCCACTACGCAGATGCTCGGCGCTGACGTGCCGACCGACAAGGCGAAGCCGCCCGATGCCACACCCATGCCGCAGATTTCGTTGGGCAAGCATTCGATTTCGCGGCTGATCGTCGGGTGCCACAACATCGACGGTGGGTCGCACATGTCGCGCTTCATGGACCGGGAGATGCGCGACTACTATACGCCTGAGAAAGCGATCGAGACGCTTTGCCGCTGCGAAGAAGTTGGCATCAACGCATGGCAAGGACAAGTACGTGGTCCTTTGCGAGAGATTTACGACCGCCATCGGAAGACGGGGGGAAAGATGGGCCTTTTCGGACTGACCGGCCGGGACGAAAGCATCCAAGAACTTGCCAAGATTGACGGTTTGATTGCCCTCGCCCATCACGGCGAAGTCACCGACAGGCTCTTCAAGGAGGGAAAACTCGATGTGGTCCATGACCGCTTGAAACGCATACGTGACGCGGGCCTGTTGGTCGGTGTGTCCACGCACATGCCCGACGTGGTCGATGCCGTCGAATCGAAGGACTGGGATCTGGACTACTTCCAGACGTGTGTTTACGAGCGGCACCGTGACGAGGAGGCTCTTGAGAAGTTGCTCGGACACGTTCCGTTGCCGATTGGTGAAGTGTATCTCAAGAGCGATCCGCCCCGGATGTTCAAAGCGATCCGGCAGAGCAAGCGGCCCTGCCTGGCATTTAAGATTCTGGCCGCCGGGCGACGGTCGGACGTGGAACAAGCGTTTCGAGAAACGTTTGCCGGGATCAAGCCCACCGACGCGGCGATTGTCGGGATCTATGACCGCTACAGCGATCAAGCCGGACAGAACGCTGCTTTTGTCCGCCGTTTTGGCGGCCCGGTTGGTGTGTCAGGGACAGGGAGGATTCGCTCATGAGGATCAGGGATGCGGCGTTTGGAGCCGCTATTCTGGCGCTTGGCTCGACTGCCGCGGCGCAGGACTGGCCTGTCTGGCGCGGTCCGAGCCGAAACGGCATCGCGGCCGACGGGCAGGACCTGCCGGTCTCGTGGACCGATACCCAGAATGTCATCTGGAAAACGCCGGTTTCCGGCCGCGGCGCTTCGTCGCCAACGATCACCGGCGACCGCATCTTCCTGACCACCGCTGAGGAAGACCGGCAGGTCCAGTCGGTCGTGGCCTTCGATCAAGACTCGGGAAAGCAACTCTGGCAAACGGATGTCAACCAGGGAGGATTCCCCGCCAAGATCCACAGGAAGAACACTCACGCCACGTGCACGGTCGCGTCCGACGGGGAACGGCTGTTCGTTTCATTCTTCAACAGGCGAGCGATCCACGTCACGGCGTTGGACCTGGACGGCAATAAACTCTGGCAGCGGACGGTTGGGGCGTATACGCCCGTGCGGTATCAGTATGGATACGCGCCCTCGCCGACGATCTATAAGTCCTCGGTCGTGGTCGCCGTGGATTTCGACGGCGATGCGTTCCTGGCGGCCCTCGATTGCAGCACGGGCCGGGAGATCTGGCGGACGCCGCGTCCGGCGAAATCAAATTTCGCCTCGCCGATCATCGCCCGGACCGCGGGGCGCGACCAGCTCCTCATCGGTGGGAGCGATCTCATCGCCTCCTACGATCCGACCAGCGGCAAGGAGCTTTGGAGGACCGAAGCCACGACCGAGACGACGTGCGGGACCGTCGTCTGGACGGGCAATCTCGTGTTCGGCAGCGGCGGGTTTCCGAAGCCGGGAATATTCGGTGTGCGAGCCGACGGCTCCGGCCGGGTCGTGTGGAAGAACCGCAAGGGTTGCTACGAGCAGTCGATGCTTGCGCACGACGGCTACGTCTACGCGGTCGACGACGGGGGCATCGCCCACTGCTGGAAGGCGGAAGACGGATCCGAGATGTGGAGCGTCCGCCTGGGGGGCCGGGTATCCTCCTCGCCCGTGCTGGCGGGGGGAAACATCTACGTCTCGAACGAAAAGGGCACAACGTACGTCTTCGAGGCGAATCCACACGAGTTTAAGGAAGTCGCGCGAAACCAACTCGGGAACGAGGCTTTCGCCACACCGACGATCTGCGGTGGCCGAATCTACCTGCGCGTAGCCGACACCGTGGACGCCGGGCGGCAGGAATTCCTGTACTGCATCGGCAAACGCTAAGGCACTCTAACGAGACCTCAATACCCGGTAGGTCAGGCTGTGCCTGACGGAAACCGGCTCGAATGGCGAGAACAAGCAATTCGTCAGGCACAGCCTGACCTACGAAGCTGCATCGGGGAAGATCGTGATCGCGTCATTCGATAGGGAGTCGATGGCGCCGCGATACTTATTCAGCCGCTTGAAGGCGGATTTGAATCTTGTTGCCGTTGCGCTGAATCTTCTGCGGCTGAATCTGGATCTTCCTTAGACCCGGTTGGATAGGCACGGCTTGAAACTGAAAGCGTCGTTGGGGCAACTCGAACTCTGCTCCCTTCATCTTCTCGAACTGATCCTTTTGCTCGTCGGTCAACACGTCCATCGTTTTGGTTTCCGTCTCCTTGGCGATCTCATCGAGTTTCTCGCGGTACTTTGTTCGCTCGACGTTTCCGTTGCGGATGTCTTGTGTTAACTGGACGCGCTTTTGCTGCCCAGCGGCGCCGGCATCCTGGATTTGCTTTTTTTGCTCAGGCGTCAATTGGAGTTTCTCGGCCACCGCAGCGTCACTGAGTGCCTGGAGCCCGCGAACCTGGAGCGATATCTGGTCCAAACGCTCGGCCTGTTCAGGCTTCAGCGCTGCACGGATCGCTTTCATCGCCTCGGCTGTTTCATCCTGCATCTTCTTCTGTAACTCCGCCATCTTCTTTTGCCGTTCGTCGCCCTGCAGTCCTCGCAATGCGGTGAACAACTTCTGACGCTGCACATTGCTCGTTTGCAGAACCTCTTGAATCTTGGCTGTCTGATCGTCGTCCAACTTCAGCTCTTCCTGGACCTTCGCATTGCGAACAAGATGGATTGGACTGTTCAGTGCGCCGCCGATGGCGACGGCGCGGGGTTGGACGCGCACTTGAATCCCAGGTTGTATTGCGGGTTCTAAAGCTGGCTTTGGGTTTGTGTGCTTCTCGTCCTTGCCGAATGTTGGCAAACTCAGGAAGACGATCGCGAGCATAGCGATGGCGAGTACAATTCTGCGGTCCATGTAACTTCCCCTTTTGCGAGTTAGGTGGGATGGAGTTGGAGTGACTCACACCGAGTCACAAACGGATACCTTACTTTAGTGCCACACAGGGCACGGAAAGTTCCCGGTCTGGCCTCTCGGCGGTTTTTTTGGCCTGAGGCTCGACGCTGCTCGCGACTATTCGTCAACTCACATACCAAGAGCCCGAAACCAACTACTCAAACACCGGATCATCGAATTCCGCCACCGGCACAAATCCGAACTGCCCCGGCCCCATCTTCAACTCATGTGTTTCGCCGTCGCGAGTGACGACCATCGTCACTTTCTCGTCCTCAGTCGCGACTATTTCCTTCCGTGCAAGGATCAGGTCCTGTCTTGTGGCGACGCCTTTGCCGCCATAGCTGACCACGATGTCGCCAGGTTGCATGCCGGCACGGGCAGCCTGGCTGCCGGGTAGCACCTGGCCGACCTTCAGAAAGGTCTTTTCCAGTTTGGCTTGCAGGGCTTTCACATCGACCGTATCCCCAGGCTGCCTGCCTTCGTAGGGGCTGGGGTCACCTCCGTCGCGAACCGCCTTTCGACGTAGCACCTCGCGGACTGCCCGATAGCAGTTGATCAATCCATGTCCCGTCTCGTAGTCAACGCCGGGCGCGGCAACGTCCGTGGCCGTGGTGGTGATGATCTGTTTCAAATCCCACGGCAGAAGGTCGGGATCGGCCGATAGCATCAGCGCAATGGCGCCACAGAACATCGGTCCGGCGAACGAATTCCCATTCATGCCGGCCGGGCGAACCGTACCGTCGGTCATCAACACGGGTAGCGCCATGTTGAACGCGCACACTTCGGGTTTCTGAACGAGCCCGTCGTGATAATGCTCCGTCTCCCACTCGACTGGACCTTTGCTGGAGAACAGGGTCCGTTGGAAGTTCCGTTGGACGCCGGCCGCGGCGAAAACCACGTCTGGAATGTCTTCCGGTACCCGCATCTGTACGGGAGTGGAGACTTGCTGAGCGAAATTACCGGCCCCGGATACGAAAAAGACACCGCAGAACGAACCATGCTCCATGATCTTCCGCCAGTGCGAACGATATTCACCAAGTCGAGGTATCGAGAAACTCATGCTGTATGTGTCGGCACCTTGTTCGATGGCCCACTCGACGGCCGCCTCCAGCCGCTGGGAGCCCATCACCCCGGTCCAAGAAGCTTCGGGCGCAATGCCGAACTCATACTCCTTACCCTTTACGCCGGCACCGCAGATGATTGCCGAGCACATGAATCCGTGCATCACCTGCCCCTGAAACTGTCCCGGGCCTAGCTGCCGCGTCGTCAGCACGGCCGTGTTGCGGTCGAAGTTGTAGCCGTGGTAGTCGTCCACCAGCCCATTCTGATCATCGTCCTTGCCGTTGGCTGGCGTCTCACCCAGGTTTCGGTAAAGGTTAATGGTCGTGTTGTCGGACAAGACAAAATTGAAATCGTGGATGACGTTCAAGGTGCCCTTTCCGGCCACACCGAACTCCTTCCAAACTTTATCGGCCAACAGATAGCGTATATACCAGGGGTGCTTGTATTGGTCGGGATCGAAAGCCTCTCGCTCGACAGGCTGAAACGCAGGCGGTTCACCCTGTTGCTTGCCCAAAGCGACGGCCTGTCTTCTCTGGCCTGACAGAAAAATCTTCTTTACGCCTTTGACCTTCTTCAGCTCATCTAGCGCGTCCGGCGCAATCGTGCACGAGAAACCATTGATGATCCAATGACGCTCGACATCGCGAATCGCGCCATCCTCGATCAACTTGTCCAAATCAGCTTCAGCGGCGGCAAACGATTCATCGCTGGCTGATTTCAACGTTCGGGCGACGGCTGCGCGCAAATCGCGGCGACCGCGTTTCGAAAACTCGGCGGCGCGTTTCAGGTACGACGCACCGTCCCCCAGGAACTGGCGATCAAACCAGACCTTTGCCCTGAAAACACGTAACCGGCTCAGCGGCGGCGTAGTCGCCTGCTGCATCCAAACGCCGTCGCCCGATACTTGTTCGAGCGATAACGTCTCGCCGCCCTTATCGTCCGAATCACTATCTTCGAGACCCCGTGCCGCGAGCCCGGCGACCGGCACGGCAAGTAAGACAGAGATCACACCAAGAAACAGAACCATTCGCCTTCGATGTACGCGCACTACACTATCCTCCCAAATTTGTTTGGCTTTACATTGTATCACAGAATTTCTCTCTGTATCTGGCGACTCCGATCACGGGATTCCGGTGTTGAGAGCCAATCTTCAAATTCAGAGTAGCAGGCACAGTCCCTGTGCCGTCCGCCGAAAAACCGGGGATTTGAGTCTTGGTTACGGCACTCGGAGAGTGCCTACTACTATTTGAAGACTGGCTCTGAGACTGCGAGAGAGCGGAATCGTTCAGACCATTCTCGACCTTCAGGCACACGTCGCCCTACTCCGAGAAAAACGGAAACAGCTTCTTAAGCTCTGCTTCGTTGGGCCGGCGTCCGTATTCGCAGATCTCGAGCACTTCGGCGTACTTCACAGCTTGGCCGCTTTCTGGGCCGTAGAACTTGACCAAGAGGTCGCGGTGATCGTCGGCGGTTCGCTGGTGGCCGGGCCCGCGGCGATTCTTGGCGTACTCGAGACGCTCCTGGGCGGTCTTGGGGATGCGGCTGACGCGCTCGTGGCTCCCGTGCACACCACCCTCGAAGAACTGCGATACCAGAGCACACATCGCCCGGCATTTTTTGTCCCACACGTCGTCGATCGCCACGGCAATGTCGGCCTCGAACGGAGTCGGCTTCTGGAAACGGTCGCGGAAGTACATGAAGACGGGGTTGCGCTTCAACGCGGGCACGTCGGGGCAGAAGAAGGGGACCGTCACCATGTAGGCCGAATCCATCACCAGCACGCTGGTGTAGCGGTGGTCGGGGTGGTAGTCGTTGGGTCGGTGTGTCATGACCAGATCGGCCTTCCATTGGCGGATCAGCCGGACGAACTTCTTGCGGTTTTCGAGCGTGGGCATGAGTTCGCCGTCGTGTATGTCGAGCACCTCGGTCTCGATGCCGAGGATCCTGGCCGCCTCCTGGGCTTCCGCGGTTCGCCGCTGCGCCAGCGGGCCGCCCGACATGTGAAAATGCCCAATGTCTCCGTTGGTGGTGGAGATGAACTTCACCTTGTGCCCGGCCGCGGCCCACTTTGCGGCCATCCCTCCGACCTGATACTCGCAATCGTCGGGATGGGCCCCGAAGCAGATGATCCGCAGCTTGCCGTCTGAGTCTTGCGCCCCGGCTTCGGCAAGCGGAAAAAGGGCGCCAAGGGCCACCAGAACGATCCACCATTTGCATTTCATGGAACACCTCCAGTTGTATTAGAATCTCGAAACGCTCGGACTACCAGTTTCATGCCGAGCCGCAGGCCGGTTACGCCGCCCAGTCTAGCAGCCGCGGTTCCCGGATCAACATGTGCCGCTGGTTTCGTGGCGTGGTGGACTATCTGGGCCATGAGTAAGGCGTTCCAGGCAGAGCCCCGTTTTGGAGAGGATCGCGAGTCACCACCTCCTCGGCCGCGCACACGGGACGCGTCGCCTATCGGTCAGAGAACCGTGGGAATGCGGTCGCCAACCAAGTTGTGTTTGCCAATCGCCTTACTCAACTAGAGAGCGCGAGAGTTTGCAGACGTTTGTGAGTGTGCGCGAAACCAGCCATAGGTTTCTTGGGCTTTTGGCGACGGGTGAGCGAGGTTGCCTGGCGGCGGCGTGATCGCAAATCCTTTTGTGGTATAAGGATATGCGACGATGGCCGAAAACTGTGACTCTCGGCCGTTTGAGTTATGCGGATCGGCAGCCGAGTTCGCAAGAAATAGAAAGGCTCCCCGAAAGGGACCCTCTTCGAACTCCGTTGTCGACAGCGTTCGGCCGTTGGCATCTACCTCCTCTACGGTGACTGGCCTGGCTGGGAGGGGCCGTCGGCATCAACTGGTTTCGGCTCGACTGGTTCTGATTGTTTGGCCACGACTGCAAAATCGATTTCAATGACGGCTCCGTCATTCTCAATGATGGGGGACTGGGCTCCCGCATTGTCTTCATCGAATGGTATGTAGCCATCGGGTGGCACGATGCGGACCAAGTACTTGCCGGCAACCTGGTCTTTGAACTCGTAACCTCCTTCGACATTGGTGAGTGACGAGGTGGGTTCCGGTATGCCTTCAAACACGTAGACACCATGTTTGCCCTCTGGTGCACCAATCAGAACTCTGTCATCCATCGCGACAACACTCGAACCAAACCCTTCATAATCTGGCCAAGGGTTTAGGTATGTGCCGAGCAGAGCCCCTGTGGCACCGTCGATTACGTAGACGGCGCCTTTCGCGAGGCCAGTTTCAAAGCTCCCTGGGGCTCCGACGAGGATATTGTCACCGATCGGAACCACGCAATGGCCGAAGCGTTCGCCTACTGTCGGATTGGGGCTGACACACGTACGCAGCAGTTTCCCTGTCGCAGCGTCGAAAGCATAAACGCAGCCACCTTCCACAGCCGTAGTGTCTGCCAGGTGAGCGCTGACGAGCACGGTGTCGCCCAGTGCTGCAATGGAGTTGCTTGAGTTCTGCGCGAAGGAGGCGTCTGTTGAGGGATTGTAGAAGGTCTGTATCAGCTCTCCCGTCTCCGTGTCATACATGTATACGGCACCGGGCCCCCTTGGCCCCGTTCGGTCCCTTGCGGCTCCGATCAGCACATTATTGCCCATCGCTGCAACTGAACGCCCAAAACGATCGTCCACCCCAGGGGAAGGGCGAACGAATGTACGCAGCAACGATCCAGTTGAGCCGTCAAACAGATGGGCGGTTGTCTCGGCGGTACAAGGCCTCGTAGGGTGTCCTTCCCCGACCAGTAAATCGTCCCCGACGACGGCTAGGGAGACCCCGAACCACTCACGCTCCTTGGGTGACGGATTCGGAAGACTCCGCACGAATTGGCCTGTCTTCCCGTCGAAAAGATGGACGCATCCAGTACCCATAAAAGGGCCATAGTCGGCTACTGCGACGTGACGCCCGAGGACGACAATACATGAGCCAAAGTTGCCGTGTACGTTGCCAAAACGGTTGGGGCGTCTTGCCGTTTCAGGGCTCCTCATTGTTCTCAACAGCTTGCCCGTCAAGCGGTCGAACATGAAGACCGCCCCCTGTCGATGTACATCGTTTTTATCGGCAATGAAGATCCTGTCGTCGTGGAAGGCGAGCGCCGTACCGTAGCGTTCCAACACTCCGAAGTCCCGATGCGGCTTCGGGATTGTCATTAGTGGCTTTTCGATCGTGACGACACGCTGCAGTTCAATCGTGCACTTGGGCAATCCCGACTCGTCACTGTCGCGAAGACCATTGCCGTTGCGATCGTGGAACACCGTTCCGGTGAGCGAGCCGTGTATGTCGACGACCCAGGGCTGGCGCGTCGCAGACTCGCCGATCAGTCGGTCGCCAAGGCAGCATGCCAGTCTGCCGTCAACAAATGTAGCTCGCACGGCTGGGTTTTGGCCACGTTTGAGCACGAAGGTATCGCTCTCGAATTCAATGTCACCGCGGCGGACGATGAGTTTGTGGTCGCCAGGCTTGATGCGGATTTGATCGCCGCTGTTGTTAATCGTGATCGTTTCCCCAGCGACTTCAACCGTGATCTCCGGGTCGTGGATTTCCACGCGGATTGTCCCGCGCGCTGTTTGAACGTAGATCACAATCGCCGCGGCGACCAGAACGAACAACGATGCCACCGCCGCTAATGCCCAACGACCGATACCACCACGGGATGGAGCAGCCTCTGCGGCGGAAGTGGCCCCCGACTCGGCAGGTGAGACAAAAGGCGACAGCGCCTCAGCCACTTCAGCCGGTGTCTGATAACGTTCGCTCGGATCCTTCGCCAACATTCGCTCGAGGGTTTCATCCAGTTCCGCCGGCACGTCTTCGCGAAACTGGGTGGCCGGTGAAGCCTGTTTTTCCACGTGAGCAGCCAATCTGTCACGGCTGCTGCCATCTTCGAAAGGTGCATGTCCGGTCACCAGCGCGTACAGCGTGCACCCCAAGCTGTAAATGTCCGCCCTAATGTCAGCCGCGTGAGGGTCCTTGCCCTGCTCGGGTGCCATGTAATCGACGGTTCCCATCACTGTGCCGACGCCAGTGAGTTGATGCGGCTCCTGAGTGTCCAACGGCGCCTCCGTTTCTTCGTCCTCCATCACGGCGTTACCAGCGAGCTTCGTGAGGCCAAAATCCAGGATCTTGACTTCCCCGTCCTTCGTGAGCATCAGGTTGTGAGGTTTTATGTCGCGGTGGACCATTTCGTGCTCGGAAGCGTGCTGCAATCCCAGGGCCGCCTGTCGCACGTAGTCACACGCGTCGCGGATAGGCAACGGTCCGTCCTTCTTCAAGAGTTCGCTTAGATTAATGCCATCCACATACTCCATGACCAGAAAGTGCGTATCGCCCACTTGATCAGCATCGTGGGCCGTCACGATGTTTGGATGCGACAACTGGGCTGCTGCCTGGACCTCGCGACGGAATCGTTCGACGGTCTCCTGATTTCTCGTCAACTCTCTGCTGATGAGTTTCAGAGCTACAGGTCGATGCATCAGCCGGTGTTCGGCTTTGTAGACGTCGCCCATTCCACCCTTGCCAAGCATTTCCAGGACGTCGTATCTCGGATGATCGACCAACTCTGGCGGCAAATCGAAACCCTCTACACGCCGAGATGCGGAAGATTCTTGCGTGGGGTCTTTTGATGGCGCGGAAGTGTCTTGGTGAAGCGTTGAATGTGTCTCGACTTCTTCAGGCTGTGGGGGCGGCCAGAAGTCCGTTTCGTCCGCATCTGGCGATTCGGACTGACGAAGCAGCGAGACGATACTATCGTTGGAGACATCATCCAGGGCTTCGGAGCACTTCGAGCATTCAAGGATGTGGTCTTCGATCCACTTCTCCTCGATCTCAGCCAATTCGCCACGTGCGTAAGCGGTCAGTTCTTTCTCCGTGGGATGCTGCAACTCGGTCTTCTCCGCCATGTGACCTACCCCCGTGAGAGATTGCGGTATGTGCGTCTAACTTCTATGTGCACGAGACCGACGCAGATTTCAGCAATTTGAGAAGAAATGCTCTCAGTCGCCAAGAAGCCCGTCACCTTCGTGTCGCAACTCCTTAAGAACACGGCACTTAGCAATCACGACAGCATTTGGCGAAATTCCAAGTTCGGTGGCCACTTTCTTGCTGTCCACGCCATCCAGGACAACGCGTCGAAACGCACTAACTGTCGACGGCGAGAATCGCCCCTCGATCCGCGAAAGAAGGGTCTGAAGCAGATGTACGTCGTGTTCTCGGCACCAGAGACGTGACAGTCCGCTGTTGGGATCCTCCAACTGTTCCAGCGAGCGAATGAACTCCGTGCCCCCTTCGCTGACTGGCCGGTGGTTTCGTTGACGCCAGAAATTGCGGATGCGGTTGGCGACGATGCCTCGAAGCCAAGCGCGGAACGCTCCCGAGCGGCCTGTATGCTGAAACTTGGGCAGGTCTTTTGCCACGGCAACCAGCACGTCTTGCACTAAGTCGTCGGCATCGGAAGGCTGTAAACCGTATCGCTGCAACCACCGCTGGAGTAACGGTGTGTATAACGCAGCCAAGGTCTCCCAGGAGTCCGAGTCTGATTCCTCACAGGCTCTTCGGAGCAGGCTAAGGGACGTCTTGTCCATGCCGATCTCTCGACGCTGAGAAGCCGAAGTCGAATACATCGGAACAACGCCGTCACTATACTCGAATCCCCTTCGAATTGCATCCGTCGAAGCGTTCCGCGGAGAGACAGCAGATCGGCGACGATGTCATCGCCTGCTCGCAGAGACCCGGATAGTCGGCCATCCAGCTTTCCGCCGTTGTGCAAATAGGAGTTTCCCATTTGACGGCCCACTCGGCGGCCTGTTGACATACTGCTTCCGAGACGCTGCGTAGCGTTGCCGCCCTGTTGATGTGTCTGCTCTGCGGTCTCGGTATGCGCCCAGCAGCGAATCTCGGGCTCCAAAGGCTCGATCTAGTTCAATCGACTATTTTGTCCGGATTGGGGGCATGGAATCAGCTCTTGCCTGAACGAGTGCCAACCCCTGGCATGTCTCTCGATACGTCGATGACGGAGAAGAACACGGCCATCTTCATTTTGTGGCGCACCATGCCGAAAACCTTCATGTCCTCGTCGGTGACGTACCAGCGTCCGACCATATAGACGGTTCCTCGGCCGTCGGTGATGAGATCGCCGGCCCACATCGGACGGCGCCCGCCGTCGATGATCTCACCGTGGTCGATGGCGTTGCCGGGGTCCTTCACGGATGCACTCATCAGGTGAAGAGGGGCCTTGCGGTCCTTCCCGCGAAACGTCCAAAAGAATCGCCCACCGCCGTAAGCGAAGCACTCGACCAAGCCGGAGGGATCGATTCCGTCGCGGATTGGCGTGAACGTGCCCTTGCCGCGCGGCGCCTTGCGTGAATCAAATATCCACATCTTCCCGGCCATGTGGACCAGCGCGCGGTGCTCGTCCAATGCCCGCAGACCTCGCCAAGGATCCCGTGAGGCGTATGTCAGGACTTCCTCGGGCAGGGCGTCGGCGTGGGCCTCGATCTCGCCCGTCGCTGCTCGGGCCACGTACAGCGTGCGCTGGTACCGCGTAGTCAGCCAGCAGTCGCCGCGGGCGTCCACGAACGAATGGAAGGCCGGCGGGCCGTGATCGCGGCGGTTCTCCCACCGGGCGACCAGGCCGAGGTCCTCCTTCCGGCCGGTCGCAATGTCCACGCGGTACAGTCGCGACCCCTCCCCTTCGTAGAATGGTGTGACATAGAAGTAGATCTTGCCGCGGGGCGCGTCCAGGCCAAGGGCGGAATAATTCGTGAAGTTCCGGTGGATCACACCGAAATCGCGCCACCGCCCGGTCGCCAGGTGATAGCCCAGCAAATGGGCGCCTGTGTACGCTTTGCGGCCTTCCTCGGTATAGTTGGCTAGGTGCGTACCGAGGTAGATCCACCCCTCGTGCTCGACGATGGGGCTGTGCAGCTTGCCCTGGGGCGGAGTCTTGGTCTGGTCTTCGCCGCAAATAGGCGTGATATTCTTGACCAGCAGCTTCAGTTCGCGGGTCGTCGGCTCGTAGCGGAACAGCGCCGCCCCGAGGTTGGGGTTGTGCGATCCGCCTCCGATGTAGACGTTACCGTCTGACGCGAGGAACGTCCCTTGCCACTGCCCGTCCAACATGCGGATATGGCGGTTCAGAGGGTAGTTGGCCAACCTGACATGCTCGGCCACACGCCGCGTCTCTCCCGCCGAAATCAGGTCAGTCGTGCTGCACAATGCCACGGCAGCGATAACGACAGCCGCCGCGAACGAGGCGAGTTGTTTCGATATCATTGTTCACTCCCTCAATGTCTCAGAGCCTGTCTTCAAATAGTAGTAGGCACTCTCCGAGTGCCGTAACCAAGACTCAGACCCCTGGTTTTTCGGCGAACGGCACAGGGACTGTGCCTGCTACTTTAATTTGAAGACTCGCCCTCAGGGGTGCCCAACTGCATAAGTATCGCGCAAAGACGTTCCTCATCTCGGTAGTTGCTTTCCCACAACGCTTGTCCTGAGCGTCCAGGCATTGCACGGTTCGGCTGTCCGCACGAGGACACATCGATGGACGTGATCGGGGCCGATCCTCTCGCCGAGGTTCACCGTGTTGTCAGGGAGCAACTCCGTCTCTGCAGAAAACAGAACCGAGCTTTCAAACGTAATCTCGACGCCTTCCCAGGTGACGAGGAACTGCTGGCCGCTACCGACAATCCTAACATCGCCCTGAGTTCCGAGGTGCCACCGAAAGACGGCCTTCTTCA
>JACKQG010003981.1_pt1 | contig 17563 bp, 18 predicted proteins | sample 8237621 | NCBI WGS metagenome assembly JACKQG01 (sample SAMN15677084, study PRJNA649215) | marine metagenome | biome: marine; feature: Black Sea; material: saline water; isolation source: suspended particulate matter (SPM) from the Black Sea western gyre | collected 2013-06-09/2013-06-10 | depth...
TTTTTCCTTCGCCTTTGCCTCAGCCTTCGCCTGCACTTTAGTGCGCTGGGAAAATTAGTAACTGTTCAGTTCTTTGTTGTATTTATGTCATTCTGAACGTGGGAGGGAGGAGGTGATGTTGGGAAGTGAAGCATAGTCTGTATTCATTAATATAATATAATGTAACTATACAGGAATCTCGTATTATTTTAAAAAAAGTAGGGACATTGGAGAGATTCCTGTATAGTTACATTTAAAAATAAGGAAATACAGACTATGCTTCGGTCGCAAGCTCCCTCAGAATGACTTTTTAAAAGAATCCTGAATAATTACAAAAATTATTATTTTACTATTTAGCAGATCTCAAAAGGATAAAATAAAAATGAGAAATACACTTATTTCACCAACTGAAATTGACTGTTACTGCCACTGCTACTTGCACTTCATCTGACAATGCAACTGCCCCCAAAACTGCTGCCACAAGCATTATCTATTAAAAAACGGATTAGTTGCTTTTTCTGTCCCAACGGTTGAAGAAGGCCCATGCCCCGGATAAATTTCAGTTGAATCGGGTTTAGTAAAAATTTTTGTCTCAACCGATTTAATTAGCTGTTCATAATTGCCCTGTGGTAAATCAGTTCTGCCGATTGAGCCGGCAAAAATTAAATCTCCCACAAACAGCTTGTCCTCAACAAAATAGGTGATACTACCCGGAGAATGCCCTGGTGTGTGAAACACTTCTATTTTTAATTCTCCCAGTGAAACAGTATCTCCCTCGGCTAAATATCGATCCGGTTTTGGATTGCCTGGATTGGAGAGACCATACATGCTCGCCTGGGTTGAAGCATGTTCTACTAAAAATGAGTCTGACTCGTGCATCAAAAATTCAGCATTAAATTTATCTTTCAACCTCGGTACTTCAGCCAGGTGGTCAATATGACCGTGGGTGAGAAGGATGTATTTAATGTCCAAACCAAGTTCTTCAACGGTTTTCACAATGGCTGCGGTTTCATCGCCCGGATCAATAATGGCGCCAATTTTTGTTTTTTCACAACCAACAATAAGACAATTAACAGCAAGCGGACCGACGACAACTATTTCTAAAATCATATTTTTCTCCGGGTTGAACTTTAAAAGAATAATAAATTTAATTGTATTTCATTTTATAATTGTTTCAATTTCATGAATAAGTTTTATTATATTTGGACGAGTAAAACTCATTTCAGATGCTGGAATGCGGTTATGTTTGATATCCGGGGGAATATGTTTATGATGAGGATGAGTGCTTTGTAGATTGAGATCATTTGGATGTGGTTGTGAGTCGTACCAAAATAACTTCTTATCTCGTTGCCAAATTTCGTATCCATACCAATCTATGACAACTGGCAATCGATCGTATAAAATTCTTTCTCGGATAATTAAGCGTATTTCTTGTTCAAACAACAATTCTCCTGAAACTTTTGCAAGTGATGATCCTTTTCGAATAAAAGTTAATGTTGAATGAAGTACTGATGGAAATTTTTCTGCAATTGTGTAGATAAATAGTTCATAATCTTCAGGAGTTCGCAACGGATTTTTCATACGGCTTCCCTGACTAATCCCGATATACTGGATGATTTTTTCTGTACTTTTTGAATTTCATTGCGATAATCGGTTTGACGTTTAAGCCAGGTTTTATAAACGCTTGCCCATTCACCAAAGTCCAATACCCAATTATCATTTTCAGGTTCTTCACCACTTATATAAGATGCATAAAAAGTTTCTGAACGGATGCCGTATTTACGCTCAAATATTAAAAGTTCTTCTTCAAGTACGTGAATATCTAATAGAATATCATATAGATTCATTGTTGAGTTCCGACAATTTTTTAATTGTTATAAATGCTTCCTAAATATTAAACAATATATGGTAAAAAAAAATAATCAATTAAGCAAGCATTATTTTGAGCAAATTTAATATTGATCTATTCAACTGGCTACATAATAATACTCAAAAAAAAATCTCTAACAGAAATAGAACTCCCTCTGAAAATAATATTTTTATGTATATTTCCGTTGGAGTTCATTTCTGTTGGAGTTGATTTTTTAACAGACAAAATTCAGTTTAATTCCTGGAAATTTTACCAATTTCTGTAACCTGTTCCAATAATTGTTTAAATTGCATGGGATAAAGTGATTGTGCCCCATCAGAGAGTGCTTGACCCGGATCGTGATGAACTTCAACTATAATACCATCTGCGCCCGCTGCAATCGCGCCCCGGGCTAATGCCTGGACATATTTGCGGTCGCCGCAGGCATGGCTGGGATCAACAATAATTGGGAGATGACTTAAATGTTTGATGGTGGGAATGACATTCATATCCAAAGTGTTTCGGGAAAAATCTGAAAATGTACGTATGCCGCGTTCGCAAAGAATGACATTAAAATTACCCTCGCTGACAATATATTCAGCAGCCATAAGAAATTCTTCCAATGTAGCGGAAAGTCCCCTTTTTAACAGCACCGGTTTCTTGAGTTGTCCAACTTTCTTAAGCAGTGAATAATTGTACATATTACGAGCGCCAATTTGAATGATGTCAACATAGTTCGCCACAAGCTCCAGTGAGTCTGTGTCAACCGCTTCGGTAACGATTTTCATCCCGGTTTTTTCACGAACTTGTGCCAGCAGTTGCAATCCTTTTTCGCCAAGCCCTTGAAACGAATATGGGGACGTCCTTGGTTTAAAGGCTCCTGCACGTAATAGCTTGACATCCATCTCTGATAATTTTCTGGCGATGGTAAAAATTTGTTCCTCATTTTCCACTGCGCAAGGACCAGCGATGACTGTAATTTCTTTCCCACCAATTTTTACACCATCGAGGTCAATAATGGTATCCTCCTGCCGTACTTCCCGGCTCACCAGTTTGTAGGATTTTGTCACAGGAATGCACTGCACAACGCCCGGTAAATTTTTAAAAAATTCAGAATCTACCGGCCCCTTATTTCCCGTAATCCCAATGGCACAGCGCAATTGACCAGGGATTGCATGCGGTGTCATGTTTAGTTCACGAATTTTTTGTTTGACATTTTCTATTTGTTCATCTGTTGATTGGGTGTGCATGATGATGAGCATGAGTGGTCCTTTCGTTTTTGTTTGTTCGATCTTTATTTAAAAAGCCTGATAAGTGTAACGCAACCATTGATCAAGTGGCAGTAGCAGTGGCAGAAGCAGTCAGAAGCGAAAGATTTTAAACACCTGCTACTGCACCTGCCACTGCTGCTTTTATATTAATGCAGAATATTAGGAAATCCCGCTACGCATCAGTTTAAAGAACTCCCGCAAGCCCTTTTCCCCATCAAGTTCCCACGCTTTTAACAGCGCAGTCCCGATGATGGCGATTTCAACTTTGCCGGTGAGAAAATCCAGATCGGCTTTGTTGGAAATCCCAAAACCAACTGCCAACGGTAATTCAATAGACTGACGACATTGTTCAAGGTACAAATCAAAACTATCGCTGAGACTTGTTTTTTTGCCGGTTACGCCTTTTCGTGCGACAACATAAATAAAACCTGATCCGGCTTTGTCGATTTTCTGCATTCGTTCAACTTGTGTTGTTGGCGTTACTAATTGGATAGGGGAGAGGCTTTGTTCTTTTGTCTTTTGGAACAAAAGTTCACCTTCTTCCACAGGCAAATCCGGAATGATAAATCCTTTGCCACCAGAATTCTTCAAACGGTCGAGAAAAATATTGTCGCCCATTTTGAACACCGTGTTGTAATATCCCATCATCAATAATGGGAAATCGAATTGAGATGTTGCTTGTTTCATAAAATCGAAATAGCTTTCCACTGTTGTCCCTCGCTTCAATGATTCCTGGTTAGCATAAACAAATACAGGTCCATCAGCAATCGGTTCGGAAAACGGCATTTGGATTTCAACCACGTCCACATTATTTTGCGCCATAATTTCCAGTGCCCGCAAATTATCATCAAACGAAGGATAGCCGGCAATCACATGGGTCATTATACAGATTTGTTTTTGTGTTAGTCTATTTCGAATATATTTTTCAAGTTCCATAATTGATTGCCTTTTGTTTGATAAAATTTTTCCATTTTTCATCGCCGAGAGCGTCCGCTATTGTGAAGATATCTTTGTCGCCTCTGCCGGATTGGTTAATTAAAATGGTTTCATTTCGACTCATTTGAGGCGCTTCTTTAAAAGCTGTAGCAAACGCATGTGCACTTTCCAGCGCAGGAATAAGCCCCTCTTTTTGCATCACCAATTTAAATGCAGCTACCACTTCTTCATCCGTTGCTGCTTCAAAGCGTACTTTCCCGATATCATGTAAATGACTCAAAATTGGACTGACACCAATGTAATCCAGACCTGCAGCGATGGAGTGCGTATGAAGCATCTGCCCATCAGCGTTTTGCAAAAAATAGGTTTTATATCCTTGTGCTACTCCGGGAGATCCTTCATTGCTTGAAAGTCGAATGGCGTGTTGTTTTGAATCAATTCCTTTCCCACCAGCTTCCACGCCGATCAATTCGACATCATTTTCAAGGAATCCCTGGAAAATACCAATGGCATTAGAGCCGCCACCCACACAGGCGTAAACCCGATCCGGTAGTTTGCCGGTTAATTGTTGCATCTGTTCATGCGCTTCTTTGCCGATAATCGATTGGAACCAGGCGACCATTTCCGGGAAAGGATGTGGTCCGCAAACAGTTCCAAGTACATAATGTGTGTTTTCAGGATTGGAAACCCAGTCGCGCAATGCTTCATTGATAGCATCTTTCAAAGTACGGGAACCATCCTTCACCGGAACTATTTTCGCCCCGAGCTGTTCCATCCAGAAAACATTTGGGCGCTGACGGTTTACATCTTCTTCGCCCATGTAAACAACACATTCAAAACCGAAACGCGCTGCCATGGTAGCCGTTGCAACTCCGTGTTGACCTGCGCCTGTTTCAGCAATAATCCGATTTTTCCCCAGACGTTTGGTTAACAGCCCCTGTCCCATTACATTATTGGCTTTGTGCGCCCCGGTGTGATTGAGGTCTTCCCGTTTGACAAATATTTTTGCACCGCCCAAATAATTTGTTAAATTCTCCAGGTATGTAATGGGCGTTGGGCGACAAGAGTAAGTACTCATCAGTGATTCGTATTCTGCCCAGAATGCAGGATCACTTTTAGCCTCGCGAACTGCTGTTGATAAATCATGCAATGTGCTGTGTAAAATTTCGGGCACAAACGCACCGCCGAATTTGCCGTAGTAGCCTGCTTTGTCTTGGGCAAAATTGAAAAGATTCATTTTTATAATCCAAAATATAATTTGTTTAAAACATTAATCCCGTTATTTATCCTGACAAACTTCTATTAAACATAGCGCTGTGAAGCTGCAATTAAAAGAATTTAATGCCACGAATTCACGAATTTATTATTCTTTTAATTCGTGAATTCGTGGCTAACTTATTTTCTTAATTTGTAATTTGTGCACTTTCCAAATAAAACTCATTGTTATTGTCATGCTTATAATGCGCTAAAGGTAACGGTTCATTCACATGAATCCCATTCCGTTTTACAATGTGCCCGGGCGCCCCAACAATAGTACAATTTTCAGGTACATCCCTATTGATAATAACAGAAGTTGCTCCTATTTTTGTTTTATCGCCCACCATAATTGGACCAAGCAGCGTGGCATTAGCGCCAATCAACACATCATTTCCAATGGTCGGATGACGTTTGTCCTTATGGTGTCCTGTGCCGCCAAGCGTAACACCATGAAATAAGACACAATCGTCACCAATTTCGGCTGTCTCACCGATAACGACACCTGTTCCATGATCGATAAAAAAACATTTACCTATTTTTGCTCCGGGATGAATTTCCACACCACTCCAAAAACGGCTGATGACAGAAATAAAGCGTGGCAACACAGGGATTTTTAGCTTAGTGTGAAGGAAATGCACAAACCGATGGATAGTAATTGTATGCAAAGGAGTATGACACAATAATGTCTCGACGATATTTTTAGCTGCAGGATCGTTTTTCTTCACTGCTTTAAAATCTTCAATAATTGTTATGGATCTCATGCCTGCCTCCCAAATAAATTGGTACTTATAGTATTACCAGTTGAATCTTTGTTTTTTATGCAAAAGTTTTTTAATAAAGATCAATTACTATTACAACGAAAAGGCTGAGGCGAAGGCTAAGGCGGAGCAAGGTAGAAGATTAAAGGTTTAAGATTTTTTCCTTCGCCTTTGCCTCAGCCTTCGCCTGCACTTTAGTGCGCTGGGTATCGTTCACCAGTATCAGGTACAATAACAATCACCAATTTCCCGTTTCCCGCACTTTTTGAAATTTGGAGGGCAGCAAATATATTTGCTCCGGATGAGATGCCTGCTAAAATCCCTTCATCTTTTGCCAATTTTCTGGCTGTTTGAAAAGCGTCTTCATTTTTTACTTTTATAATTTCGTCTGCGATTTGATAATCAAATACATCAGGCACAAAGCCAGCACCTATCCCCTGGATTTTATGAGGTCCGGATTTACCTCCGGACAGGATTGGTGAATCAAACGGTTCAACAGCAATAATTTTAATACCAGGGAATGCCTTTTTTAGGATCTGCCCTGTTCCGGTGATTGTTCCGCCTGTACCGACTCCGGCTACAAAGTAATCAGGTTCTCTGCCTTCCAGATCATTAATAATCTCAATTGCTGTTGTATTCCGGTGTGCTTCAGGATTAGCAGGATTTTTGAATTGCTGTGGCATGAAATAACCATTTTCTTTTGCTTGTCGTTCAGCTTCTTTTACTGCGCCAGTCATCCCTTTTTCTCCTGGAGTGAGGATGATTTTTGCACCGAAATGCTGCAACAAAACTCTTCGCTCAATACTCATGGTTTCAGGCATAGTGAGTATTACTTGATAGCCTTTGGCTGCAGCTACCATGGCAAGTCCGATCCCTGTATTACCGGAAGTTGGCTCAACAATTGTTGTTCCTTTTTTTAAAATTCCTTTTCGTTCAGCATCCTCAATCATACTGAAGGCAATCCTGTCCTTGATCGAGCTTCCGGGGTTGAAATATTCCAATTTAGCAAAAATTTCTGCATCAGCTTTATTTACCAATTTATTAATTTTTACCAATGGCGTTTTTCCGATGGTGGATAATATATTTTTGTGTACCATTTTTAAATCCTTACTATATTTTGAAAATAAGAAGTTTTGAATTATTGTTATGTAACCAACTTAATTTGTTGAAAGAAGCGTTGCAATTTACCAAAATCCTTCTTCCCGGGAAAAGCTTCAACTCCTGAACTCAAATCAACACCAAACGGAGAAAATTGAGATAAAAGGTCTTTGATATTTTCCGGTTTTAGTCCGCCAGCAATAATTACATTAGCAAGATCGAATGCTTTCAAAGGTTTCCAGTTAAAAGTTTTTCCGCTTCCTCCTTCAGCGTTGGGAACATAAGTATCCAATAAAATTTTCCAAACAGGATAATCAGGTGTTTCTTTCACCTTTCCTGATGGATCAATTTTTATGGCTTTGATTGTCTTAAACTGTTTCCCAATCTCAAAACACAATTGCGGACTTTCATTGCCATGCAACTGAATGCACGAAAGCCCGATTTGGTCTCCTATTTTCAAAATATTATCATGTGTTTCATTGACGAACACTCCAACATTCTCAATGTCCTTTGGTATCTGCGAAATAATTTCAGCAGCTACCTTTGGAGCAATTTGGCGTTTGCTCGGCGCGAAAATAAATCCGAGTGCGCTGGCGCCTAAATTAGCTGCAAATAGTGCATCTTCAATATTTGTTATTCCACAAATTTTGATGAACATTTTTGATTCCTTAAAAAAAGAAATAGAACGCGGATGACACAGATAACGCTGATCTTCGCGGATAAAATTTTTAAATCCGTGCAAATCCGTTCAATCCGTGCGGAACGTCCGCCTTCTTTTTGGCGGATCATCCGCGTTCTATTAGGTGTGGTGGATTAGCTATTCCCTCCCAGCAAAGATCGAATTTTTTCTTTTTTATCTTCAGCCCGCATCAAAGATTCACCGATCAAAATAGCATCGAATCCTGCTTGTTCCAATTCTCTGACCTGATGGTAGTTTTTTATGCCGCTTTCACTGACAGTGATTTTGCCTGTTGGGATTTTTTCTTTTAATTTCAAACTGGTTTCAACATCTACTTTGAAAGTAGTTAAATTCCGGTTATTGATTCCAATAATTTCAGCATCAATTGAAAGCGTTTTTTTCAATTCGGATTCATTGTGAACTTCAACGAGCGCATTCAGATTTAGATTTTTTGCCAATTCGTAAAAAATTTTCAATTGCTGTTCAGATAGGATGCTGGCAATTAAAAGAATGCAGTTAGCCCCGAAATATTTAGATTGATAAACCTGGTACGAATCAATGATGAAATCCTTGCGCAATAATGGCAGCGAAACATGATTTCGAACTTGTTCTAGAATTTCCAACGATCCCTGGAAAAATTCTTCTTCTGTTAAAACAGAAATGGCTGCAACATCTGCGGCTTCATATTCACCAGCGATTCTTAATGGATCAAAATTTTGATCAATCAAACCGGCTGATGGCGAAGCCTTTTTAATTTCTGCAATGATTTGAATCCCTGGTTTGCTTAATGCCTTTTTAAATTCATCAGGCTTTTGTTTCGAATAATCTGATTTTTGCAATTGTTCCAATAGCAAAATTTTTTTCTGCTGCTCAATGCGGATTTTGACTTTATTCACAATTTTATCTAAAATATTCAATTAGCCCTTCGCAGAGAATTTGACCAGATCGTTGAGCTTTTGCAACGCAGCGCCTGAATCAATTGACAAATCAGCAAGCTTAACACCCTCTTCAATGGTTTTCGCTTTGCCTGAACAGGTAATCGCTAAAGCTGCATTCAAAACAGAAATATTTCGCCTGACATCTTTTTGACCATTTAAAATATTTTTTAATATTTTGGCATTTTCAGTTTTGTCACCCCCGATTAGCTCGGATGTATTGGCATAATCATACCCAAAATCTGTTGGTGAAATTTTTTTGGTAGTAATTATCCCTTCTTTCAATTCTGTGATTTGTGTTTTTCCGGAAAGGGTGACTTCGTCCAAACCGTCTTCACCATGAACGATAAAAATATGTTTACTGCCCAACCGTTTTAATATTTGAGCGAGAAATTCAGTGAGCTCCGGAGCAAACACACCAATCACCTGTCGTTTTGCCAAAAACGGATTGAGCAATGGACCGAGCATATTAAAAACAGTTCTCACTCCCAATTCCTTCCTGGCAGGCATAGCATATTTAAATGATTGATGATACAACGGTGCAAAGCAAAATCCGCTCCCGATTTCTTCAACGGCAGTTTTTACTTTTTCAACAGACATGCTAATATCGATACCCAATTCCTCCAGTACATCCGCGCTGCCACATTTACTGGAGACAGACCTGTTGCCATGTTTTGCTATTGACACGCCCGCTCCGGCAGCAATAAAAGCAGCCGTGGTTGAAATATTAAACGTATGTGCGCCATCGCCCCCGGTGCCGCATGTGTCAACAACGTCTTTATTTGTTTCGATCTTAACAGCAAATTCTCTGGTCGCTTTGACAAATCCGGTTACTTCATCGATGGTTTCCCCTTTGCAACGAAGCGCCACTAACAGTCCGGAAATTTTTTCGGTTGATAAATTACCTGATAATATTTCATTCATAAGCTGATAAGCTTCTTCTTCGTTGAGATTGTTTCCGGTTATAATACTGTCTAAAGTTTTTGAATATTCCATTATTTCTTCCACAAATTTTTATAGTTGTTCAGTGTGTTTATTGTTGTCATTCTGAAGGAGCTTGCGACTGAAGAATCTCGACTTTTTTTGGACGATTCTTTTTGAAAAGATGAGATTCTTCACTTCCCAAATCCCCCAGTCCACTCCCTCGTTCAGAATGACATCAATTCACCAAATACCTGAACAGTTTAAATTTTTATAGATATAAAAAATTTTCAAGTATCAACATACCATTTTCAGTTAATATAGATTCAGGATGAAACTGCACACCGACAGTAGGGTATTCTTTGTGCTGAATCCCCATAATCAATTCATCTTCAGTTTCAGCAATCACCGATAGCTCTGAAGGCAAAGTGTTTTGAGCAACCATGAGTGAATGATAGCGACCGCCTATAAAAGGATTTTCCACATTCTTGAAAATGGTGGCAGATTTGTGAAATACCTGTGAAGATTTCCCATGCAGGATTTTTGGCGCTAACACAATTTTCGCTCCAAAAGCCTGGGCAATGGACTGGTGTCCAAGGCACACCCCAAGGATGGGCACTTTGGGAGCAAAATGCTGAATGACAGATAACGTAATCCCCGCATCTTTTGGCCATCCAGGTCCTGGTGAAATAACAATTTGATCAGGGGCAATTCTTTCAATCTCCTCGATGGTAATTTTGTCGTTGCGATAGACTTCAATGGCTTGTCCCAGCGATCCTAAAAATTGCACCAGGTTGTATGTAAATGAATCATAATTGTCAATCACTAAAATCATCACAAACCTCCTCTGCCAGAGAAATGGCTTTTAATAATGCGCGGGCTTTGTTTTCGGTCTCCTTAAATTCAAATTTTGGATTTGAGTCAGCGACAATCCCACCACCGGCTTGCCAGTAGGCTGTTTTATTTTTAACGACAATGGTTCTGATGGTGATACAGGTATCCGTTCTGCCACTGAAATCGAAATAGCCAATAGCGCCGGCATAGGGTCCACGTTGTGTTTTTTCCAGTTCATCGATTATTTCCATCGCCCGCACCTTTGGAGCGCCGCTTACGGTACCAGCAGGAAAGCAGGCTTTGAAAATATCAACGGCATCAAATTCCTCTCGTAATTCGCCGCTGACAGTGGAAACTATGTGCATGACGTGCGAATAATTTTCCACCTTTTTTAGTGTGTCCAGTCTGACTGAACCGTAGCGGGCGATCCTGCCAACATCGTTGCGACCCAAATCTACCAACATGACGTGTTCGGCTAATTCTTTTTCATCCTGTAACAGTTCTTTGGCAATTTCCTGATCTTCTTCAATTGATTTTCCCCTTTTTCGTGTTCCGGCAATGGGGCGTACGTAAACCCGGTCGCCATCATATTTGACCAAAGTTTCTGGTGAAGAACCTACAATTTTGGTTTCGTCAAAATTCAGGTAGTACATATAGGGAGAAGGATTGACCAGGTGCAACATGCGGTACAGATCATACGGATCACAGGAAATTTCCGTTTGCAATCGCCTCGATAACACAACCTGAAAAATATCGCCATTGCGAATATATTCTTTGGCGCGTTTAACACTTTTATAATAATCTTCATCAGAAATATTAGCTTTCAGACTAACTTCAGAAACCGAATTAGTTCCTTTAATGTTTTTTAGACTGGGTGCTTGGTTAGATAGATTTTTCACCATTAAATCCAAACGATCATTTGCTAATTTTTCCAACTTTTCCGGATTGCCATTATCTTCAAGATGAATCACCAATTTTAGAATGTTTGTGTAATTATCAAATACCACAACTTCAGAAGGTAGAATCAAATGCATCTGCGGTAAATCAAGATCGTCTGCTGAATTTGTAGGGATTTTCTCAATATATCGAATTGAATCATAAGAAAGATAACCGCAGAGCATTCCGCATTCGAATGGTTCTGACCGATCAAAACTAAATGAGTATAATAGTGATTTCAAATGATCAAAAGGATTGCCAAATAATTTTTTCTCTTGCCTGCTATTCGTATCAATTATTAAAGTATGATTTTTGAATCTTTTAAACTGTAACATCGGTTTCAAACCAATGATGGAGTAACGACCATTTCTACCATCACCTTCCATGCTTTCTAACAGGAACGATTCACTTTGTCCGTTCAATTTGAAGTAGCTGGAAACAGGCGTATCCATGTCTGCTAATAATTGCCTGTTGAATGATTTAATGAGAATAGTCTCTGAAAAAAGGTTTTTGATGCCCATGATAACTCATTTTTTTAGTTTTTTATTGTAATTTCCAAAAGGTCAAGGTCGAGATTAAGGTCAAGAAAAAATATAAAAAGTCTTTTTCTTGATCTTGACCTTGATCTCGATCTTCTTTGGAAAACAAAAATAATCAGAAATTACAAATTAATTTAAAGTAGAAAACATTATCAATTAGGTACAAAAAAAGCTGTTACTCGGTTCATTGAGCACAGCCTTTTGAATTTAAATTAAAAAAGGCTGTGGATAGTAACTACCCACAGCCTTAAATTTTTATATTAGAATATTAAAATGGTGGACAGCTACGTGATATTATGCCAACGCCACCACCAACAATTGTTCAAAGATTGTATTTGTAAAACTTTTCTCATTACTTGCTCCAAAATTATGCTGGAATTAAGATAAATAAAAAATACAAGAATGTCAATATTTTTTTTCTTTGTTTGCAATCGTCGATCATCTTTTGATCTTTGTCCTTTTCATCAACAACATCTTCCGCTGCTGCATAAAATTATTTGTCATTAATTCGTAAATATAAATCCAGTTTGCAACGCGAACGCCGCTGTAATCGGTCACATCCCAGGTTACATTAGGGTTCCCGGCAGAATATAATCCAATGAATCATCTTTTATTATATGAAGATTCTTTATCTGCAATTTTCATAGAACCTGTCTCACTTTGAAAGGAGGAGAATGTTTTCCTGACAACCTGTTGAAGTTCTGATCTCAGCAGTTCCTTTACACTTTTCGCTGACAACCATTCTCGTAATGCTTGATTAATTAATTTTTCACAGTTGTATTGTGGCATAACAAGATGTTGGAACTGATCGAAGAGTTCCTTATCGATACGAACGGTAAACTTCTTTATGGCTGCCTCCGAACGTTGCTTTCGAGCTTTAGTTCCTCTTTGAATGCTCGCAGTCTCCGGTGAATTCTCGCTCATGTAAGTTTGATAGTCAAAATTTTTATTTTTTATAATACTCATCAATCCATCTCCCTTCTGCTTCAAAAGCAGTAATGATTCGATAAAGCGGTAAATCTTGTTCCGAATAAATAATCGCTAATATGCGATCACATGGCGTTTTTCCGATCCACAACCAGCGATCTTCATGTTTTGTGGGATCGTTCACCTCATATCCATTTGGATCATCAAACGCAGCAACAACTTCAAAAAATTGAACTTTATGTTTTTGTTTTACTGAATCATACTTCCTTTCATCCCAGACAAATCCAATATCCATATTTTTCCCGTGCCTCTTTGAACGCTGTGATTGAAAAAATGTGTTGTACTAATATATAAAATTTAAGATAAGAAGTCAATAGAAATATCTCATTTCTACGAAGAGACAATTGTGGAACCAGGAAGCAGGTTAAAATTAATTTAATAGCGGGAAGTTGAATTTATTCAAAAAAAATCCCCACAAAAAATTTCAAAGCAAAATTTCCGTGGGGGTTTTGAGTTCGTATGGTATTATTTACAATCAGGACAAATGTCCTGTTGGTTATATTTTACTTTTTTGTAGTATCTTGCCATTTTTCTTTTATATCCGGGTAAAAATGTAATGCGATCCTTAAATATTGATCGATAGTTGTTAAATACGATCCTGCTACTTTCTTAATTTCTTCACGGCTGAAACCTTTGCGATAGAGTTCTTTTACTCTATTATAAGTTTTAATATAGCGATCCACAGATTCAAGATCGTGATTGGTTCGTTTGGTGATTTCTGTTGGATCAATTCCCTGCTCGTATAAAGTTAAAATTATCCCTTTGTGAGTGGGGCGACTGCCCTGATCCAGAATATATCCTTTGAGTGGAAGCGCCTCGTCAGGATGTTCTGCTTCATATTTTTTTATGTATCTTTGAATGGTCGTTAATGACCGATTGAGTAATACACAAATCTCTGCACCGGATAACATGCCATCTTGATCCCAGGTCGAATGAATCAATCTTACCATTGCTGCAATATCCCGCTCTTCACATCTTTTGTAATATGAGTTGCGATCACCGTCTCGGACTAAAACCCGTTTATTCACATTTTCTTCTGTCGAACGGTAAATGTTGAAACCGGCGTTATTGGGTTCTGTTTCCGTACTCCAGTTAGTCAAGATGCCATCTTGACCTACTTCTGCGGTGAATGAAGAAAGCTCGATACTTGTTGGTGAACCACCAATACCGCTAACAGCTATGTCATACGGATTTTCATCAACATCATTATTTTCAATATCCATGTCAAAGCTGAAAGCGCCGGCTGCGTCAACATTAAACGAAACCTGCAAAACAGCAGTCGCAGCAGCAGGTATGTTTAACGGCAGCGTGTTATTTACTGAAAAGCCACTGCAGTTAACCAAATTAGCAGCGGTTACTGCTGTTACATTGAGCTGAGTCGTTCCGGCTGTATTATCTATCGTGTAAGTGAGATTAACAGGACCAATTGCCTGGTTACCCACATTGTCCGTGCCATCGTCAGCAATTGAAGTTGCGGCAGGGCGTTGCACATCGATCTCAGGTCCACCCAATGAATGAGTTGGCGGATTTGTCAGTGTAACAAATTGTGTAAAGTCATTAAAAGCCCAATCCCTGAATCCGGTGAAAGTGGTATTCCAGGCTAAATTGGAATTCTGATTGTTATTTATAATCGTAAATACCAATCTCCCGACTCGGGTAACTGTTGTGGGGATATCTAACCCGGTTGCGCCAACATTATAAGTCGGTGTAACATCCAGGCTGGCTCTTGGACCTACCGAACTGGCGTTCAGATCAAAATAGTCATTTGGCGCATTTCCATCGTCCCAGCGACCGTCCGAAGGTACATCTTTGCCCACGTAAGCCAGGGCAGCGCTATTAAAATCGAAACAAAGCGTGGTAAAGCCCAATGAAGCGGAAGTTCCGCTAATGGTTCTGATGAATATATCTACATTCAAATTGTTTCCATCTTTGGTTTGCTCGATGGTGGCTTCATAAGTTGTTTGACTAAATACCAATGCAGCGTTTAACAGTAAAATTAAAGCTAACAGGATAAGTTTTGTTTTCATGACTATTTCCTTTTGTATTATAAAGTCTATTCAAAAAAGATTCAAACCGCTAATTTCGCCAATTCATGCTAATTAATCCTGCCCTGGCGGGATAAAATTAGAGCATCTAATTTAGCGTAATTCGCGAAATTGACGGTTTTAATTGGTTTCAAAAATTTATTCAACTTTCGACTCACACAAATTATTTGCCCGAATGATTTGAAAATCTTTATCTATCGGATGATATGTAACTGTACCATCCATATTAACATCTGAAGCAATGTATTCTGTTTTGGTTCTGTCCTGGGCAAGTTTTACCATATCATCCATAAAAGCAATTATGTTATTGGGATTGGCATCGCCGCCAAACATGCCATAAACCGTTGTTGGCGCTGAATCCAACAGTTTGAGCGCGGGTTCGGCAACATTATCGGTGTAGGCTTTATCCGTGCCAGTGGTGAAATCGTACAACGTGGAAGTTGCTGCATTGAGACTGACCGCTGTTGAGCTGATAATATCCAAATGATTGCGGTGGCGAACCACAATATAATAGTCGCCTTCAAGCGCTCGAATGATTATCTGCCCAGTTGTGCCGTCATCAGCCACGATCCTGCCGTCTTTGTGTAAAAATGCACTCCTGGAAGCAGCGGCTGCCCCGGTGAGTGTGCAGCGAAGTTCCACCAATACCCAGTCCACAATATCAGCCGGGATGGAAGCAACTGTCCGTGCATCCTGTGCATAAGGCGATGTAAGCGGTATATAATCCAATGTGTTAAGATTTGTATTCATTTCATCGGTTGCTGTATTATATGGACCTTCCAGCGCTACTTTTAATTCAATTAGGAGATCAGGGATGACAGACAATGCCCACAACTCCTTTCATCATTGGCTTGGAAGTAGAGTGTGCCGTTGACATTGGTAAGATATTTAGGGTAAGAATAGTTCGATCCCGATCTGATGTCTTTCACCAATACCGTGCCGCTTTCGGTGCCGTCGCTTTTCCACAACTCTTTTCCGTTCGTGCCATCATTGGCTTTGAAGTAGAGTGTGCCGTTGACATTGGTAAGATATTCAGGGTTAGAACCGCTCGATCCCGATCTGATGTTTTTCACCATTACCGTGCCGCTTTCAGTGTCGCCGCTTTTCCACAACTCAGCTCCGTTCGTGGCATCATTGGCTCGGAAGTAGAGCGTGCCGTTGACATTGGTAAGATATTCAGGGTAAGAACCGGCCGATCCCGACCAGATGTCTTTCACCATTACCGTGCCGCTTTCAGTGCCGTCGCTTTTCCACAACTCTTCTCCGTTCGTGCTTTCACCGGCTTTGAAGTAGAGCGTGCCGTTGAAATTGGTAAGATATTCAGGCTTTGAATCGTTCGTCGGATGGATGTTTTTTACTAAATATGGATCCTGTGCCAGGCACCACTGTGGGATCATCACGGTTAGCAGCAAAACAATCAGCGCTAAAATCCATAATGAAGACTTGTTTTGAAAATTTTTCATAATTTACCCCATTTAAAGTTTATGGTTTAAAAATTAATTTGTCAATGTAAGTTTACTACAATAAAATACTCACATGGTTCTTTCCCTTTCTCCTTGTTTTCAGTTTTAATAGTGACATTATTAAATAAGATCATCATTTAAAATAATTGAACCACTACGTGGTTGTTTGGTTTTTGGACGATTTGTTTTACAATAATTCATCCGCTACGCGGATATAAAGTATATTCCCTACAGGGGAATTATTCTTGTAATAATTTAAATTAAGAAAAGTTTTAATCCCTGTAGGGGATTCATTATAGATCAATCCAGGCTAACATTAAAAATATTAAGAAAGTTACAAAAGTTTAGTGTATCTTCTCAATAATGCAAGGGAAAGATGCGACGCACTTAATCACAAATTTTGCAAGGAACTGGAAAATTTAATGTAATCAGTTCAACGAAAGTGCGTCGCATCTTAATTACCATTAATTATTGAAAAAATACAGTTTAGTTACTTAATGAAAAGCATTCAAATAAAATCGAAATGCCTGGTTTTGAGTGACCTTATTTTGGCTGTTAAAACCTTAATAGCATGGAGCAATAAATCCAGCAAAGCTTATTACCTTATTTAAAAGAAATAATAAGGTAATAAGGTTAAAATGTGTAGGTGAAAATATACTATTAAGGTTACTAAAAACAAAAATAAGGTTTCAAAAACAAATCAGAAATCAAATTTATATTTATCAGTTTTTCGGAATTGCACCCGCAAATATTAATTTTCCTTTGATCACTTTAAGGTGGAGCCCATCTTAATTTCACTTAAAATCAGTAAAAATCTTCCGAGTGGTTCTTTTATCCGCGTGGAACTATTTCATCAAAATCATCCGATTCGTCTGCTGAAAATCTTCGCATTTCATCCGGTAATAATAAATCCCACTGGTCAAACGATTACCGGATTCATCGTTACCATTCCATTTAACAATGTGGTTACCTGCTGATCTCTGTTCAGAAACTAACTTGCGCACTAATTTGCCATTGATGTCCTAGCGCACTAAAGTGCAGGCGAAGGCTGAGGCAAAGGCGAAGGAAAAAAAATT
>JACKQG010001540.1_pt1 | contig 17559 bp, 15 predicted proteins | sample 8237621 | NCBI WGS metagenome assembly JACKQG01 (sample SAMN15677084, study PRJNA649215) | marine metagenome | biome: marine; feature: Black Sea; material: saline water; isolation source: suspended particulate matter (SPM) from the Black Sea western gyre | collected 2013-06-09/2013-06-10 | depth...
CATTACTCCCCAAAAACTACATCCGTGGGCATGCCTGGCTTGAGCTTGCCGTCAGGGTCATCTACCTGTAATTCCACGGCGTAGACGGTAGTTTGGCGTTCTTCCTGCGTCTGGACATTGCGCGGGGTATATTCGGCGCGGTCAGCGATGCGCGTGACGACAGCTTCGAAGGTTTGCAGCGGGAAGGAATCAACCCTGAGTTTGGCTGTGTCGCCGAGGTTGATCTGCCCGTATTGATTTTCGGGAATATAAACCGTTACAGTCAGGCGCTCGATCTGGCTGATTGTCATGGCCGCCAGACCAGGCTGGATCGTCTCACCAGTTTCCAGGTTGCGCACAGTGACTACGCCGCCAATCGGCGTGTTGACGAAAAGTTTGTCGACTTGGGCTTGAATTGCATCCAGGCTGGCTGCGGCGGCATCCACTTGCGCCTGGGCCACGGCTAATTGCTCTGGTGTGGGAAATTCTTCGCCAGCCAGTGCCACCTGTGCTTCGGCGAGCGCTACTTGTGCTTCGGCGAGGGCAACGTCATCGGGATCGGGGCCGTTGAGCAGAGTATCGTAATCTTTCTGCGCCTGAGCTAGCAGCGCGCGCGCCATACTTAAGTCGGCTTCGGCTCTGGCGATATCAATCTCGTCGCCGGTTCCGCTTAGGCTGTTGTACAGGCGCACTGTGGCATCGTAATCTTTCTGCGCCTGTGCCATCACGCTCAAGTAAGCCGCGCGCGCCAGATTATCTTCAGGCTTGTCGGCGTAATCTTCGAAATCGTCCGTGGCATCGTCGAGTTTATCTTTTGCCAAAACCATATTGGCGAAAGCCTGATCAATATCGGGCTGGCCCGCAGAACGCGAGAGACTGTTGACACGCCGCTCGGCATCCTGGATGGCTTTCGTTGCCTCGGCGATTGCCTGTTCAGCCTGTGCCAAAGCGACAGCGTTATTGTCGTAGAGTTCATCCAACGCCTGACGAGCTGCGAGCAATTGCAGTTGCGCGGCAGCCTGGGCGGCTTGTTTTTGAGCCGCGGTTTGTCCGGCGGCAACCAAATTGTAGTTCGCCTGAGCGACTGCCAGTGAAGTTTCAGCTTGTTTGAATTGCGATTCCAGCAGTTCGTCTTTTAGCCGAAATAGCGCATCGCCGGGTGCAACGCCCTGGCCCTTGGTGACGAAAACTTCGGCCACGCGCCCGCCCGCCTCGGCAGAAATCACCACCTCCACCGCCTCAATCGATCCCGATGCCTGAATCGCGGTTTCGTCTGTGGTTTGCAGTGTGCAGGCCGCAAGAGCCAATGTGTAGATTAGCAAAAGAGGGGATAAATAATATTTATTCATGTTTGCTCTCCAATTTATAACCACCAAGACACGAAGCCAAGAAGTTGAAAAATATATTGGCGTCTTTGTGACTTTGCGGTGAAATTTTTAGCGCATACTGGCGATGAAGACATCCTCCAGCGATGGTTCGATAATTTGCATCTGTTCGATATGAATGCTTGCCTGACGTAGCTCGGTGGTGATTCGACTTTGAAGTTCTTCCATACCCGGAGCGACGACATGCACTAGCGCGCCGTATAGTTCAACTTCATCGAAGGGCAGTTTGCCTGAATCGCGGGCTTCGCGCAAGACTTTAACAGCAGCTACAGCATTTGATGGCGCGATTTCAAGTACCTGCCCGCTCATCTTCTGGTGTTTGATGTCTTTGGGGGAGCCATAGGCAATTATCTCACCGCGCTGGATAAAAGCCAGCCGGTGACAGTGTTCGGCCTCATCCATATAGTGTGTGGTGACAAAAACCGTAACGCCCCCTTGGGTTTCCTCATTCGCCGGGGTTGTGACAAGCCTGTAGAGTAAATCCCAGAAAGCGCGCCGCGAGATTGGGTCTACCCCTGCGGTGGGTTCGTCTAAAAAGAGCACTTCAGGGCGATGCAAAATCGCCGCGCTGAGCGCTAATCGCTGCCGCCAACCGCCGGAAAGGTCTTTCGTTTTGGCATATTCACGGCCCTCCAGACCGGCCATTTGCAGTGCTTCCTGGATGCGCTCCGGGAGGAGAGCCTCGCTCAGGCCGTAGGCAGCACCATAAAATTTCAGGTTTTGAATCACTGTCAAGTCGTTGTACAGACTAAACCGTTGGGACATATATCCCACCCTCGGCCGGATGCTTGCTGCATCGCCGTGGGCGTCCAGCCCCAAGACAGAAATTGAACCCGCGCTGGGTTGCAGTAATCCCAGCAGCATACGGATTGTCGTGGTCTTGCCTGAGCCGTTGGGGCCTAAGAAGCCAAATATTTCTCCGCGACAAACTTCAAAATCAATCTCGTTGACGGCAGTGAAATCGCCAAAGTATTTGGTTAGCCCGCGGGCGGTAACGGCAGGAATTTTGTTGTTCATGTTTTAGTCCAGCGCCCGGCGGACGTAGCGCAGCGAGAAGCCGCCGATGACTATGCCCAGGATTGCGAGAGCCAGTACATGCGGCCAGAGCACACCCAGCCCCGAACCTTTGAGCAAAATACCGCGCAAAATCTCCAGCCAGTGATGCGCCGGGACGATATTGGCGAAAAGTTGTGCTGCTTTTGGCATGCCCTCCACCGGGGCGGCATAGCCGGTAAACATGAAGTCGGTCATCCCCAACAGCATCACCAGCAAGAAAGCCTGGTGTTGCGTGTGCGACATCACCGAGATGATCATACCCTTGCTGAGTTCAACCAGTAAATAGCCGAAAGCCAGAATCAACAGCAGAGGTAGCGAGCCTCTCACGGGCACGTCGAAGGCGAAATGTACCATCGTGAGCATGAGCACAAAATCGAAAAATCCGACAAGAATAACGGGAATTGCCTTGCCGATGATGATCTCCAACGAGGAGAATGGCATTACCAACAACTGCTCTAGCGTGCCGAGTTCGCGCTCGCGCGAGAACGAAAGCGCCGCAAAGAGCAGCACGGTGAATTCGAGCATCAGGCCGAGTTCGGCAGGGGTGGTATATAGGGCTTCGCTGAGGGCTTCGTTGAACCATACCCGCAAACTGAAATCGAACCCGGCGAAGGTGTCAGGGTTTAGCCCCAGGCGATCGATGGTAATTTGTTCGCCAAGCTGACGCGTGACTCCCTCAATGGCGCGCAACGCTTCCCGAGCCGGAATGCTCTCGGCTCCGTTGAGAATCACTGCCAGACTGGGCTGTCCGTTATTGCTGGCAACTTCGTCAGCATAGTCTGGCGGGATGATGATCGCAGCCGTGATATTGCCGCGGTCGAGGGCGTATTCAATGGCATCCATGCCATCCACCTGATCTTCCAGGACGAAGGTGCCGGTATTCTCCAACGCGATAACAATCAGGCGGCTGGCGGGGCTTTTGTCCTGATCCCACACCATCAGCGGCAAATTGCTCATCGGACGTGAAGTAGCCCACCCCACGAGCAACAATTCCAGCGCGCCGCCGAAGAGCATGAAGGCTGGCATCCACCAATCATTGCGCAGGTGGATGAATTCTTTAATGACGAGGGAGTAAATGCGTCTGAACATTGTTTATCGTGTTGAAGGTTGAAAGTGGAAGGTTACAGGGTTGGCTTTCAACCTTCAATTTTTAACTTGTAACCTGTGACGTTTTAACCGAGTTTCTTCTTGAAGAATAATGCCGCCACACCCGTAAAGGCGAAACCCAGCCCAACCAGCATCACGGCATACGGCCAAAGTATATTCAAACCCACGCCGGGAAGGAAAATGCCGCGCGTGATGACGGCGTAGTGTGTACCGGGTAGTCCGAGAGCCTCCATGCGCATCATCTCGGGCATTGATGCGATGGGGAAAAAAATCCCGGTCAGGAAAAAGCCAGGGAAAAAGATCACCAGAAACGATAGCGCCAGCGCCGCGGCCTGGGTGGGCATAAACACGCCCACAATAATACCCATGCTCAAAATGGCGAACAGGAAAAGCGCCGAGAGTACAAAAAAAAGCGCGAAACTTCCATTGAAAGGAATCTTGAACCAAAGCACTGCCAGAATTGGAATCACGATTACATTCACCAGCCCGACGATAATATAGGGCAACATTTTGCCGACAAGTAACTCCGAGCGTTTGATCGGAGTCGCCATTAATTGCTCCAGGGTGCCATGCTCGCGCTCGTGGGCCAGCGTCAGCGCTACCGAGAGCGCGGGCATCCCCAAGACCATTGAAATCAGCCCGGGGATCAGGTCGTTGCGCGGTTTCAGGCTGGGGTTGAACCAGGTGCGGATGCGTAAATCAATCGGTTGCAAGGATTCAATCGAAAACCCCCGCGCCTGAATCTGATCGGAGATGGCTGTGTTGATAAATTCCTCGGCGCGCCAGGCAATATGATCGACGGCAAACGCGCCGCTCTCTGGTTCGGTGCCATCGATGATAATTTGCAATGGCAGGCCGCGCAGCGAGAGCAAATCGCTGGCAAAGGCGGGGGAGAGTATCAACGCGGCTTTGATATCGCCGTGCATCAGCAAGCCCTCGATTTCGTCGAGGGTGTTAACCTGGGCATATAATTGCAAATCTTCTCCGGCAGTGATTTGCTGCACAAAACTGCGCGAGAGCGAAGAACGATCCAAATCCAATACCGCAATGGGCACATTCTGAATATCCACCGTCAGGGCGTAGGCCATCAGCAGCAACAGCGCCGTCGGTGTAATCAGCACCAAAATCAACGTGCTACGCTCGCGCAGGATATGGTGAAATTCTTTTCGGGTGACGGCCCAAATGTGTCGCAGGTTCATAATGTATATCTATCTTTGTTCCATCTGGCGGATCAACGAAATGAAGGCTTCTTCCATGCGGATGGGAGCGATGCGGGCGGTTTTATAAGCGAGTTGCTGACTGGCGAACGCCTCCTGAATTTCGATCAGCCGTTGGGGGCCGTCATCGACGAGCAGGTGCAGCGCCTCACCGTAGGTTTGCGCCTCGCGGACTCCCTCGAGGGTGAGTGCCAGACGATGAGCCTGGTGCCAGTCTTCGGGGAATATCTCGATTAAATCGCCCTGCAATTGGCCGCGGATATTGGCCGGAGAATCACAGATGACAAGCCGCCCCTCATACATGAGTCCCACCTGCGAGCAACGGTCGGCTTCATCCATATAGGGGGTGCTGACGATAATCGTCGTCCCGTTAAGATGTAATTCGGTGAGAATATTCCAGAACTCGCGCCGCGAGACCGGGTCCACCCCGGTGGTGGGTTCATCCAGCAACAAGATTGGCGGCTCATGGATCAACGTGCAGGCCAGCGCCAGCTTTTTCTGCATCCCCCCAGAGAGATGCGCGGCGCGGCGGTCTTTGAACTCTGTCAGCCCGGCGAAAGCCAGCAAGCGTTGGGTGCGCTCTTTTTGCGCCGCGGGGCTGACATCGTAAATCTCGGCGAAAAATAGCAGGTTTTCAAGCACGCTCAATTTGCCATACAAACTGAAGGCCTGCGCCATATACCCGATGCGTTGCTTGATTGCTTCGGGTTGCGCGGCCAGATCGAACCCGGCGATTGTGCCCGACCCCTCACTGACGTATAACAGCCCCGCCAGCAAGCGCAGCGTAGTGGTTTTACCCGCCCCATCTGGCCCCACCAACCCAAAAAGTTCACCGGGCTTGATGGTTAAATCCAGGCTATCTACAGCGCGGTTTTCCTTGAATTTGCGCGTCAGGGTACGGGTTTCAATAATGGGGGGCATGGGGATCAGGTGATTGGGGATGGAGTGATTGACAGATACCTGAGCTACTGTTTCTTCGCCACGCGAATTAGCCACAAAACTGCCAGCGCGCCAAGCCCCGGTTCGGTAGCCAGGCCCAGGTTGCGCATCATTGGGCTGAAACCCATCGCCGGGATCACATACCAATCCATCAAGCCGATGGCAATCGCGGCGATCACTGCAACGACAAAATCGCCCTGAACCCCAATGGGACGGTTGTCTTTCCAGATCAGGCCAGCTACCCAACCCACAATTAAGCCCACAACGATCATTGCAAGAACAAGATAGAAAATAGTCATTTTACGCCTCCAGCGCCGATTTGCTTGAATGATAACCGACTGGCTAGTCAGTTATCATCTTAACTGAATTTATGCCTTTGTCAAGTAGACAAGAAAATTTGGCGGTAAAATAGAGTTTTGTAAAATCACTTATCCGCTGTCATTCTGAATCGAGTGCAACGGAGTGAAAAATGCCTAAACCCAGACGGGAAGAAGGCCTTGGCCTTAGGCGATAAACCTAGCTACGCTGCGAGGAGATATTTTGTCACGAGTTATTAACCCAAACCTACCTGGAACCGAGCGCAACCGTCTCAAACGCGGCCTGGCGTTGGCGCTACGTGAGATGATGAAAGAACCCGAACCCAATGACCGTACACGCGATCTGGCGGCTTTTATGGTGTTGTCGCTCGAAGCCATTGATGCCACAGTAGAAACGACGGTCGTTGCCTGGGAAAAGCGCGATTACTGGGTCAAGGCCGACCGATTTCGCCTGGAATGGGCCTGGGCAGCCAAATTGGGCCGCGAGATGCGCCCGGCTGTCTTGGCGGAAAATTGGAGCCAAATTGTGCCCCTGGCAATTCAGGTAGGGCAGAAACTGGGTGATGTCAAAGTTTCGGAGCGGCATCGCATGGGAACCCCATGGGTGGGGGCTTGGAAGCAGTTGAAGCTGACGCTATGAAAAAAGTCCGGAGATGATTACTCCGGACTTTTTTCTTCTTGGGAATCGTATCCACCGCCGCCGGGAGTGCGGATGCTGAGGATGTCATTGGGATATAGATCAATGCTGCCTTTTCCGGGGAGGGGGATTTCATGCCCATCTCGGATCAGGATGTTCTCGCCGCGACCTCCAGGTTGGCCGCCGTTTAGCCCGTAGGGATGCTGCACCCGACGCTCGGTCAGCAGAGTCACTTGTGCTTCCGTGAGCACCTGCACGTCCCGGCGGATGCCATCTCCACCGCGGAACTGACCTGCGCCGCCGGAACCACGCCGCACCTCGTAGCGCAGCACGCGCAACGGATAGGCATATTCCATTGCCTCGGCTGGGGTGTTGAGGGTGTTGGTCATATGCGAATGCACCGCTGATGGCCCATCCTGATTAGGCGCTGCGCCCATGCCGCCGCCGATAGTTTCGTAATAGGCGAAACTCCCCTCACCCCTGCGTCCCTCTCCCACTGGGAGAGGGGTTGGGGCGAGGGAACCTCCAATTGTGACATTATTCATAGTGCCTTGCGATGCGGCGGGAACCTTGTGTGGCGCAGCTTGTGCCAGCGCGCCGAGCAGCACATCCACAATGCGTTGGGAGGTTTCGACGTTGCCGCCTGCTACCGGAGATGGATGCAGGGCATTGACCACGCTGCCCGCGGGGGCAATCACTTCGATGGGGGCCAGGCAACCGGCGTTGTTGGGTACATCCAGGCCGATCAGGCAGCGAAAGACATAATACACCGCTGAGAGCGTAATGGCATACACGGCGTTGATGCTGCCTTTCTGTTGCGGCGCGGAACCAGTGAAATCAACTTGCGCCTGGTCTCCTTGTATTCGTATAGCCACAACAATGGGGACTGATTCGGCGCTGAGGCCGTCGTTATCGAGTGCATCTTGAAAGCAATATTCTCCATCGGGGAGATTTTCAATCAGCCGCCGGGTCATGCGCTCGGTGTAGGCTAAAAGCGCATCCATGTAGAACTGGACTTCTTTGGTGCCGTGTTCGTTGACCATTTCGCCCAGACGCGTTGCGCCGCGCCGATTGGCTCCGATCTGCGCTTGCAGGTCGCCAGCGCGTTCATCGGGAGTGCGTACATTCGCCAGAATCAAATCCCAGATGCCGGAATCCACTTCACCGGCACGCGCCAACTTAACCGGTGGAATGATCAGCCCTTCCTGGTAAATCTCGCGTGCAATCGGCATCGACCCTGGCGTCATGCCGCCCACATCGGCATGATGGGCGCGCGAGGCGACGAATCCGAAAAGGATGCCCTCACCCCTTGCCCCTCTTTCACTGGGAGCGAGGGTGGGGAGAGGGACGAAAACTGGTGTTACCAACGTAATATCGGGTAGATGCGTACCGCCGCGGAAAGGATCGTTGAGGGCAATCACATCGCCGGGAGCCAAACCTTCCAGGTTTTTGAAAACCTGGAAGGTTTCAATAGCGGCAGCAACCGAGAGCGGCATGGAGCCGAGATGCACGGGAATGTGCGCAGCCTGGGCAATCATGCGCCCCTGGGCATCGAAAAACGCGCAGGAATAGTCTCGCCGCTCCTTGATGTTGGGTGAAAAACTGGCCTTGCGCAGAACAGCGCCCATCTCTTCGGCAATGGCGCTAAAACGGTGCTTGAAGACTTCCAGACGGATGGGGTCATAGTTCATGTGTTGAGTTTAGTTCTCCGTGGCTTCAGCTTCAGGTTCGCGCGTGAGAATGGCGCGCACTTCGCCAATACATTTATGACCAGCGAATACGGTGAGTTTGTCGTTGGCCTCTAGCCGGGTATTGCCATGCGCAACACGGAATGTGTTGGCTCTGCGAATTGAGACAATCAGGCATTCCTCGGGTAATTGAATCGCGGTGAGAGTTGTTCCAATTACAGCCGCGCTGGCGGGGATGTCAATATGGAAGAAGCCAGCTTCATCCAATTTGCGCAAGCGCAGAGTTTCAATGCGATGCTGGTGATGGGCGCGTTTGAGAATGGCATGATTGTAGGCTCGAATTACATCCCGGCGGCGGATCGCCCCGACCAGTTTTTGGCTATTTTCGCCTGCAACTACCGGTAGTCGACCGACATCTCTGCGCGCCAGGCGGCGCAGCGCTTCGCCCATGTCCTCGTGAGGATAGGCGATGAGCAGGCCAGTAGTGGTGGCTATATCCGCGACGGTTTTGTCTTCGATCGATTTGGATAGAATGACACGTTTCAGGTCTTGCAAGCTGACAACGCCGACTAAATCACCGGCGGAGTTGATCACAGGAAAACCATGATGATGGGTTTGGGCAAATGCTTCGGCTAATTCATTCAGCGGCATATCAATCGGCACGGTATCCACATCGGTGGTCATGATCTCGGCAACAGTTACGGATTGCATCAGGTCAATATCTTTGCCGTGTTCAAGATGCACCCCACGGCGAGTTAGCTTAAGTGTGTAAATCGATTCGCGGCTGATGATTCGAGAGACAAAGGTACTCACTACAGTTGCCAGCATCAGCGGCAGAATAATGCGATAGTCGCCGGTGAGTTCAAAGAGGATGATGATCGCCGTGATGGGGGCATGCGCCGCGCCGGTGAAGAAGGCCGACATGCCAACTAGCGCGTAGGCTCCGACGGGAGCGGTGACACTTGGGAAAAAATAATTGACGACATGACCAAATGCAGCGCCCATCATAGCGCCCATGAACAAAGATGGGGCAAATACCCCACCGGAGCCGCCAGAACCCAGCGTGGTGATTGTGGCAAGCAATTTGATGAATAATAATGCCAGCGTTACCTGAAGGGTTAAATTGCCAAAAAGGGCTTCTGTGATGCTATCGTAGCCGACCCCGAAGACGCGGGGGAAACCATCAAGTTTGTAGGTCAAAATCCCGATAACGCCGAGAGCGATACCCCCCAGGATGGGTTTTAGATATTCGGGGAAGGGAATTTTATCCCATATATCTTCCGAGAGATATAGCAAGCGTGCAAATCCAAAAGAAAGCACTGCCGCGATTGCGCCCAAAATGATATAAAAGATAAGTTCTACAGGATGTACTAACGCATATTCTGGTATAGCAAAGGCGCGCAGGTTGGGTTCAAACAAATGTGCAACTACATCGGCTGTAACCGCCGAAATGACGACTGCGCCGAAATAGGTTGCGTGAAATTGACCGAGGATTACTTCCAGCGCGAAAATAGCCCCGGCGATCGGGGCGTTAAACGTGGCCGCGATTCCTCCCGCTGCGCCGCAAGCCACCAGGCTGCGTACGCGCTCATCCGAAAGTTTTAGCCACTGGCCAATGGTTGAGCCTAATGCGGAACCAATTTGCACAATCGGTCCCTCGCGTCCTACCGAGCCGCCTGTGCCAATACAAACCGCCGATGCCAATGACTTGACGATGGCAACGCGCGGGCGAATGCGCCCACCTTTGAGCGCAACGGCTTCCATCACTTCGGGAACGCCATGTCCTTTGGCTTCGCGGGCAAAGAAATACACCAGCGGCCCTACGATTGCACCGCCCAAAGCAGGGATAATGAGCAGGTGAAATGGTTTAATCCCATCAAGCAACGAACCGAGCTGTTGATATGATAATATCTGCACGCCGTTGATCAACAAGCGGAAAACCACAGCCCCCAGACCGGCGCCAATTCCGACGATCAGCGCCGTGAACATAATCGTCCCCGATTCAGAGAAATGCTGCCGGTCTAACCACGAAAATAATTGCAGGTTCTTGTTGCGCTGATATAAACGTTTTGCACTAGCTGCTATGAATGACACAATTGCTTCAACCTCCAAACTAATCTTATAGGAAAGATAGCGCTACGATTATTTTGCCATGCGCCTGATTATAGTACTAATTTGGGTTTTGTCCTGAAACCTCCACAATATTTCGTTGTGTCGCGTACGCCAATTGAATATCGTCTCGGAGCGCAAAAGCGCTTAAAACTTCTTCGATAAACGCCTGCTTCACAATCCGGCGCTGGCGTGTCTGGCACAGATAGCGAATCGTCAGGCAAACGCCGTTGTCTTTCAGCGAAGTGTATACCGTGGGCGTCAAATACGTGTAATAGTAATAATATTTATGGCGTTGTTGCTTCTTCATTTCTGCGGCGACTTCATCTTCTGGCGCGCTAAATTGCGCAGCCATCTCGCCCAGCAGGGTTTTGGCAGTCTGCCAGTCACTTTCGAAAGTCAGGGTAATTGGAATCTCGTCCCAAATGAAATTGAACTCTTCGGTGTAGTTGGCAATCGTTTCCAGAAAAACCCGACTGTTGGGAATATGTAAAATCCGCCCTGTACTTTGGTCGGCATCGACCCAATTGCCAATTTCCATCAATACAAATTTAAACACATTGATGTCAATTACATCGCCTGTGTGCGCCCCAATTTGGATGCGGTCGCCCATTGAGAAGGGCCGCCGCCATAGAATATAACCCCAGCCAACCAGATTGCTCAATGGATCTTTGAGGGCAATCGCCAACCCGGCAGAAAGCAAGCCCAGGTAGGTGATGATTTGATCGGTGCGTGTCAGCCACAGCGGAGCAACCAGAAACACAGCAATAATAGAAGCCAGATACGCACTGCTCCGCCGCCAGTTATAGCGCGCCTTGGGTTCCTCACTGCGGCGATAGGCGATCCGTAAAACCATTTGCCTTAGCAACCAAATCGCGATCAGTACAATCAGCGATTCGAAAATCCGCCAACCCATTTCGGGCGAAATATACACTCTGTTTTGGAGCCATTCAAGCCATTGGGTCATAATTGCCTCTATCCATGAATTTTAATTACGAGATTGCCAAAACAGTCTATACGCGCCTGGTCTTGTTCGCTCAACAAGATGGTTGTGTCGCTCCGCACGATGATGGCTGGCCCCTCGATTTGATTGCCGCAGGCCAGGGATTCGCCGCGGTAGAGCGGCGTGTCGAGTGCGCCCGATGGAAAATTAACTGGGCGTGTGTCGATGATGGCCGCGGCGCAAGCGGGACTCCCCCGAGGTTGTTCGGCGAGTTTTGGGGAGGGCACACTTCCCACAGCCTGGAGGCGCAAATTAACGATCTCGATTTCTGTACCATGCCGCGCATAGCCGTAATGATATTGGTGGGCTTCGTGAAATCGAATTATGAAATCTTGCTCGAAGGGAATGCTTAGCTCGTAGGACTGGCCCCGATAACGCATATCTAACGCCGGGTGCAGTTGAATGTCGTTTGAACTGAATCCCTCGCGGGTTAAGTCCCGCTGCCCCTGTTTGAGCAGAATATCCATGCGGGCAGCCAGCGCTTCGTAGGGGCTATTCCCTGGGAGCATTACCGTTTGGGTGTAATCTTTTATTGTATCTGCTGCCAACATGCCAAACGCAGAAAAAGTAGCCGCGTAAGGCGAGATTAGCACGCGAGGGATTTTGAGCCGCCGTGCCAGATCGGCAGCGTGCAGCCCGCCCGCGCCGCCAAACGAGAGCAGGGTGAAATCGCGCGGGTCGTGGCCGCGCTCGATGGAAATGACCCGCAGGGCGCGCTCCATGTGGGCATTTGCAATTTCGATGATGCCTAGCGCGGTTTCGATGGGTTTAAGGCCGAGCTGATTCCCAATGCGCGCGATGGCTTCTTCGGCCAGTTTTGGGTAAACTGGCATCTCGCCGCCCAGAAAATATTCGGCAGGGATGCGCCCGAGGAACAGGTTGGCATCGGTGACGGTTGCCAGTGGATAGCGGAAAGCGGATAGCGGGGAGCGAATTTCGCTTTTTACTGGCAACTGGCCGCTGATCGCTGCTTTCCCATAACATGCTGGGCCGGGGTCTGCACCTGCGCTCTCCGGGCCAACGCGTAATGCTCCACCCGCGTCCACGCTGGCAATCGAACCGCCGCCCGCGCCGATGGTGTGAATGTCGAGCAGGGGGATGCCAATCGGGTGTCCGCCGACGTTGGCATCGGTGGTGATTTGGGGTTTTCCGTCGATCAGGGCTACATCGGTGGATGTGCCGCCCATATCGAAGGTTAGCAGTTGGAGGTCGGCGGCTTGCTTTGAGCCATGCTGAAGGTGTACAGTCTCTCCCACAAACTGCGCTCCCACCACGCCTCCCGCCGGGCCAGAGAGTACGCAGCGCACTCCAGCCTGGCGCGCTTCGCTCACGCTGATGCTGCCCCCGTTGGATTGCATCACCTGAAGGCGCGCTCGTTGACTCGTTGAAATGCCGAATTGTTTTACGCCTTCTTCCAACCGCTGCAAATACCGATCCAGCACCGGCGTGACGTAGGCATTCACCACCGTGGTACTTGCGCGCTCAAATTCGCGGTATTTGGGCAAGATTTCATGCGAGACAGAGACGAAGAATCCAGCCCCGCGCAGCTTTTCAGCGATGCGCTGTTCGTGCGTGGGGTTGGCAAAAGAAAAGAGCAAGCAGACCGCAACAGATTCAATAGCTGGTCGCTGCCGTTCTTCATCCCCCAACACCGGTCTCTTCAGTTGCTCTACAATTGTGTCAACTTGCGCATCATTCAATTCAACCAGGGCCTCCCCAAAACGATCCACGCGTTCGTCCACTTCCAGGCGCAATTCTGCAGGGATGAGCGGTTCCATCGGTTGGCTGGCAAAATTATATAATTCAGGCCGATTCTGCCGCCCGATCTGGAGCACATCCCTGAAGCCGCGCGTGGTAATCAACGCTGCGGATGAGCCTTTGCGCTCCAGCAGGGCATTCGTGGCTACCGTCGAGCCGTGGATGATGGTTATTCGTGGGATGTTGCCATGAGCCAGTGCGGATGGGTTTCTATCTTCTGGCAACTGTTTACTGATTCGCTCAAACCCTTCCAGCACCGCCTGAGCAGGGTCATGCGGCGTGGAGGGCAGCTTGAAGGTAGTAATTTCTCCGCTATGCGGGTTGAAGATGACGAAATCGGTGAAGGTTCCACCGATGTCAATCCCTACACGCAGGGCAGCCGGTGCGAGGCCTGTGGTTTGCTTTTGCATGGTTGCAAGTATAGATGAGCAGTGAGGAACTGACAAGTAAGGCAAGAGGGTTTTGTACTATAATTATGCCTTCGTAATTTTTATTTTCACGGATGCTGTTGGTCCGTTTCTATGCTTTGCCTGGAGAATCTGTTGCCAAAAATATTTTCTGGTTTATCACAAACGACCCGTGCCTATCTGGCGTTGGGCTTTGGTTTGCTAAGTCTGGGTTTTTCGGCCATATTCGTGCGCGGCGCCAATGCTCCCGGCACAATAACTGCTTTCTATCGCATGGCGATTGGTTCTCTCGTGATGGTGATTCCGTTTGCTAATCAATTCCGCAACGATGCATCCATTCGCCCCGCGCGCCATAGCATATGGCTGGCAATTTTGGGCGGTGTTTTCTTTGGTAGTGATCTGGTCCTGTGGACGAGTGGTATTGTGATGAGTGGCGCCACGATCCCTACGTTGATGGCGAATATTGCCCCCCTGTGGGTTGGATTGGGCGCTTTTTTGTTTTTTCGAGAACGGCAGGGGGTGCGTTTTTGGATGGGCTTGCTGGTTGCGATCATTGGCGCGGCGATTATTTTGGGGCAAGATTTCTCGAAAGCGAGCAATATCGGCATGGGGAGTTTGCTAGGACTTGGTTCGGGTGTCTTTTATGGAGCTTATTATCTGACCACGCAGCGCGCCCGCACAGGCATGCGTACGCTGTCCTATTTTTGGATCTCGACGGCGAGTTCAATGATTTTATTGCTATTCGTTAATCTCATTCTCGAACGCACGCTAACCGGTTACGATTCGTTGACGTACACTATGTTTTTGGGCATTGGCTTGCTGGTGCAGGTGGGGGGTTGGCTGGCGATTAATTATGCTCAGGGTTTTTTGCCCGCGTCGATCATTTCATCCACGTTGCTTGGGCAGCCTGTGCTAACCGCTGTGATTGCCTGGCCGTTATTCGGTGAAAACCTGAATGCCTGGCAAATTTTCGGTGGTGCAGCCGTGATTACGGGTGTATATTTGGTGCATCGTAGTCGTAGTAATGGTCGTAGAGTTTCTGCATCCGCTGACACAAAGAAGAATTATGGCAACTGAAAAACAAATCACCTGGCAAGGCTTGTTGAATCTATTTGTGGTGTATATCGTGTGGGGTAGCACGTACCTGGCAATTCGTGTGGCTGTGCGGGAAGGATCAGGTTTTCCGCCGTTTGCTATGGGGTTGATGCGTGTTTTAATCGCCGGGGTCATTCTTTTGGGGTGGGCGCGTCTGGCAAAATCACGCCTGCGGCTCACGCGCCAAGAATTCATCACCCTGTTTACCTCCGGTTTGCTGTTGTGGGCGGGTGGAAATGGCATGGTCAACTGGTCTGAGCAGCGCGCCGATTCTGGGCTGGCTGCGCTGATCATTGCCGCTACGCCGATTTGGGTCGCCATCGTTGAGGCCATTATAGATCGGCGTTTACCCACCTGGCGGTTGGTCGGTTCTTTGATGATAGGCTTCTCCGGCATTGCGGTACTCAGTTGGCCGGTGCTTTCGCAAGGCGTTCAGGCCGATCTCTTTGCCATTTTGGGTTTGCTCTTTGCCGGATTCAGTTGGGGCATGGGAACCATTTTACAAAGTCGCCGTCCGGTCGGAGTGAAGCCCTCCATCAGTTCTGGCTATCAGCAGCTTTTTGGTAGCCTGGGCTTCATTCTGCTGTTTTTCGCCAGTGGAGAGTCGCTGCCAAACCCAAACCCTGAAGCCTGGTGGGCGGTGATCTATTTGATAGTGGTAGGGTCACTCTTTGCATTTACGGCCTATGTGCGCGCCGTTCAAATGCTGCCGACTTCCATTGTGATGACCTATCCATATGTCAATCCGGTAATCGCGGTCTTCTTGGGGTGGCTGATCTTGGACGAAGCGATTACATCCTGGACGATTGCAGGTGCAACGCTGGTGCTGTTGGGCGTGGCCGGTGTCTTTAACGAGCGCAAACGCCATAATTGAAAGTGATATATCCGTTATAATCTTGACTGACGACTGACGACTGACGACTGACGACTGACGACTGAAAAGCGGAGTACCTATGCGAGCTGTAGAAATTATTGAAAAAAAACGTGATAAGCACGAACTCACGCAGGCCGAAATTGAATATTTTGTGCAGAATTATGCCACGGGCAATATTCCCGACTATCAAGCCGCGGCCTGGGCAATGGCTGTCTTGCTCAATGGAATGACCCCACAAGAAACCACCGATCTAACGCTGGCAATTGTCGCTTCGGGCGAAACCATCAATCTTTCTCAAGTTGTGCCTGTTGCCGTCGATAAACATTCTACCGGAGGGGTGGGCGACAAAACAACTCTGGTGGTCGAGCCGCTGGTTTCGGCATGCGGCCTGCCGGTTGGCAAAATGTCGGGACGCGGGCTTGGTTTCAGCGGTGGCACCCTCGACAAAATGGAATCGATCCCCGGATTCCGCGTAAACCTGACGACAGAAGAATTTCTGCATCAACTGGACACAGTTGGGCTGGTACTGGCCGGTCAAACTGCTGACCTTGCCCCTGCCGATGGTAAACTCTACGCCCTGCGCGATGTCACTGGAACCGTCCAGTCGATTCCGTTGATCGCCTCCTCGGTGATGAGTAAGAAAATTGCCGGGGGCGCGCATGCCATCGTATTGGATGTCAAGGTGGGGCTGGGGGCCTTCATGCAGATTCTGGCAGACGCGCATACGCTGGCGCAGTTGATGGTCGATATTGCCCATCTGGCCGGGCGCAAGGCCGTGGCGTTGATCTCAGACATGAATCAGCCTCTCGGGCATGCCGTGGGAAATGCGCTGGAAGTCAAGGAAGCGATTGAAACATTGCAGGGAGGCGGGCCTGCGGATTTTAAAGCGCATTGTATGGAAGTGGCTGCGCACATGCTCACTCTGGGTGGCCTGTCTGCCAATAAAGCGGATGCTTTAAAATTGGCGGGTGAGGCTTTAGCCGATGGCCGCGCCTGGAAGCGTTTCCGCGAACTTGTGATTGCGCAGCACGGCGATGTAGCCTATGTCGATTCCCCCGAATTACTCCCCAAAGCAAAATTTATCGAAGTCGTTTCCGCACCGCGTGGCGGCTATTTGGCCGGAATTCATGCCCGCGTGGTAGGCGAAACCGCAGTAATCCTGGGGGCTGGCCGGGCGAAAAAAGGTGACCCCATCGATCATGCCGTTGGGATCGAGATTCACCGTAAGGTTGGTGACTATCTTGAAAATGGTAGCCCACTCTTCACATTGCACGCTGATGATGAAGCGATTTTGAAAGAAGCACGCCTGTGCCTACTCAACGCACACACCTGGAGCGATACGCCGGTTGAGCCACTGCCGTTATTTTATGGGGTAATTGAGTAGCGATCGACCTTTCAAACGAAAAAAACTCGGTTTCAACCATTACAACTGAAACCGAGTTTTTGTTATTCCAAACTGGCTAATTATTTTTAGAACAACTTCTTTGGCTGATGGCGGTATGTGTCTGTGGGAATCTCTCCGCGAGTTAACGCCAATAGGGTTGTGTTGAGCAACTCGTTGACCGGTGTAGGAACGCCATATTGCGCTCCGGCACGCGCTACAGCCCCGTTGAGATAATGGACTTCACTCTTGCCGCTGCCACTATGTAAATCAATATGAAACGAGGGCATTTTTCCGCCGCGCCCGCCGCCAACCGCTTTGGCGAGCAGGGGGCGAGAAATTATCATGGGCAGCCAGCGCACGGCAAAGGCCAGCGCCCGCACGGGGGTGCCGGGTAAATCGACTACTCGGATACCCTGCGCGCGCATCACGCGCAGAGTTTCGCGCAGTTGCGCGATTTCGAGGGCGTAAATGCGCGGGTCGGCGAAAATTTCTGCCGGTGTCATATCCAGAATGGCGGCGCTGGCGTTGGCGATCAGATTGGTGAGCATCTTCGACCATTTCATATCGGCGGCGCGTTCAAAAATCTGGGCATTCAGCCCGGCAT
>JACKQG010003982.1_pt1 | contig 17556 bp, 15 predicted proteins | sample 8237621 | NCBI WGS metagenome assembly JACKQG01 (sample SAMN15677084, study PRJNA649215) | marine metagenome | biome: marine; feature: Black Sea; material: saline water; isolation source: suspended particulate matter (SPM) from the Black Sea western gyre | collected 2013-06-09/2013-06-10 | depth...
TCTCCGCTCCCTGTTTAGTTTATTTGTGGCGACATCTATCCTGACACAGGGGGCTCATCTACAGGTACTACGACTACTACCACTACTTCTACAAATGAGTGTGTAAATAATGCTGGTACGTATACATGTAGTCCTGATGGATGCGGAATAGGATCTGTAAGCAGTCCCGTAGTAACTGTGGGTGCCACCGATGTTACGTCTACTCCTTTTGGTACGAACGGGGCTCAGACATTTACACCAGATTCACCGGTGACGGGCCTTACAATTTTAGGTGTAGGCGCTCACACCTGTACTTTCTCGTGTGAAGCTAACAATCAGATACTGGTTACATGTACTAATGCCTTTGGTGGATCATGTACCTCGACCTGTACAAAATAATAGAATCTCACTAAACCGGAAAGGGCAGGCTTTGGTCTGCCCTTTCTTTTTGCATTCAGTCAAATAACATGACAGTGAAAAACTATATAAAACTATTAAGCCAGTCTCTTCCTGTAATATTAAGCCTTTACCTGGTGTATGGGTCTGTTGCTTATGCCCAAAGTGAAGTTCAAACTGCATATACGGCTGTAACGCTGCAGCAGGCTGTTCAGACTTCCCTGTCTGGGAATCGGGAATTTATAAGTTTGATACGCAATGCTGAACTTGCCGGCATTGATATAGAAACTGCGCGAGCAGAATTCGGGACCCGTTTTCAGCCTTCGTTTTCGACCGACTCCCGCCTTGGGACTGATATTGGTCAGAGTTATAATCTTAATATCAATAAAAAATTTAAAAACAGTCTTCAGGTAAGCCTTAATTCCGGCACCAGTGTATTTAATAATTCTTACCTGTCGGAGGTAAATCTGCAGTTTACCCAACCGCTTTTGAAGGGAAGAGGTCGGCTTGCAGCTACGAGCGGCCTGGCATCTGCTCAAAGCAGTAATGAACGTCAGGGTTACATGAGGACTGCTGCTGAGGAAGAGCTTATATTTAATGTGATACGGGGATATTATCAGGTCGTTCTGCATGCTGAGTCTATTGAGGTTCAGAAAAAGGCACTCGAGAGGGCAGGGGTGCTTTTGAATTCATCAGCAGCAAAGCTGGAAGCTGGACTGGTATCGAAGATGGATGTTTTCAGAGCTGAAATTCAGCTTTTTCAGGCTAAAGAAAATTTGGAAAATGCAGAAGATTTGTATGCCAATGCCAGAGATATACTCGTCACTTTATTGGGGCTGCCCACAGGCACGGAGCTCGATGTAGTCCCTGAGCTTCAGTATAGTTTGCCGGACATAGAGGAAGAAATTCTGGTAGGAATTGCACATGAAAACCGTGCAGAGATGAAGGATGCCAAGAGGTATGTCAGGTCAGAACGACGTAACCTTAAAGTGACGGAGAACAATGCCCTTCCTCCGCTTGATCTTACGGTAAAGGTTTCGCGCCTGGGCAGGGGAACAACTTTCGGTGAGAGTGCTGAACTGGATGAGACAAGGGTCGGTATCGGGATTACTTCCAGCACTGATCTCTGGATGACGGTTGAGAAGGCCAATTACCGAAAAGCAATGATAGCGTATAAAAACTCGCTCAGGTCGCGGGATGATGTCAGGGATAAAATTACCAGGGAGGTCCGTGAGAATATCAGGCAGCTTGAAAGCGGATTTCGTAGAATAGAACTCAGGAAGAAGCGTCTTGAAGGAGTGGAGAATCAATCTGCTTATGCACTTATACGGTATCGTAAGGGACTGGGCGATAACCTGGAGGTTGTAGATGCAGAAAAGCAGCTTGTGGATGCCAGAAACGGACTTACTGCTGCGATAGTCGAGTATATAATTGCTGAAAATCGTCTCCTGAAGGTAACAGGTATGCTGACAGGGAAATGGAAGGATGTGAGCGTAAATGAATAGACAGCGTGTATTTAAAGTTGCTGCAATAATAGCCGCTATCTGGCTTTTATATTCATTTATTTCCGGCAATAACCGTGATGAATCAGAATTATTATTTACTGTTGAGAGTAAACCCTTTGAGATAAGCATCGTAGAAACCGGAGTATTGGAATCTCTGAATTCTGTGACACTTGCTTCTTCTTTGCCGAGTAATAAAGGGAAAATTTTAAGTCTTGTGCCTGAAGGTCAGTACGTGGAAAAAGGGGATGTGCTTGTTGCATTTGATCATACACTATTTAATGATGATATAAATAAATACAAAAATGAGATCAGGGAGGGTAAGGCTCTGGTGTCCCAGACCCGCGAGGATCTAAAGTTGCAGATTGCTATGGGAAGGGAAGAGATATCTACTGCCGAGCTTAACATTAAACTGGCCCGTATGGAACTGGCAAACGTAACGGATGGTGATGGACCGCTTCGGGTCAGAGAAGCGGAAAAAGAAATGCAGGAGACAGCGAGCGATTGGAAGCAGGCGGACAATGAGTATAAAGATCTCAGTGAGATGCTTCAGGAAGGTTTTATCACAAGGCTTGAGCTTGAAAAGTCCCACATTCAGCTTGAAAGGACAAAAAACAGACATGAACTCGCAAAAGAAAAATACAAGATGCTGAGAGACCTTGGCCATCCTGCGGAAAAGGAAAAGGCTAATCTTGAGCTGAAAAAACGTGAAGAAGAATTGGTGAAACTTAAAGAGACCAATGTATACAGGGAAATGCGTAGTGAGGTCATTGTAGAGCGTGCAAAAAATAAGCTGAATACTGCTGAGGAAAATCTTGATAAGGTAAAGGAATATTTAAAAGAAACAAAGATAGTGTCTCCCAGTCCGGGGTTTGTTATATATAAAGATGTCCCTGTCATGGGTGAGTCACGCAAGGTACATGTGGGTGACTCCGTTTGGCAGAATCAGGGTTTTATCGTCCTGCCGGATGTATCAAAAATGGCAGTAAATATCAGGATAAGAGAGGTTGATATTAATAAAGTAAGTAAAGGTCAGGACGTTTTGATCAGTGTGGACTCTTATCCGGATCTTATTCTTCACGGCAAGGTGGATATGGTTGGGATGCTCGCAAAAGAGGACAAGGATAATAGTAGCGGGGCCAAATATTTTAATTTGCAGATATCGGTTAATGAGTTTGATAACAGGTTGAGGCCGGGTATGACAGCCCGGGCGACCATTATTGTGAAGCAGTTTGAAGATGTACTGAAGATACCTGTTGAGGCCGTTTTTCAGCGTGATGGGGAAAATATATCTTTTATAAGTGAGGGCGGCTCTGCGGAAATACGGGAGCTTGAGCTGGGTGATAGCGACGAGGACTTTGTGATTGTGCTTAAGGGGATTAAGCAGGGAGAGAAGGTGTATTTGAAGGTGCCTCAGGAGTATCAATAAATGGATTTGCCGGTCATAACATTTCAAAATTAATGATAAATGCTTATTGATATTAAAGCTGTCTCCAAAATATACTCTATGGGTAACAACAGTGTATATGCCCTGGACAATGTAGATTTTTCAGTGCAGAGAGGCGAATTTGTCGCTATAATGGGGGCTTCCGGTTCCGGTAAATCTACCCTGATGAATATAATAGGCTGCCTTGACCGACCGGACAGGGGAAGCTTTACCTTCAATGAAATAGATGTAACAGCCTCATCTGATAAGGAACTTTCCGCTATCCGTAATAAAAAAAACGGCTTTGTTTTTCAATCCTGCAATCTCATACCTCACCTCAATGTTCTGGAAAATGTGGAAGTGCCGCTTTTTTATAGAGGTCTTTTAATAGAACATAGACGCACACTGGCCCTTGAAGCACTTGTGTCCGTAGGGCTTCAGAAACGAGTTGAGCATATGCCGGATGAGCTCTCAGGAGGAGAGTGCCAGCGTGTCTCCATTGCACGTGCAATGGCAGGCAGTCCGGACGTCCTTCTTGCGGATGAACCTACAGGAAATCTTGACAGTAAAACCGGGATGAATATTATGGAACTGTTCAGGGAACTGCATCACAGGGGCAATACTATTGTAATGGTTACACATGATATCACCGTTGCAGAATATGCTGATCGTATCATTGTTTTGAAAGACGGTAGAATCCATGAACACTAAATATATTAAACCGGCTCTCAAATTACTCTTAATGAGAAAGTTGCAGTCTGCCCTGAGTGTTCTCGGAATAGTGTTTGGTGTTGCGGCAGTTATAGTTGCGGTCTCAATAGGGGAGGGTGCCCGTAGAGAATTGCTTGAAGCGATTGAGCTTATGGGCATCAATAATCTAAGCATTCGACAGCTCAGCACGACCGAGATTGAGCAATCTTCAGCAGGTCAGAAATATTCTCCAGGGCTTATGTATTCGGACTCAGTGAAGCTCATATCGAAGATCCATGCGAAGGCTGCAGGTGTGGCTCCTGTGAAATTTATATTTAGTGATATAGCTTATTCCGGCAGGACTGCAAATGCTAGAGTTGCGGGTACCGTTGCAGAGTATCTGGATGTATATGACCTTATAATAAAGGAAGGACGATTTCTCGTTAAAAGTGATCGTGAGGATAATATGAGGGTATGTATTATCGGTATGGATATCAAGCAAAGGCTTTTTCCTTTTGAATCACCTATAGGCAAGATGATTAATATCAGGTCGGAGTGGTACAGGGTTGTAGGGTGGCTTGATAATAAGGATACGCCCAGGATTAAGGGAGATATTTTAAAGCCGCACGATACTAATATCGATATTTATATTCCGCTTGAGACGGCCTTTATATCAATGCCGGAAGGACAGCGTATAAATGAGATTATCATAAGAGCTGCTGACACTAAGGCCTTGAATAATATTGAGGAGGCTGCTGAGAGTTTATTGCTGCGCACTCATAATGGAGTCAGAGACTATAAGATAATAATACCACGTGAGCTTTTAAGGCAGGGCCAGCAGACAAGGCGGACCTTTAATATAGTCATGGCCTGTATTGCGGGGATTTCTTTGCTGATCGGAGGGATTGGAATTATGAATATAATGCTTGCAACTGTTACAGAAAGAACCCGGGAGATCGGTATTCGCAGGGCTATGGGGGCCTCTAGACGTGATATTGTTCATCAGTTTTTAACAGAATCAGTCATGCTTACTTTAACGGGTGGTATTGTCGGGATAATTTCAGGCATTGTTGCCTCATGGATTGTAAGCTGGTGGGTGCAGTGGAAAACAGCAGTTGCTGTAGATGCGGTCTGCCTTGCCTTTATAATTTCTGTAATTGTGGGGATTGCATTCGGCATATATCCGGCTTATCGCGGCGCAATGATGGATCCTGTAAAGGCACTCAGGTATGATTAGCTGACATCGCAAAAGGCTTTGTATTAATTTGATCTCGAGTCGATCACGGCTTGAATTGAGCTTGTTCTCATCGGATTGATTATTGCAGATATCCCTTTATAATGTCCATGTATTTACTGTCGTGAATCGGTTTAATAAATACATGGTCAAAGCCGCATTTTTTCAATTCATTTGTTCTGTCATCATCGCTTGTTATCGCGATAATCGGGATAGCAGGATCAATTTTTCTTATATGTCTGGCAGCCTCGTCACCGTCCATTATTGGCATGTATAGATCAAGCAGTATAAGTCCATAGCTGTTCTGTTTAAACATATCTATGGCCGCCTGCCCGTTTTCTGCAAGATCACACTCAATATCCATCTTTTTTAATTTGATCTGCATAATCTTTCGATTTGAAAGTTCATCTTCCGCATACAGTACTTTACGAATATTCATCTGAGCTCCAATATGAAAAGTAACTTATTTTTGCTGTTAGTATGATCCGTTCATATATTTTGTAAGTTTATTATACTCTATTTCAAGTTCGCAAAAAAGATCATCTGCAATATTGTCAGATAGAGAGTTCGCTGCCTTCTCTAATGTAGCTGCGGCCTTAGACAGAGGGATTGCAACCAGGTTAGCCGCACCTCCTTTTATCTTGTGAGCCTCTCGCTTTGCGATATCTCTATTGTTCTGCTCAAGAGCCAGTTTGAGTATTGGCAGTTGTTGTTTTACAGCTGACAGGAAATCTTTTAATACTTCATCAAGAACTTCTTTTTCCCCTTCAAATTCCTCGAGGGCTAGTTCGTAATTAATAGGAATGCTACTGACTTTACCAGGGTTTGCAGACACAGAAGTTTGGACATTAGTACTGACATCGATTGGAGTGGAAGAAAGATTCAGCCATTTATTTATAGTATTCAGGAAATGGGCACGACGTACGGGTTTGGTTATTACATCATTCATCCCAGCAGCAAAACATGACTGCTTGGAATCAGCGTCAGCATTGGCGGTCATTGCAATAATAATGATATCTTTTGCATTGTCACGGCTGGATGCCCGTATGCGTCTTGCTGCCTCATACCCGTCCATTATCGGCATCTGTATATCCATTAATATGAGATCATAAGAACCGTTTTCGTATTCGTTGACTGCCTCTTGACCGTTTCGCATCCTCTTAAGTGAGTGTCCGCTGTTATTCAGATGCTGCATGATTACCCGGGCATTCGTATCATAGTCTTCTGCCATTAATATGGATATATTTCTATATTGGGTGGAAGATGAATTGATTGTGATATCGGCATCAGTGATATCACTTCCCTGGATGCTCTTTTGCATGGTTAAGCTGAACCAGAATTTACTGCCTATGCCAGGTTCACTTTCCAGACCTATTTTCCCGCCCAGCAGTTCGACCAGTTGTTTTGAAATCGTCGTGCCTAATCCTGTTCCACCGTAGAGTCTCGTTGTGCTGTTATCAGCTTGAGTAAAGCTTTTGAATATCTCTGTCTGCCTGTCTTTTGCAATACCTATGCCTGTATCAGTGACAGAAAATAGTATGGAGGCCATATTATCCTTGGTCCAGGTGGATGATACGTGTACCTGGATCTCACCTTTTGCAGTAAATTTTATGGCATTGCCGACGAGGTTTCCAAGTATTTGTTTAAGTCTGAACATGTCTCCATGTACAAAGCGGGGAACAGTGTCATCAATCGTAGTGATGTAAGATAAGCCCTTTGCATCAGTTGCCGAATGAAAGGTCTGATCAATTTGTTTAAGGCACTGATGCAGGTCAAACTCGTTGCATTCAAATGCGATATTTCCTGACTCTATCTTGGCATGATCCAGGAGTTCGTTTATAAGGGATAGCAGCATCTCAGATTCCTGCAATATAATCTCTGACTGCATCCGTGTATTATCGTCTACGGTAGAGGCGAAAATCGATTCTGTAAATCCTATGATGCCATTTAGCGGGGTCCGGATTTCATGGGAAATATTTGCCATGAATTCCGATTTTTTTGTATTAGCCAGCTCTGCTTCTTGTTTGGCTAGTGTCAAATCACTTTCAACCTTGCAGCGTTCGTCTATCTCAATTCGGAGCAATCTGTTTGAGCGGCTAAGTTCAGTGGTTCGAAGAGTAACTCTGTTTTCAAGTTCATTATGAGTTCTTTTAAGTTCACTTTCGGCCTCTTTTCTGGCGTTTATATCTGCAAATATCCAAAGAGTACCTTTATGTAAATGAGAAGGATCTACTGCCTTTCCCGAAACATTGCACCAGATAAGTGAACCACTTTTTTTGCGTAGTTGTATTTCAAAGTTATAGACCTTGCCGAATTTGATGATTTTGTCAGCTTCTTCCATTACGGTCCTGAAATATGTTTTATCCGTAAAAAATAATGATAGGCTGGTGTTAATAAGTTCGGCCTTCCTGTATGCGAACATTGTCTCCATGGTCTTATTTGCCTGGATCAGTCGTCCCTCTTTTACAAAGGCTATACCAATCACAGCGGTATCAAGAATTGACTTTTGTTCTATTATGAAATCCTCCAGCATGGCTGCGTATTTTTCCCTGTCTTTTGCAGAAGATTCTATGGAACTGATCATGCGGTTGAATAGCTCTCCAAGTTCTCTGATCTCTATCGTACCCCCGCTGTCTACGCTGACGGCTTTATTTTCCCCGCTTACCACATTGTTCATTGCACTTATAAGCATTCGGATAGGTTTAGTCAGGGTGTTGGTAAAAAGAGTAGAAATGACAATGAGCAGCAGTGTTAAAAACATAGAGATAATGATGATTTTTTTAACAATATTTCTGGCAGGTGTGTTCAACTCATCTTTGTACATAGATGTGGCCACATACCAGTCAAGCGGCTGAAAGTACTTCACAAAAGACTGTTGTTCATAAATATAGTGATGTTTGTCGCTGGGCTTGTCTGAGAGATAACTTAAGGGCACCGAAGGATTCATGGAGGCATCCATGAGTTTATTTGCTAGAAAATTTCCGTCTGCAGGATCCTTGATACTTGAGAAATCTATATTTTCCAAAACAGGATGCAAAAGCATTTTTTTCTTCCCATTGAATATAAAGGCAAACCCTGTCTCCGCAATCTTTATTTTTGAGAATGAGGACTTAAGATCACTGATCATATTGTTATACCGTCGGGTGCTTTCCTTTTCGATCTCATCTATATATACCCCTGTGCTTATAACCCATTTCCATTCCGGAAAGAGTTTTACATATGCCAGCTTTTCAACCGGGACCTCTGTATCAAGCTTTTTCCACCAGTAGGTGTAGAAGCCCTGTTCTTTTCTTTGTGCAATAGCTACAAGCGCTGAGACAATTGGCTTACCATTAAGGTCAAGTAATTTTGAGAGGTCTTTGCCCAGTAGTTTATTGTCCGGATGGGAGAGCATGATTGAGTTGTAATCTGATATCCAGATATAGTCATTATTTCCGTAACGCAGATCCAGTGTTTTCTTTAATATTGTCTGCTTGGCCTGTTCTTCGTTGATCAGGCCTTTCTGTACCTGATTGTATACTCCCCGGATATATTGTTCGTGCAGGGAAATGATATCCTGAAGGTTTTGTTTGTGAGCTGTGAGACTATTAGCCTTAAAGGCTTGCAGACTTTTGTATTCGCTTTCGATATTAAGCATGATTAGACGGAGATTATTTTTGGCAGATTCTTCTTGAGCATGATATATGGCCTGGGTGACCGCATTATTTGTGAGCACTATATAAGCCAGTGATGTGATTGCTAGTGCACTGACTAATAGCAGGATTATTCGTGTTTTTAGTGAGTCGAAAATTTTTATTTTCATAATCAGCGGAAGCCCTATAATATATAAGTCATATTAATAGTCGGTTTCTTTAGGATGCAACTTGAGTAGCAGGAAATGAAATGCAGAAGGTAAGCGGTATTAAGGGATATTGCAGGAATCCAGTATCTTAAAGTAATTTACGACGGCTGGCGAGTTAGAGGGGAGCTCAAAGACGGCTTTTCCCTCAAGATCCAATTCAAAAATATTATCATCATTGGGTAATCTGAAGGTATCCTGAAATGGGAGATCATCAACAGATTCTTTCAGTTTAGTGAAGTTTTCTTCAGAAATCCTGTTAACGATGAGTTTTCTGTTCTCAATATCCAGATCCAGCTCGTCCACCAGACGATTGATCCTGTTGCAGGTAATTACGCCTTTTCTAGTCGGGTCGCTAATAATCAGCAGCAGATCAACCTTGTGTGTCGTTCTGCGGCTGAGGTGCTCCATTCCTGCTTCATTATCAATAATTACGTAGGGATATTTATCTGAAAGCTGGTCAGTATATTTTCTTATGATATTATTAGCAGCACAATAGCATCCAGGTCCTTCAGGCCTGCCCATTACCATAAGGTCGAAACCATCTGATTCTATGACCGATTGCTGCACCTGGTAATCAAATAGCTGTTCCATACTCATACCGCCCGGCCTTTCAGCGCCGCTGCGGACCGTTTTAAGGGATTCTTCGCGCAACTTGCCGATTGTTGCATGGACATGCACGCCCAACGCCTCATTGAGACAGGAATTACTATCTGCATCAACAGCAAGCACTGATTTTTTTTTCTTTTCTATTAGATACCGGATGGTAAGGGCAGCTATAGTGGTTTTCCCTGTGCCGCCTTTTCCGGCAAATGCTATCACATATGCCATAATCGTTATAGATTACTGTCTTATAGAATAATAATCAAGGGTACGGGGGGATTTAGTCGTGGTGTATATCGTTCTTAAGCTGCTTAACGAGAGAGATGTAGTCTTGAGATGGCTCAACAAGCTCGACACCGATACCCTTAAATAGAGTCTTTGATTTAGTCATTCTGCACACCCTGACCGGAAGGTTAATTATTTTATCTGCAGATTTGATACATATTTGAAGCCTTGTTTCAAAAGGAAACCACATCATATCCGGTTCTATATACATACCGGTTTCAGATATGTTTGTAATGGTTCCTTTATGATCGGTCTCGCATGTATCAAAAATGACTCTCAGGCTGGCTGGAATTCTTTCATGTTTTCTTTTTTCCATATATATTTATATGCAAATTTAGTGCCGGTACTAACTACCTGATTTAATAGAGATCAGATAGTGTTAAAGTAGGTCTTTTTGACAATGACCATGTCATTTTGGCAAAGAATTGCATCTTATGATAAGTAAATTCATTGCAGTATAATTTCCCTGGGTCATAGACTCTCTGTCCGTTTGTCTGCTAAGATTTAGCATATGTATATTGTTTCCGTAAACTTGAAGCACTGCAAGTATATCCTGTTTATAACGCTGTTGTTATCTGCCAGTTTGTGGCCGTGCGGATCATATGCGGTCTCGTCAGGTGAGACAGTAAATGAGTTGATCCGGTCTATTGTTTCCTCAGAGGGACACTTGCCCGATTTTTCCCTTGGTGGTGAACCCTTGTATGTAAAAAGCATGCTTAAAAGATTTTATTCAAGAAGAAACCATAAACCGGCCTGGATATCGGAAGAGGGTCAGTTTTCTGATGCAGAACTACTTATTCAGACCATAGAAGAGGTAAGTATTCACGGCCTTGTGCCGGAATATTATCATTTGGCGGCATTGAGAGATTTGATGAAGGAACGAAAAGGCCCGGGCCCTGTCTCCCCTGAACTTGTGGTTGAATTGGATCTCTTGTTGACAGATGCCTTTTTAATGCTAGGGTGCCACTTTTCTGCCGGGTGTGTAGATCCGGTCACGATTGAGGCCGAGTGGTTTGCCAATCGTGATGACCTTGAAATTGATTATTTTCTTGAAGATGCATTGCAGGCTAATACGATTAAGGATACGCTGAAAGAACTGCTTCCGCCACAGTCAGGATATAGGAAACTGCTGTCTATGCTCGCTCAATACAGGAATATTGTACAGGAGGGCGGTTGGCCTGAAATCAGCACAGTATCGATTTTGAAAAAAGGCGACAGAGGCAAGGATGTGCTTGCGTTAAGGAAGAGAATGAGAGCAACAGATGAAATCTCCGATCTCAGTACAGCGGAAGTCGAGGTATTTGACTCTGAACTGGAAAAGGCCGTACTGAATTTTCAGGCACGGCATGGATTGAAACAGGATGGGAAAGCAGGTCCGGACACTATAGGTGAGATGAATGTTTCTGCCGGCAAACGACTCGATCAGATCGAAGTTAATCTTGAGAGAATGAGATGGCTTTCCCGAAATCTCGGACATCGCTATATACTTGTCAATATTGCTGATTATACCCTTACACTTGTTGAAAACGGTAAGACGCAAATGGCCATGGAGGTTATTGTAGGAAAGCCGTTTTGGTATACCCCTGTATTCAGTGATATTATGAAATACATAGTGCTGAATCCTTCATGGAAGGTACCGGACAGTATAGCGAAAAAGGAAATTTTCCCTGAACTACGGAAAAATCCTGCATACCTGGTGGAGAAAAATCTGAAAGTAGTTAGCAGTTGGTCTGATGCTGCTGAATATGTAGACACCTCTGACCTGGATTGGAAGAATACTGACTTTCGGCAGTTTAAACACAAATTTCGTCAGGATCCGGGAGATGATAATCCATTGGGACGGGTCAAATTTGTGTTTCCTAACAAGTTTAATATTTATCTGCACGATACCCCGGCTAAATCCCTATTTGCAATACCAAGTCGGGCCTTCAGTCATGGATGCATTCGTATAAGCAAACCGCGTGAACTTGTTGAATATCTTCTTAAGGAATCACCTGAGTGGGATAGGGCGAAAATCGATGCTGTTATCAAGACCGGTGAGTTGACCCGGGTAGACCTCGTAAACCCTATGGTAGTGAACATAGTATATATGACAGCATGGGTAGATGAAGGCGGGATTCTCCAGTTCAGAAAAGATATATATGAAAGGGATTCAAAGTTGAAGAGAGCTTTAATACGTAAACCTGCTATTAAGCAAACTGTCACTAGTCGTAAATAATGATCTGAACCAGAGGAAAAACGTTCACTTTTTGACATAAACAAGTATTTTATTCCGCCTACTATAATTATAAAAACCTTATAATATAGTAGGTTAGGTTCTGGCAGTCATTTTGCAGTGTATATTTTTAGAATTAATGCCGAGTAATTAACTATGAAGAGTGCTAATACTGAAAAAACAGAACTTGACCGTCGGGGATTTATAAGACTGGGACTGATTGCTGCGGCCTCCGCTATTATCAGTCCGCATGAGGCAGTTGCGTCCCTGGGGACAAAGAAGGCGGCTGCAGGTGCAAGAGATCTCTTGATTCACAATCTGCATACGGAAGAGCATATTCATACTACTTATTACAGGGACGGTCGTTATTTGAAAGATTCCATGGGTCAGTTGAATCATATTTTTCGTGACCACTATAATGGCAGGGTAAGACGTATTGATCCGAGATTGATGGATCTGCTTTTTGCTATTAAGCAGCGACTCGGTGCTGATCAACCGTTTGAACTCATATCTGGTTATCGGTCCCCTAAGACGAACGAGAATCTCAGAAGCAAGAACAAGAAAGTGGCAAAAAAAAGCATGCACGTATACGGCAAGGCCGCTGATATCAGGCTGCCTGGTGTAAGTCTAAAAGACCTCAGGCGTGCTGCCTATGAAATACAGGGCGGCGGAGTCGGCTATTATCCCAAATCAAACTTTGTGCATGTAGACGTAGGTCGGGTCAGATTCTGGTAACGCTGAGTTTACCCATGGACGCACTATGAAGTTTACACTGCTGTCAGCAACTCCCCGTGCCTGCCTTAGTTGTTAGTATTGTCTTTGGGCTTTGATGTCCATACCATAATCCCAAGTCCTGTGCAGACCAGGATTACACCGATTGAAAATAGATAACGATAAGGTATTGTTATCCAGGGTATTTCAGTACCCGCAGATGCTCCTGCCGGACTTGCACCAAATACAACCATCATAGTGCCGAGGTTGGTAAAGAAGCTTGATGAAAGACAGAGATCTGGATGAGGCTTGAATTCTGTGATGAATGGAGCACTTGCCGTGGGCAGGCAGATACCTATGAGGATTATGATGAGGCTTATTTTTTTTATAATGGTCATGATTTGATATTGTATTTATTGAACAGTTTAGAATAACTCTAAACTAGGCGGTGTGTCAAACTAATGTCCAGGCATAGGATCTCAAATAGAGATGACAACAGGATTAGTTTGTTATTTTTTAACGCCGTACTTCTTGCGTACTTCCTTTATCATACCGCAGGTGAAACTGCCCTCTGGACACGCGGCATGCAGACATGGCGGTCCGGCATTTTTGAATATTACAGGGGCCGTTTTTTTCGCAAGTTTCAGCATTTTTTCCGACATCTCCCTGATTTCCCACTGGGCGCGGTTGCAGCAGCGCTGCTTGAAAAAATGGATCAGCTCGCGGGCATTCATCGAAACTACTATTTTTGTCTCTGCGGCATTTGGAAGTAGAAACCTTGCATCCTGGTTAGCCTCCTCTCCCTTTATCCCGTTTTCATGAAGTTTGCTGACCATATTATTATAAGCCTGCTGGGCCTGCTGCATAAATGTCACAAATTCTTTTTTAAGAACTTTATCTTTTTTAATACTTGGCGGAATTATATAATCAAAGCCGGATTCTTCACTGACATAGCGCTGTGACTGCTGACTGTAAGATGCCAGCCTGTGCCTTACAAGTTGATGAGAGCAGGCGCGGGAGATTCCTTCGATTGCAAACGTAAAGGAGGCATGTTCAATAGGTGTCATATGCCCGATACTTACAAGTTTTTCAACGAAAGCCTTCTGATCTTTCTTGTCAATTTTGTCCTTTAGTTTTGATATATCTGAAGGGCTGTAACAAAGTTTGGCAGCCATCGCAACTGTCGCTTCGGGGTTGGGTGTATGATTTATAAGAAGTACCTTTAATTTAGCTTCTGGCATGTTCGCTCCTGGATAAATTAAGTCTTTAAAATAAAAAATATATTAATACAGGTATAGAGGGAATAGCAAATGACTAAACCTGCGCGCCCCCCTAATCTCTAATCCCTAACACCTGTATAATATATAAAACAGAATTATTAGGTGTTAAAGGAGATTTCATGCTTAAGACAAACGAAACAAAGCTTGTAGAGTTCTTATTACAATGTCAGCCGGGGCATCCTAAGACGTCCGGTAACTGGGGGATAGATCATCAGGGAAAGCCTTTTATTCTGCCTGCTATCGGGGGAATCACTACTAATATTCAGGTTGGTGATTCGGCATTCGGCTGGGCAGGGGATCATGTTGAGCCGGGTGTCAGCTGTACAGCTGACACATTAAAGCCGCTTGAACATCCTAATATATCGCTACAAATATATGCCTGCATTGGAAATACGGCTCGTGTCATTTCAGGAGAAGCAAAGGGTGCTGCCGGTACGGTTATTGGTCATCACGGAGGATCTGAGCATGTGGTCGTTGATTTTCCTGAAAAGATAAAAAGGAAGCTCTCCTACAGTGACAAGATAATTATTACAGCAAAAGGGCAGGGGTTGCAACTCGTTGATTATCCGGATATATTTATGTTTAATCTTGATCCTGAACTGCTTAAAAAAATGCATATAAAAAAGTCAGGCAAAACCGCTTTGAAAGTACCGGTCACTACGATCGTACCTGCCGCCTGCATGGGTTCCGGCGTAGGGGCAGCACACGTAGCCAAGGGTGACTACGATATCATGACCAGTGATCCTGCAACAGTAAAGGAGTATAAGCTGGATAAGATCAGATTCGGGGATTTTGTAGCTCTGATCGACCATGATAACAGGTACGGCAGGGCTTATCGGCAGGGATCTATTACAATCGGGATAGTGATCCATAGTGACTGTATGCGCGCCGGTCATGGACCGGGAGTAGCGACGATAATGACCTGTGAAACCGCACTTATAGAGCCTGTGATTTCGAAGAATGCTAATATTGCGGATATAATGAAGATTGGGACACATTAACAGATGCCAGGGATTAGGTGTCGGGTCTTAGTAAAGAACCTAACACCTAATCCCTAATCCCTAATCCCTAATCCCTAATCCCTAATCCCTTCCCCATCAAAAGAGATAGTCACCTCATCCCCAACCACTAGACCACCTGCCTCAAGCATTTTACTGTAATTCAGGCCGAAGTCTCTTCTGTTGAGTATGCCGTGAGCGACCAGTCCAGTCCTGGTATTACCCCATGGGTCTTTAATTGGCCCGAGGATTTCCGCTTTTAAGTCAATACTCTTTGTGACCCCATGCATTGTCAGGTTTCCGGTTATTGTGTATTTTTGCTCTCCATTAGACTCAATAGAGGTCGTGGTGAAGGTAATCTCAGGATATTTAGCAGCATCGAAAAAATCAGGGTTTTTAAGGTGTGCATCTCGTTTTTCGATATTAGTATCAATGCTGTCTACGGAGATTACAGCACTGGCATCTTTCAGGTTATTATTGTCATCCAGTTCAAACTCTCCGGTAAATTTGCTAAAAGTGCCTTTAACATTACTTATGACCATGTGTTTGATGGAAAATCCGACAGTTGTGTGTGCAGAGTCAAGAGTGTATTTTACCGCCTCAGCAGGTGATATGCTTAGTATTAAGGTTAACAGGAAGATTGTGATTAGTTTTTTCATTAGATTCTCCTTGAGAGTTTAATAGGGGTTAGGGATTAGGTTATAGTAAAAGACCTAGCACCTATTCCCTGTTTTTCAATGTTAGTTAGGTCGATATTAAGCTAATTAATCAAAAAATATATTACTCCCTTCCAAGTTTCACACAAAGACGACCAAGTTCCTCCTGTTCTGCATTGGTAAGTTTACCCAGTTGTTTTTCGATTGCCTGTATCTGGTCAGGCATGATCTTTTTAAAGAGAGTCTTACCCTTAGCAGTGATATGAATTGTGAAAAACCTTCGGTCTTTTTCATTGCGAACCCGCTGCACAAGGGTATTTTTTTCCAGGTTGTCGATTACCATGGTTATATTTCCGCTGGTCTTGAGTATTTTTTTCCCGAGTTCCTTCTGAGACATTGGGCCGAGATGAAAGAGGGCATCAAGTACTCCAAACTGACTTACAGTGATATTGAACTGGTTCAGATGACTATGCACTCTAGACCGGACGAGGTCTGATGCCCACATAAACTGAATAAACGGTTTAAGCGCCTTACTGCTGAACTCGAAGCCTTTAAATAAGCCCTGTTTCATAATTGGATAACCTTCATTAGGTTAATGTTAAGCTAGTGTGTTGTATATGTCAAGTGGTTGGCTTGTTTTAAACATAAATCTAAATGTCAGAGGATTATTCCCTTTAGAAACTATAATCTCTGCCTGAGAGCCTCAAAGATAAGTATGGAAGCAGATTGGGCGACATTTAAAGAATCGATCTGTCCCTTCATCGGAATTTTTACGATATCTTCTTTTAGCCATGGCGCAGACAGGCCCTCGTGTTCAGCGCCGATTGCTATTGCCGAAGGCCCTGTAAAATCGGCCTTAGTGTATAGCAGTTCAGCATAAGGCGAAGCAGCATAAATATGTATATCGTTATCTTTTAACCATATGAGTGCTGCTTCACTCGTGGTGTCGGCTATCGGAACGGAAAAAAATGCGCCCCTGCTTGCACGTATCACGTTTGGGTTATAAATATCCGTTCGGCTGTTGCACAGGAGCAGACCTGTTACACCGGCTGCATCGGCAGAGCGCAGGATTGCCCCTAGATTTCCGGGCTTTTCAATGCCTTCTGCTACAAGGTAAATTGCATTTTCGGGTTGTGACATGTTCTGTAGCGAAAACTCAGGTTGTGAAGCGAGGCCGATAAAATGATCAGGTGAGCCGCCGTAGCTTATTTTTGAAAACACATCGTTTGAAACCGGCTGCAGCAAAATTTTTTTCCCGGCTGTTTCTTCAAGGAGATCAGAGCTACCTGCCTCCTCCTTGAAAAAGATGCTTTCTATCTTCACGTTGTTCAGCATTGCAAGTCTTAAGGCGCGCTCTCCATCAATAAGCATGAGTTTTTGCCTGTCTCGCGCGCTGCGCCGTCGTAATTTTACAAGGTTTTTAATAGTAAGATTTTGCAGACTTGCGATACGGGAGCGCATTCTATTTTACACCGTTGTACCAGCGGGCCATAGTGCCGCTCGGCAGTACCCGCTTGCTGCTCTGTTCAGGGATGATCATTTCAGAGCTGCTCATGGTACCGCTGAATGGTCCTGTCAAATCAGCGAGAAGATTTTCCAGTGTCAGCGGGGTTATCCCCGGCGTATGCGCGCTTAGTAACATAAAGACTGGTTCAGGACTGATTATCTGGCTGCAAAGTTCCAGGAGGGAGGGGAGATTGTCCTCGAATTTCCATACTTCACCATTACTTCCCCGGCCAAATG
>JACKQG010003983.1_pt1 | contig 17553 bp, 14 predicted proteins | sample 8237621 | NCBI WGS metagenome assembly JACKQG01 (sample SAMN15677084, study PRJNA649215) | marine metagenome | biome: marine; feature: Black Sea; material: saline water; isolation source: suspended particulate matter (SPM) from the Black Sea western gyre | collected 2013-06-09/2013-06-10 | depth...
GCGCCACGTAAATTGCTCGGAGTAGTATTCGCTGGGACCGCAAACATTCCCAGTTTGCAGGCCGGGGAAGCCGTCGCCGTAATGACCGGCGGTACCGTCCCTGATGGCGCCGACGCCGTCATCCCAGTAGAGCTAACTACGGTGACTGGCGGTATGCTGCAAATCCAACAACCTTGCATTCCTGGTCAACACGTACGCAATGCCGGTGAAATGGGGGCTGCGGGTCGTCAATTGCTGGGCCGAGGCCATCGCCTGCAAGCCACCGATCTGGCCGCCGTAGCTGGGTGTGGGGCGGATCCTTTACAGGTTTATTCACTGCCCACAGTCGCCATTTTGTCCACCGGCGATGAAGTTGTGCCGTGGACCCAGCGCCCGCAACCGCACCAAGTGCGGGATTCCAATCGTCTCGCCACTTGTTTGCAGGCAAAATCTGCTGGCGCGGAAGTGGTAATGGAACATCACGTGCTCGACCAACCCGAAGCCCTGCTCGAAGCCGTACAAGAAGCCCGTCGCCAGGCGGATCTGGTGATCACGATCGGCGGCGTCAGCATGGGCAGCAAAGATCACCTGCCCGACGTATTCCAGGCGGCTGGATTCGAAAAACTTTTTCACGGCGTGAGCGTGCAACCAGGAAAGCCCGTCTGGGCAGGCCAAGCCGACGACCAAACCTGGGCTCTGGGCTTGCCCGGCAACCCAGTTTCTGCCTTGGTGGTTTTCGAGTTACTTGCCCGACCCTTGTTGGCAACTCTCGCTGGAGCAACACCAGGCACCGGACCGCAATTAGAAGCGGGAATCGCGGGTGGGGCGGCCCGAGCAAAAGCGCGAGTTCGCTATATCCTTGCCGCGGTGCAGGCGAATGAACAAGGGCAGGCTGTAGTGAAACCCCGTCAGGAAGCGGGTTCAGGGGATTGGACCAGTCTGGCTGGAACTCGAGTTTTGATGAAAGTGCCGCCGCACAGTGAAATTGCCGCGGGTGACGCAGTCAAATTTCTAAGACTTTGAAATACGGCTTGCTGTTATTGCCCTTAGCTGCCGCGCTTGTCCGCGCGGGAGCACTGCCCGGTTGGTGGTTGCCTGAGCTAGCCTTATTGGCGATTCCGCTCCGCATTTGGTACTGGGAGAAAGGCGGCGGCCGCCTCGGCGACTTTATGGGCGGGGTCGCGCACGTGGTCCTGTTCTTTTCCTTTCTGAGCGAATTCGTAAACCCCTTCGCCCCGATCGCCGTCGGCCTGATTTTGGGTGGTTGGTGGCTGGTCGAACGCTGGCTTTACTACGGATTGCGCCGCCACGTCCCGGTTTCCATCAGTGCAGCGCTAGCTGTAGTGGCAGCCGAATTTTTCCGCTTCCATTTCCCTATGGGTGGCGTGCCATGGGGTTCGCTTGCTTTAGGTCTCGCTGACCGTCCGGTGGCGCTGCAATGGGTGTCGGTTTTCGGAGAACAGGGTTTGGGATTGCTGGTTGCGCTTTGGGGAGCCTTTGCCTACGCCCTGTTTAAACGCAATTCACGATGGGAGCTGCTGCCCGCCCCGGTAATGACCTTGGTGGCCATTGTGATGGCTGCACCACCCGCGCCCACGGTCTCTACGGTGCGTGCCTTAGGCATTCAGGGCAATTTGTCCATCTCTGAAAAACACGGTGACGACGTTAAAACTCTGCGCAGTTATTCAGCCAAAGAGGTTTTCCTCCGCCAAGCAATCCCAACCGTCGAGGTGCTGCTGAAATATCCCAGCGTTGAGCTGGTGGTATGGGGTGAAACCATGTTCCCGCTACCGGTAGTGCCTCCTGTGGGGGAGCACGGTGCCGAGGGCTTTATGCGTCGGCCTTGGCGGCACAAGGCACCAGATCAAATCGAAAATGAGCGTTTGCGCATGCTGGCCGCCGCCGAAATCAGCCGTTTGCTTGGCGGGGTCGGCTGTAACCGCACTTTCATTGCAGGGGCCCATTACTACCTAGGCGTGCCCAAGCTGGAAGGGCCGGAATGGAGCCCGCGCGCGTCGGAATTTTTGGCTTTCGACGACAGCGGCACGCTGATTGACCATTTTTCTAAAACTAAGCTGGTTCCCTTCGGCGAAAACTTGCCTTTCCGTGGCAATTTCCCCGGTGGCGACGGCGTCGGTAATGCGATTTATCAGGCTAGCGGGCTCAACCCAAATTTTGTGCAAACCGACGACGTCGGGCCGTTGAAATTTAAGGGCATGGTTTTGGGTGGAGCGGTTTGCTGGGAAAATGTCTTTGAAAAGCCTTTTCGGGACCAAGCGAAGGCAGGCGCTGAGGCATTTTTGGTGCTCTCCAATGAAAATTGGTACGGCCTCAGTGAAGAGATGGATCAGATGGTTGCCGCGACCAAATTTAGGGTGCGAGAATCCGGTCGGCCGGTTTTTCGGGTCGCCAACACTGGAATCAGTGGGCTATTTGACAGTGCTGGGCGCTTGCTCGGTGCTTTGCCGCGCGGAAAAGAAGGCTATTTCATCGCCGATTTAGGGCGAATTTCTCCCACATGGAGTACGCCTTATCTAAAGTGGGGGTGGTTGGTTGCGCCGTTGGCCGCTTGGTTAACGCTGCTTGGAGCGGTCGCAAGTCGACTGCGGATTTGGCTGGTCAAGCGAAAGGCAAATAGCAGTGCTTGACCCTCACCCAGGCCGTCGATAGGCTTTCGCTTCACAGAGACCGCGAAACCAGCCCGGTTCACGTGTCTACTAAGTGGACTTCGTAGCTTTGCCAGCAGGCCTAGCTTCCTTCCCCCCCCTGAAACCCTCACGTAGGAACGACTTCGATGAGTCCCATCGGTAAGGTCTTCATTGTCCTAAACCTTGTTTTGTCCGCCATTTTTGTCGGTGCGGCTGCAACTTTGATTCAGACTGGCTCGGAATACCGAGTCACCGCTGAAAGTCTTCAAACGCAGCTCGATGACGCCAACAAAGTATCGGAAACCACTATTGGCGAACTTCGCACTGCCAACACCGCACTCGCTGGCGAGAAAGATCGTGTAGCCGCTGACAAAGCTCAGCTGGTTAGCGAAAAATCCGCCCTTGAGGACGAGCTCAAAACTGAGCGCGAGCAGAACGCCGATCTACGCGAGCGCTTGACCAGCATTGATGGCAAGCTCGGCGATTTGGGCAGCACCAACCGTCAGCAGGAATCGCGCATTGCTGAATTGAACCAGCAAGCCACCAACTTGCGCTCCGAGCGCGATAGTGCTTTGGATGAGCGCGATGGGGCCGTTGCTGAACGTGAAGGCGCTGTGCGCACTGCCGACGCCGTCACCCGTGAGCGCGACGAATTGCAGATTGCTTTGGGCCGCAGCCGCGAGTTGGCTGAGTCCAAGGACGCCAAACTGCAAGAGGTTGCCAAGCTCTACAAGATCGATCTCAATAACTTGAACGATCAGCCTGACCTTTCCGGTCGCGTTACCAACGTAGATAGCACCCACGGAACTACTGTTGTTGTTGTCAACTTAGGCAAGAACGATGGCGTTAAGCCTGGCCATACCTTCGACGTTTACAACGGCAAGGTCTACAAAGGCAAAATCCACGTCGAAACGGTAAACACCCATCAGTGCGCCGCCACCATCAGCATGGCTGGTAAAGGCGACATCACTGCTGGCGACGCCGTCGTCACCCGTCTCTAATCCTTAAATCCGGAGTTCATCATGGCAGCAAAACGCAAAAGAAAGGCAGCCAAGCCGGCTAAGGAAAAGAAGGTAAAGGCAGCCAAGGCCGAAAAAGAGCCAAAGGAAATTAAGCCTGGTCCTCCTGTAGAGAGTGTGGTCGCTGTTGTGACCGGCCTCATGTTGGTTGTCGCTCTGCTGATGTTTGACTACGCCCGGGGGGTACACTACGGGGAAGGAATGTTCTTTGGCGACAAGTACGCTGCAGCACAGAACTCTGCCGAATAGTCATTCTTAGTTGGAAAAAAACAGCCGTTGCCATTTGGCAGCGGCTGTTCTCTTTTTTCTGGGCACGCGTCCCTCTATACTGCAGGCGGCTTCGGCCATTCCTCCTCAGCGGACACAACCTTGTTGAACCGGATTTTTGGAAGGTTCTCACTTTCAGAGGACCTCGGCATAGACCTCGGCACTGCCAACACGCTTATCGCTTCGCGAGAGCGCGGGATCATTCTTAATGAGCCCTCGGTAGTTGCTGTCTATAAAGGAACCAACGAGGTCATTTTGGATGGTATGGGGGTAGGCCTCGAGGCTTACGCCATGCTCGGCAAAACGCCGAAGAATATCGAAGCCATCCGTCCCTTGAAGGGCGGAGTGATCGCCGATTTTGAGGTTACGGAAAAGCTGCTGCGCTACTTTTTGCGTAAAGCAAATGAAGGTCGTTCGATGGTGCGGCCGCGGGTTGTGATTGCGGTTCCGTCGGGCATTACGACGGTGGAACGGCGCGCAGTGATTAACTCTGCTGAACGGGCAGGTGCGCGCAAGGTTTATCTGGTCGATGAACCGATGGCTGCCGGACTAGGTGTAGATCTGCCGATTACTGAAGCTCAAGGTTCCATGATCGTAGACATCGGTGGTGGTACTACCGAAGTTGCCGTGCTCGCGCTGGGTGGCCCAGTGGTGGTAAAATCGGTCAAAGTGGCTGGCGACGATTTGGACGAGGCCATTTTGAACTTCGTGCGCAAGAACCATAACTTGCAAATCGGTCCGCAAACCGCTGAGACGATGAAAAAGACGATCGGTTCCGCTTATGCGCTGGACCAAGAGAAGTCGATGGAAATCGCTGGTCGCGATACCTTGAACCTGATGCCGCGTAAAGCAGTGATCCATTCAGAGGAAATTCGCGACGCTTTGCAAGACACCTTGCGCGGTATTTTGCGCTCGGTGTTGGATTGCTTGGAAGCAGCGCCGCCGGAAATCGGTGCCGATTTGCTTGATTCTGGAATTGTGGTCGTCGGCGGTGGCGCTTTGCTGCCGGGTTTCGATCGTTTTATTACCGAGAACACTGGTTTGCCCTGCCGTATCGACAAGGACCCACTGACCGCAGTGGCTCGTGGTACTGCGCGCTTCCTCGAAGACCTGGATCTGTACGCTACCTTCCTCTCCGAGGGAGATGATTTGTAGCAGTGTTTCTGCTGCCCCTTGCAGAGCGCCATCGTCGTTCCCTGCTATTGGGGTTGTTGCTTGCGGCGTTGATCTTGCAAAGTTGGTTGCCGTGGAAGCCGTTGCAAACCTTAGGAAATGTTTGCGTGGCGCCGGTTGCGGCGATCACCATGCCGCTTGCCGGGCGAGTGGTCGACCGCGTAGATCCACGTCGGCCTGCTGACGAAAGCGGTGGTGCTACCAGTGAGTTTATTGAGGTTGAGCGCCAACAGGGGCAGCCGCAACCAGTGGCGGGAGTGGCTTGGTTAGAAATTCCGGTGTTCGAACATCGTCGCCTTGAGCACAAGCTCATTTTGGCTGCAGGCGCCAACTACGGCCTAGCGGTGGACATGCCGGTCATCTTCGGGCGCACTTGGTTAGGGCGATTGGTGGAGGTGAAGCAGTATTCGGCGGTGGTGCAGCTGGCCTCGTCAGCGGCCGTTCCGACCAGTGTTTTACTACAAAGCGCCGATGGCTCCACACCGCTGCGCGCGGTGGTTGAGGGGCGTGGCAATGAAGGTTCACCACTGTTGCGATGGATTGAAAACCGCGCCGATCCCAAAGATGCTGCACCGGTGCAGTGGCGGGCTGGCGCCGATGATCTACCCGGATTGGCACAACTAGGTTTGAGATTAGGTCTAGCCCAATTTGCTGGCGACGTGCTGCGCGGCGCAGGTTTTTGGCAGGTGGATTTTGCTCTGCCAGCCGGGGCCGAGGGCCGAGTATTTGTTCCCGCAGGAGCCATCGCCGAATCTACGGTGGCTGAACCGCAAATTGATTTCAGCACCGCTCATTTGGCACTCCGGGTTGATGGTGTATTTGGCGCCCAACTTTGTGGCCTGCGGACTCTGCATGATGGGATTCCGTCGGTGGTATTGAACGAGCAGACGGTGTTGGGCAAAGTCGTGGCCCAGCGCGGAAATTTGTTGTGGTGTTCTTTGCTCCCGCCGCAGGCATGGCATAACGAGGCTTTGCGTTTGAGTGACCTTGGAGTGGTTGATCCCGATCCAATCCAGCTGTACTCACGCGGTGATTCCACCGTGCCACGTGGCTTGCCCTTGGGTTCGGTCGACGCCGTCGCTCCGGTGCCGGGGGACAAGTTCTGGGCCCTTACTCGGGTACCGCTGCCGCCGGAAGGCGAGGCAGATGCGGAATGAAGTATCCGCGCTGGCGCATCTTGATTCCGGTGGCCATTCTGATCACCATTTTGACCCCTGCTTTGCGCAGTCTGCCAGCGGGTTTGGCTATTCCAGACCCATGGCTGCTTTTCACCTTGATGGCTTTGCCGCTTTTTCACGGCGACCGCATCGGCTACGGCGTGCGCTTCGTGGCTTTGCTCGGCATGCTCCGCGCGTCGGTTAGTGCGGCGTCGGTATTTAGTTGTTGGGCTGGCTTAGGTGCCGCTTTAATCGTCCGCGAACGCGTCCAGCGGCGCTTTACCGACGAACATTTCATGCTACGGTTCGGCATCGGCCTGCTTTCCAGTTTGCCGCCCACGCTCCTGGATGCCCTCGATGCCCAACGCCTGGGATTACAGATTCCTTGGAACTCGTTCGCCTGGCGCATACTCTGGGTGGGCTTGATTTGGGCCACCTTAAAACGTCCGGGCCCAAGTCATTCGCGCCGACAGGTATGAGAAGCAATCGAATGCTGACCGTGATTTGGGTACTGCTGGCTGTGCTGGCTGTGCTGATCGGGCGCATGGTGCAATTGCAGGTGGTGGAGCACGACACCTGGGCCGAGCGGGCGCGCCGTTCGCGCTTAGAAAAACGCACCTTGCCAGCAGAACGAGGGCGCATTTTGGATCGTGATGGCAATGTGCTGGCGCAGGATCGCCGTTCTTTTGATTTGTTTTTTGAATACCGGGCGTTTCGCCGTGGCCAATTAATCGGCCAACTTTTCGAAGTTCTGCATTTGATGACCGAACCCTGCAAGGGGTTGGCTGAATGTTTGCTAGATGGCGAACGCTTAGGCGCGCGCGTGATGCAATGGACGCCACAGGATTTGGCCGGTCTCAACAGCCGCAGTCGTGGCGATGTGCAGTATTACTTGCGCAAAGTGGGCGGGCTGAAATCGTCGCAACGCGAGTTGTTGGAGCAGTGGGCGGTCTCTAATAGCACACAGCCCTTCGGCGACGCCTTCCCGTCAGCATGGCCTAATTTTTTGCTCGAGTTGCAGCAGTCGCGGCATCGTTTCTACACATTGCAATTAGAAATTCAATCTCGGCTGAAGTTGCCGCTGCTAGATCAATTAGAGCTGGAACGCGAAAAATTAGAGTTGCGCATCCGCCAGCAGGCAGTGCGAGTGGCGGCTAGTAATGCCCTGCAAGTCGACCCATGGAAAATCCGCACTCTGTTCCAAGATGAGGTGCCGGTTGAGTTGCAAGTGGAGCGCCATTTTGCGTTGGAGGAATTGGCCCAGCGCTGGCGCTGGTCGGGCGAGACGATGGAGTTGCAGCGCATTTTGCAATCACGACCTGGCAGCAGTGCATCGGTCCTGGAGCTGGGCATGTTGTTAGGCCAGGTTGAAATGTTGTTGCCCGAAGACCTAGCCGGAGTGCGACGTGATTTGACCGCCCGGGTGCATCGTGATCGGGTGGTGCGCCTGGTACGCGGAGTTGAATTTGAGGTCGTCGATCTACTCGGTCTAGACCCCAGTGGCTATCAAGGTCTTTATATCCAAACCACCTCGGATCGAGTTTATCCGTCCGGAATGGCGCCGCAATTGGTGGGCAACGTGCGCATCGCTGCTGAGGGCGATTTGGAAGAGTACTTAGAAAAGAAAGAGCAGTTGGTTGAATTAGGTCGGCTGCTGTTTCGAACCCCAGACCAGGAGGCGCAATACCGAGCTCTGCGCGATGAATTTTTGCGCGTGCTAATGCGTCCGGGGGAAACCAGAGGATTGGACGGCATAGAAGGCAGCTTTGAGAATATTTTGCGGGGCGAGCGCGGCTATTTACGATTGTTGGCAGGCGGTGAGGAGGAAGGCCAGGCGCAAGAATTGGAATTTGCCCCGCCCATCAATGGCCGTGATGTGCAATTAAGTTTGAGTTTGCCGTTATTGCGTGCAGCCGAACGGGCGATTCCGTCGGCTTATCGGACGGTGCGCGAAAATTTGGAGCCTAAGCGGGCTCATGCACGTCCTTATTTGCAAGAGCCGCGAGTTGGTTTTGCGTTACTCGATTTGAAGGACGGGACTGTGCCGTTGCTTGCTACATGGCCGACTTATGACCGCAATCAGTTGGGTGAGCAAATTGGTGAATTACAAGACGATCGTGGCAACAACGTATTCCGGCAACGCGCATTGGGCGGTGGCTTTTTGGGTTATCAAGCGCCATACCCAGGATCCACTTTCAAGCTAGTAGTTGCCACAGAAGCGCTTGCTCACGACGCCAACGCTTGGAACCGAATCATTTATTGCCCCAATCAATTCATGCCGCGAGGCGTGCGGCCAGGTCCAAACGTCAAGCCATTACTGTGTATGAACCACGCTGCAGCGGAAATGAATATGCACGATGCAATCATGTTGTCGTGCAATACCTATTTCTATACATTGGCCACTGAAATCGGTTGGGAACGGTTGTGGAAGCTGTCACGTCAGTTAGGGTTTGGGTCGCCAACCGGAATTGAATTGGTACCGGTTAATACCATCCAATTAGAACCAGAGTTACGTGAGGGTGATTACGACGATGGCTGGCGCTATTTGGCATCTGGCCCAAACCGGTTTCTGGAAAACAATGCGAACTTTCTAAAGAGCCGGCGCGCAGATTTTCATGCTTTTACCATGGCGCATTTTGGAATCGGCCAGGTCTCGGTTCAGGCAAGTCCGCTGCAGATGGCACGCTTTTATGGCTGGCTAGCAACGGGCGACCTGCTGACGCCGCGCTTGGTCGTGCGCAGTGCCGGTGGCGCCCCAGCCGTGCCGCCAGCTGCCGACGTCCCGTTGGATCCGGGTGTCCAGCGATTGCTGATGAAGGCCATGCGTGCGGTGACGGAAAATCCGCGCGGCACCGCTCACGATGTACGCTATCCGTTGGATCAGTTCAAAGTTGCCGGCAAGACTGGAACCGCACAAACCGGAAAAACCACACCTAACCACGGTTGGTTCGTAGGCTACTTCCCCTGGGATAAACCGCGCTATTCCTTCGCAATCCTGTGCGAGAACGTCGAACTTCACGGCGGCGAAATTGCTAACCTAATTCTCTACCGTTTCCTGGAATCTCAGGAGGCCAGAGCCTTTTTCGATCAGGCTGAAAACTAAATCATGTTGCCACCACGCCATCCACTGCTTGCCGTCGCGATTTGCGCGGTCATTCTTACCCTGCTAGTGGCTTGTGGAGGAGGCGGCGGTGGCAGCGGAGGCGGCGGCAGCACGGTGCCAGGTTCACATTTGAATGTCACCATGGACAGCCAAAACACGGCGAATGGCACGCAAATTTCTGGACTTAGCGCAGGCGATGAAATTTCAATTAGCATCCGCAACCAGGGCACCGAAGCATTTGAATTAAGCCCGGCCACATTTGCCGCTACCGCGGATATGGATGTACGTGATTTTTCCCTCGAATTTGAATCGAATTACGTCGCCCCGACTGGTCCGCAATCGGATTCTGATTTGGCCGGATTACAACCATTCAAACTCCTTGCCAGTGATCCAGTTTTTGGTTTGAGTTTGCGACCAGACCCTAACGCGCTGCAAATCTTGGCCGATAGCAAAAGTGAATTTCTGCAGCTATCCCAGTTTGCTTTGCCAGAATCCGAATCGGTCAGCCTAATCCTAAAGCGAGTTGCCAATCCCTGGGCCGCCGATGCCATGTTGTTGGTCGACGGCGTTCACCAAGCGGATTTATTAAATCAGGTCCAATCCGACTTCAGCGCTTGGTCTGGGCGGGTGGTCGGCAGTCCCGATTCCAACGTGTTTTTATCCTTCTCCAGCTACGGTTGCCAAGGCTGGGTGCAAACACCTGAATCGATTTACCATTTGATTGCCGAGCCAACCTTGCAACAAAGTTGGAGTCAACCTAATGCGCGTCTTATTCGTGAACGTGAATTAATACGTAGCGGTTATGCCCAACCTGGCGAGCATAGCTGTCAAACCTTACTCGCTAGCCAAAACATGGCAGAAGGTGATTTGGGCTCTGGCAACACGCCGCATCAATCAACGCGTCAAAATAATAATCGCCACTCCGCCTCCACCGCCCAAAACGTACTATGCCGGATGGCCTTGGAATCGGATTACGATTACCTCGGAGTCAAGTTTGCTGGTGATCAGGCAGCAGCCACCACCTACGCAACGCAACTCATTGCCGCGGTGGGGCACCAGTTTCAATCCCAGGTGCAAACCCGACTGTCATTGGCATACCTGGCTTTATACACCACGTCCGATGATCCCTGGCTGACTCCAGATAGCGGCGGCGACGCTCTGCAATTGCTGGAAGAATTCCGCGACACTTGGTTGAACCATTGGCCGGTAAACGCTGAAGCTGCGCACTTATTGTGCTCAGGCCTCAATTCGGGCGGCGTCTCGTATTTGAATGAAGTGGGTGATCCACGCTGGGCTTATTCGGTGAGCACTTTTGTTCAAGGTAATTTGAATTGGAGTAATTTCCCCTTCAATCCTTCGCCGTTCAACTGGGACTTTATCGTGGTGGCCCACGAAACCGGTCATTTGTTCAACGCCGACCATACCCATAATTATTGCCCGCCTTTTGACGAATGTGCGTCGTCCTCTGCGTGGGGGAGTTGTCAGGATGAAACGGATTGCGCAATCAAGGGCACATTGTTGAGTTATTGCCATACCTGCTTTGGCGGTACGAATAAAATTAGGCTCAACTTTGAACCTTATATAGCCAATGAAATGCGCGTCGCGGCTGCGGACCGCTTGGATTCCTGGACGATATCACCCGGCCAAACCTTAAGTTTTACTTTAATCTATGATCCGCTCAAAAGCGGCGACTCGTCAGTGAGTTTGGGATGGGAACACAACGCGGCCAATGTTGCGTCGCCATTTTTGGTGGATCTTTCCGGCTCTGATTAATGAGGCGCGACGTCGCCCTGCCCCGACGGGTTTGGCGCTACTTGCGCCGCACGGATTGGCCTTTGATTCCAGTGGCTTTGGCCATACTTGGTTTCGGCTTGATCATGCAATGGAGCGTAGCCGGGGCACGTGAAATTCCGTCGGGTCATTTGATTCGCATGGCTGCGGCTGGTTTTGTGGGTTTGGTTGCCGCGTCCTTACCGGCAAAATTTTGGCGTAGTTGGGCTTGGCCGGCTTATGTCGGCTGTCTGTTTTTTTTAATCGTTGTGTTGGTCACCGGGGATTCCACTAATTATGCGCGGCGCTGGATTCGCCTCGGCGGAAGTTTCAAGCTACAGCCCAGTGAGTTCACCAAAATTGCCCTGTTGTTAGTGCTTGCCAAGTGGTTTGCCGATCACCCACGGCCGCGGCGTTTGACTGATTTATTCAAGCCCGGCTTAATCGTCGCCATTCCCGCCGCCTTGATTTTGGTGGAGCCCGATCTGGGAACCGCCCTTACTACCGCGCCGCTTTTTTTAGCCATGGCCTGGCTAGCGGGCACGCCTTGGAAAACGCTGCGCTGGCTGTTCATCCTGCCGGTCTTGCTGGCGCCTTTCGCTTACTTGAGTATCGAAAACTACCAGCGCGAACGGATCCAAACTTGGTGGAACCAAGATCAGCTCACTGAAGAAGAAATCGCTGACGCAGGTTTTCACTTGTGGCATGCCAAACTTGCAATTGGCTCTGGAGGCATGAACGGATTTGGTTGGGGTCAGGGTCCGGAGAACCGCCTCGATCGATTGCCTGAACGTCACAACGACTTCATTTTTCCGGTCATCGCAGAAGAGTTTGGATTGATTGGCTCGGTCGGTTTTTTGCTGTTGTACGCGCTTTTGCCCATCGTCGCCCTGGGCCGGGCCATGCGCTACCGAGATCCGTTCACGCGCTTGGTGATCGCCGGTGTGGGGGTGCATTTTGCGGTGCATTTATGCATCAACGTGGGCGTTTCCAGCGGCGCTTGGCCAACCACCGGCCTGCCATTGCCGATGATTTCGTGGGGTGGCAGCTCAATGGTGGTCAGTGGCGCTGCCATCGGCATGGCGCTGGCGATAGGGGCCACCCCGACGCCGCTATTTCATGACCGTGCTTTTGAGGGCTGAGGCGCTTAGAATTGGCCCCCATGCGAGCGATCCAGATGGTTCGGCCCGAAGCCGGCGCAGTTTCCTACACCGAGGATGCGCCGGTTCCTACACCCGGCCCAGGCGAAGTCCTGGTCAAAGTGGCGCAAACCGCAATTTGCGGCACGGACCGGCACATTTACCACTGGGATGACTCGATCAGTCATCTGGTCAAACCGCCGACCATCATTGGCCACGAGTTCTGCGGCCACATCGCCGAAATCGGTGCCGACGTCGTCGGCTGGCATGCGAGTGAGTATGTTTCGGCGGAAATGCACATTGTTTGTGGCAAATGTCGCGCTTGTTTGCGCGGTGATTTTCACATTTGTGAACATACTTCCATTGCCGGATTGCAGCGGCCGGGTTGCTTTGCCGAGTGGGTGGTGGTTCCGGCCAGCAACTTGGTGCGCTTGGACCCCGAAGTGGTGCCGACCCATATTGGCGCGATGCTTGACGCCCTCGGCAACGCCGTTCACACCGTGCAAGCCGCCCAAGGCATTGCCGGACGTCACGTGCTGGTGTCGGGCAACGGTGCCATCGGTGCGATGGCGGCGGCGGTGGTGCAATTCCAAGGAGCCGCCTCTTTGACCATTTCAGAGGTCGCACCTGGGCATTTGCAGCGGGCTCGAAAATGGGCGGCCGGATTGGATTCGGAAACGCCGATTCACATACTGGACCCAACTTCAGACGGCAATTTCCCTGAACAAGTGCGCGACCTGACTGGTGGCGGCGTCGACGTGGTGCTCGAGATGAGCGGTGCAGTGCCAGCCATTAACGTTGGCTTGGACGTGCTTTACCCAGGTGGTGAAATGATTTTGCTAGGGATCCCGAATTGCCGCGATTTGATGGTGCAAGCCTTCACCGAGCGGGTGATTTTCAAAGGCCTGCGTTTGCAGGGTGTACTGGGGAGGCGCATGTTCTCCACTTGGGATCTGATGCTGGAATTGCTGGCCCAAGGTTTGAATTTGGATCACATCGTTACTCACCAGTTGCCGCTGAGTCAGTTCGAACATGGAATCCAGCTTTTGGACCGCTGCGAAGCCCATAAAGTGGTGCTAAATCCACAAGATTCATAGTTTCTAAATATTTTCCTACGGGTGGTGACGGGACTGTGACGGAAGTCTGACAAGCCGGGTTATTTCTGGGGCAAAGACAAAGCCACCATGGAAAAATTTGGTCTCATCGGAATCAGTCATCGTCGCGCCACCGCCGAGGAAATGGGTAGGGTGGTTGAGGCATTTCAGGCTATTAGCGCTTTGGGAAGGGCCCTAGGCTTGGATGAATTCATCACCCTACAGACCTGTAACCGAGTGGAGCTTTACTGGCATTGCTCCTCGCTCAGGTCCGCTGATCAGGTGCTAAAGGAGGCAAGCAGACTGCTTTTCCCTGATTGTGAAGCTGATCGCGACATGATGCACTCTGCGGGCTATGCGCTAAATGGTGAAGCCGTAGCCAAGCACCTATTTTCGGTGATTTGTGGTTTGGATTCAGTGGTCTTTGGCGACGAGCAGATTGTTGGGCAGTTCCGTAACTCGATGAATCACGCTCGCGAAATCGGCGAATGTGGTGGTGTGTTGGGTTTGCTGGGTGATGCGGCTTTGAAACTGTCCAGGCGAGTGCGCAAACAGGTCGATTATTCGCGCTTGCCTTCTTCCGTCGCCGAAGTCGCCGCTCAGGAGCTGCGCCAGGCGTTTCAAAAGCATGATCAGACCCGCGTGGTGTTGATCGGCGCTGGCGAAATGATTCGCATGACGGCCGCTCGTCTCAAGGGCTGGCACGGCGCTGATTTGATGTTCGTGAACCGCACCCAAAAAAGCGCTCAGGCCCTGGCCGATCTCCACGGTGGTCGCGCCCTCTCTCTCGAAGAATTCCAGGCGTCTCCTTGTGATTTTGACGCGTTGGTGGCCGCAGCTAGTGTGCATGATTTTTTGCTTACTAGCGGCGATCTGGACCACCTCGGCAAAACCGATTGCGACCGCCTGTTGCTAGACTTAGGCGTGCCCCAGAACATTAATCCCGATTTTGGCAAAATGGACGGTTTCGAATATCTGGACGTCATTGAACTCGGCCGACGGGTCGAAGCTTCGCGTCGCGAAATCGAGCTTTTGGTGCGCCAAATCCGGCCGCTGATACGCAATGGACTGCAAGCTTTCCGCGAAAAACTATTTCAGAAGGCATTGGCACCGGTTGCCAACGAATTGCGCAAGGGCGTCGAAGCCCGCGCCGAACTCGAAGTGGAGCGCTGGCTCAAGAGTCATTTGTCCCATTTGCCGATGGAAGATAGGAATTTGGTCGAGCAACTCGGGCGTCGCGTTGCCAATCAATCCGTGCAAGTTCCTTTGACTGCGCTGCGCCGTTCGCTGCGTGACCTACCGATGGGCGAAGAGCTTATCTGTAGTTTTGGGAGTGCAAGATAATGGTGATCAAATTGCGTTTGGCAACTCGTGGCAGCGATTTGGCCTTAACTCAGTCCAAAGCCGTCGCCGCAACGCTTAAGCAAGCTACAGGCGCTGAAACCGAATGGGTCATCGTCAAAACCATCGGCGATCAGGTGCTTGATGTGCGCTTGGACCAAGTCGGAGGTGTGGGTTTGTTCACCAAAGAGGTGCAGCAAGCTTTATTCGACGGCCGCGCAGACTACGCGGTGCATTCTTTGAAGGATTTGCCGGCCGAGCAGGTTGAAGGCCTAAGTCGTGGTGCCGTGCCGCCGCGCCAGGATGCGCGCGATTGCTTGTTGATCCGAGAAGGTTCAGTTGACTTGCAACGCCAACCTATCGCGATCAAAAAAGGCGCAATTGTCGGCACTTCGGCTGCACGTCGCAGCGCCTTGCTCGCCGACGTCCTACCTGACGCGGAAGTCAAGTTACTGCGCGGCAACGTGCCGACTCGGGTGCAAAAGCTGCGCGACGGCGAATACGATGCGATCATTCTGGCTGCTGCTGGGTTGAAGCGCCTGCAAAGTGATTTGAGTGGGATTCATGTGGTCACGCTAGATCACATCACCTGGCCTGGCGCTCCAGGCCAAGGGGCATTGGCGGTGGAATGCCGCGCCGACGACGTCGCCACGCGCGAATTGTTGGCTCATTTGCACGTCGCCGAAGATGCCGAATTGGTCGACATCGAGCGCTCATTATTGCGCGCATTGGGCGGCGGCTGCAGTCTTCCATTAGGGGCTTCTGCGTCGCGGGTCGACGCCGGTTTCGAATTGTTGGCCGCGCTGGGGCCTGATCAAGACGATCCAGATGCCCGCCAAAAACCACTGATTCGCTGTAAGTTGGTCGGCACCGATGCCACCCAAATGGTGGCTGAAGCACGGGCCCTGTTGAGTGGCGAAAGGACGTCTGCAGGCCAAACGAGCACAGACAGAGATTAATTCTCTAGGATGGCATCATGAGTACCACCATTTGGATCGGTCGAGAACCCTTCGGCGCCGCCGCATGGATGAAAGCGGCTGAGGCTGCCGGTTGGAATGCAAAAGCCATCGCGCTGATCCGTCGCGAGGCGTTGCCGTTGGCTCCTGGTGGGGTTGCCGTACTGGACCAGCTGCAGGCTAATGATTGGCTGCTTTTGAGCAGCTCAGGCGCGGTGCGTTACGGCCTTGAAAACTTGCTACAAGAATGGCCGGTGCTCGCGGAAATGCAATTGGCAGTGGTCGGCCCAGGAACTGCGGGAGCGCTGAAGCGATTGAAAGATCGCCTCCCTAGGTTGTCACAAGCAATGATTGCCGACGGCCGCGGTGGCCAAGCTTTAGCTCAGCAGTACTTGCAGCAATACGGAGCGGCGCAGGCTGATTCGCGCCCGCTGTTATGGTTGCGCGCTGAAGATCCGCGACCGGAAATGAAACAGGAATTGGAAACAGCCGGTTGGACCGTTCACGGTATTCCGGTTTACCGCACCGAGGGCATTTCGGAAGGCACCCAAATTCCCGCACCGCAAGAACCTGTGGTTCTATTTTCTCCGTCCGGCGGTCGGGCTTTACGCAGTCGCATTGCCGACCCCAGTCAGCAGCATGTCATCGCTTTGGGCAACTCAACCGCTGGCGCTGCAGCAGAGTTGGGCTTTTGCGTAGATGGCGTGCTGCCATTCCCAAAACCTGAGTGTTTGGCTGAATATTTGGCCGGCACTGCAAACTAAGTTACCACCATGCATCTCCCGATCAGACCTCGCCGTTGGCGACGCACGTCAGCGTTGCGCGAACTCAGTGCGGAACCTGGGTTGGAATGTCGTCAGCTGGTTCAAGGGCACTTTGTGCTTCCAGGTGTACAGCGACAGGAAGACATCGGCAGCTTGCCGGGCATTTCTCGATTTTCTGCGGATCAGTTGTTGCCAGTTGTTGAGCGCGATTTAAGCAACGGAGTGAAGTCGGTCATGCTCTTTGGCGTGCCCGAACACAAGGACGCTGATGGCAGCGGCGCGTTGGATGCGCAAGGGGAAGTGCCAGCAGCGGTGCGCTTGCTGAAACAGCAGTTTGGCGACGATTTGATCGTGATGGTGGACGTTTGTTTGTGTCCTTACACCGATCACGGTCACTGCGGTTTTGTTCATGGAGAAGAAGTCGTGAACGATGCGTCGGTAGTTGCTCTTAGCCAAATGGCGGCGGTGCTGGCTGAGGCCGGCGCCGATTTTGTTTCACCATCCGACATGATGGATGGCCGTATCGGCGCCATACGCAGCGCGCTCGATGACCACGGCTTTCAGCAAACTTCCATCCTTGCTTACACCGCGAAGTACGCTAGCGCGTTTTATGGTCCGTTCCGCGATGCAGCTGGTTCAGCGCCTTCTTTTGGCGACCGACGCAGCTATCAAATGGACTTTCGTAACCGCCGCGAGGCTCACCGTGAGCTAGAGTTGGACCTCGATGAAGGTGCCGACATGGTCATGGTCAAGCCGGCGCTTGCATACTTAGATATCATTCGAGATTTCGCCGACGCCAGCCCAATTCCAGTTTGTGCATACAACGTCAGTGGCGAATACGCCATGGTGAAAATGGCCGCCCGCGAGGGTTTGGCCGAAGAACGCGCCATGACTCTAGAAGTGCTCGGTGCGATTCGTCGCGCTGGCGCTGATTGCATCATTACCTACCACGCAAGCCAAATCGCCGCGGCAGGCTGGCTGCGCTAACTGCCATGCAAACCACCACCACTCCCAATCCTTTTGCTGCTAGCGCCGAGCTTTACGCACGCGCATGCGAGGTCATTCCGGGCGGAGGTTCTTCGCCAGTGCGGGCTTTCGGTTCGGGTGGCTGAACTGCTCTGTGCTTTAAGAGCGCTAAAGGCT
>JACKQG010003984.1_pt1 | contig 17547 bp, 9 predicted proteins | sample 8237621 | NCBI WGS metagenome assembly JACKQG01 (sample SAMN15677084, study PRJNA649215) | marine metagenome | biome: marine; feature: Black Sea; material: saline water; isolation source: suspended particulate matter (SPM) from the Black Sea western gyre | collected 2013-06-09/2013-06-10 | depth...
CCCCACAGGCCAGGGCCTCGATCAACACCCGCCCGAACTGCTCCTTCCAGTTGGGCCTGGTCAGGGAGGGCACAACCAAAGCGTCCAGTTGGTTGTAATAGTCAGGCATCTGGGTAGAAGGGATCCAATCCTCAAAACTCACCCGCTCAGCGATGCCTAGCTCCGCTGCCAGCCTTTCCAGGCGGCTCCTCTGCGGCCCGCTCCCCAGAATGCGCAACCGCCAGGTACTTCGGCTGGGCTCAGCACAAGCTCCACTCAAACCAGCTACCGCTCGCAGCAAGATGTGCACCCCCTTCTCCTCCACCAACCTCCCTACGTAGCCAATAGTGAATTGCGAATTGCGAATTGTGAATTGTGAATTTGGAGCTTTGAGCTTTGAACTTTGAACTTTGAACTTGTCGGGGTCCACCCCAAATTGCGGAATCACCCTGACAGGTCCTCGATACCCTTTCGCCTTCAGCACCCCCACCGCCTCAGAGTTCCCAGCGATAGCATAATCGGCGTTTCGCAAGTTGTAGTTCTCGATGAGGCTGAAGGGAGGCGGATAGCGGCGATGGATGTTTTGCCAGGTGAAGAAGATGGCTTTGGATCCATGAGTTTTGGCCAGGCGCACGGCTTGCCAGGTAGCCACGTTATAGGGCTCCTCGTCAATGTGAACGATGTGCGGCTTTATTCGCCTGAAGTGTTTGGCCAGGCCAGGGTAGAAGTGCAGGTGAAAGTGGCCGTTGAGGGCCATCCTCTCCACGACCAACTCATACCCCTGAGTGTGCTCCCGCTCCAGGCGCATCACCCCTCGCTCGTCGCGCCAATAGTGCGGCACCACGACAGTGAGTTCCACCTCGGGAAACCTGGCGAGTTCCTCCAATTTTTTCTGATAGGCCCCTACCATGCAGGCCTTTGAGATCATCAGGATGCGCAAATCGCTGCCCCTTCCATGAAGACAAGCTTAACAGCCCAGCCAGGTACATTATACCCCACTGGTAGCCAAAAAGCAAAGGAGCTTTCCTTAAAATCAGTTTCTCGAAGCCAAAAATCAGGGATTCCTTATTGACGAATCATCAAAAGTCTGATATAATACGGTTGCGATGAACTATGCTTAGTTCCGCGTTATTCTGCTTAAGATAATCGCTAGTTGTCGGTTATCGCAACAAGAGAGGTATCCCTTGTCATGGACGAGATTCTAACGGTCCGAGAAGTCGCCGAGTACTTGAAACTCAGCCGCACGACCATCTGGCGCTGGTGCAACGAGGGTAAGCTGCAGGCTTTCAAGGTGGGACGTAGTTGGCGGATCCACCAGTCGGAGCTGGAACGGATAACACAAAACTCGAGGTCAATGGACGAAGAAGAGGAAAAATGAACTTCCATAAAAAACAGGTGGCACTCACAGCCATTGTGACTATCTTGACTACCCTCGGAGTTCTCACGCCCGTGATCCGTTCTCCCTACCTAGCACAGGGGCAGTCTCCGGAACGGGGTATGCAAGATGTTATTCTCATCGTTGATAATTCCGTAAGTATGCTTTATGCAATCGGGACCCAGCCTCCCTCCGACCCAGATGGATTGCGGTTTATCGCCGCATCAGTCGTGGTAAACTACCTCGCCGTGGCTGCCGAGCCTTCGATTACGTACCGAGTGGCTCTTGTAAGCTACGCAGAGCGGGCTGCTACGCTGGCTTCACTGTCGGAATTGGGCGAAGCATATCGTATGCAGCTCACCCAGATGTTGGATCCAGACAATCCGGTTATGGGCGATGTTGGGGGATGGACTCGTCACCATCTTGCTTTGGAACAGGCATTAGGGGGATTGGAAGAGTATCCCAGCCCCAATCCGGTGCGCCCACCCATTGTGATCATCTTGACTGATGGCGACTTTGGGACCAATAACATGGGGCTTTCAGCCGAGGAATACTCTGAGTACGTAGAATCTGCTGTCCTTGCTCTGTCCCAGCAGGGAGCTGTGGTGCATGCTGTGTTGTTGGGTGATAGGGCACGGAAAAATCAACCTGAGTGGGAGAACCTAACAGCTTTGACGGGAGGCCAAGTCCTCACGGTGGACAAAGCTGAGGAATTGCCCGTTGCTTACGTCCAGTTAGTACGAACCATTGTGGGAACCATTGGCGTGGGCTCCCGAGAAAAGACCGCGGAAGCTGACAAAACCACAGAATTCCCTGCTCGGGAATTGGGGATTCTCTTGGATGAGAATGAGATCCCTTACATAGATAGCCTGGTTGTCACTGTATGGCAAACTCGTAAGGATATCAGTGTTCAGTTCATAAAGCCAGACGGTCAGGTTTTGGTGCCCATCCCAGGGGAAATGGAACGGCGGGGAAGCGACTACGTGGTCGTGTGGTGGATTCGGGGAGGCGAATTGTTGGCTGGGGACTGGAAGGTGCTGCTGAGGGGCGGAAGCCAGGAGGGCAGGGTGCAGATCTTTGTGGATTACATCCCGCTCCGATCAGAGTTGCTGATTCCCTCAGTTGTCGCTGCTCGCGGCGAGCCGGTGACTCTCCAGGCACTGTTGATGGATCGGGATGGACTTACCTTCGATGCAACCGAAGCCTTGGAGATCGAAGTGAATTTCTACGAAGAACCAGAGAAACGGCTGGTATCCTCGGAGACAATGACACTCACGAGTGAGGGTGGTAAGATAAGACACCGTTTGAAGCATACCTTTGATGAGGCGGGAGTCTATGCCCTTGAATTGCTGCCTCGACTGCATTTGAAGAGTGGGGAGACTCGTTTTCTTCGACCGCCAGAGGGGCTACGCTGGCCTATCAAGATCGCCGACTTGCCTGTCATTCTTGGGGTCCGGTTGGAACCAACCGGGGAGGCCGAGGTTGGCCAGTCGGTTCGCGTATGGGTGACGGTGGAGCGTGCCGAAGGGCAAAAAGGCCTGACCGTTTTGGCCTGGATGAAGGAGCATGATTCGGGGCGCACAGTGTGGGAAGAAGACCTGCGTCTTGGTTTGAGGGGGACATTTGAAGGAGGACCTTTCTCCTTGACCTCGGCGGGGGCATACCGCCTGATCGTGGCCCTGCAAGGGGAGGCCCCGCTACCAGGAGAGAAAGTCGGATTCCTGTACGGACCTGATACGGCGCATTCGGTTCAAGAGAGCGTAGAGTACGCCGTGCTAGCTCCAACTGACTTGCGGATTGAGAATATTGAGGTCAAAGGTCAGGCTTTTCGAGGAGAGCCGGTCCCAATTCGAGTGCAGGTGCTCGGTCCAGAAGGGGCGGCAGTCCAAAAGGTGGAAGCAACGATGGGAGGTGAGGAGCCCATTGTCCTCCAGGACGACGGTCGGCTGCCCGACGAGTGGGAGGGCGATGGGGTGTTCAGCGGTACATTGCTGGCACCAACTACTGAAGGCAACTACAGGATTAGAGTCGTGGTCCAGGGAGAGAGCATGTACGGGGTTCCGCTATCCGATCAAGGGGAAGCGGATCTCACGGTAACTCGAGTTGATTTGAAAATTGAGAACATTGAGGTCGGCGGGGAAGGCCAGGCTATCCGAGGGGAGACGGTTCCGCTTCGAGTGCAGGTGCTCGGTCCGGAAGGAGCGTCAGTCCAGAAGGTGGAAGCAACAATGGGAGGTGAGGAGCCCATTTTACTCCAGGACGACGGTCGGCTGCCCGATGAGCGAGAGGGTGATGGGGTGTTCAGCGGTGCATTGCTGGCACCGACTGTTGAAGGCAACTACAGGATTAGAGTCGTGGTCCAGGGAGAGAGCATGTACGGGGTTCCGCTATCCGATCAAGAGGAAACGGGTCTCACGGTAACTCGGGTTGACCTGCGGCTTGAGAGGATTGAGGTTGGAAGGGAAGGCCAGGCTTTTCGAGGAGAGACGGTGCCAATTCAGGTAAAGGTGTTCCGTCCGGAAGGAGCGTCGGTCCAAAAGGTGGAAGTGAAGATAGGAGATGGGGAACCGATTATCCTCCAGGATGACGGCAAGTCCCCAGATGAACAGAAGGACGATGGCATCTTCAGTGGCACATTGCTGGCGCCAGATAGGATTGGGAGCTACCAGATTCAGGTTATAGCTCAAGGGGAGAGTGCGTATGGGGTTTCGCTGTCTGATAAGACGGAGGTGGACCTCACTGTAGAGCTATCCTCATGGGACCGAGCACGGCCTTTGGTGATGGGAGGCGGCGTTTCCTTATTGGGATTGCTTGCGCTAGCTGTCTACTTCTTCTGGCAACGACAGTGGGCACCGCTTACGGGAATCCTGTCTGTTACATACCCGCTGAATCTGAGGGGAACTGAATACCGACTTGATGACCTTTATCTTAAAAAGGCGACTATCGGGGTACAAGCTGGGCACATTATGCTGCCGCTTATTGGAGAGGTATCTACTGGCGTGAAAGCAGAACTGAAAGGGAGGTGGGAAAGAGAATATGAACAAAGGAAAATAGCTGTTTATGTCCGACCCAGGGGCCGCAGTGGTATCCTTGTAGGGGGCAGACCCCTGGAGAGGGAGAGTTACCGCCTTTTGGATGGGACAACCATCGAGGTCGGCGGGATCACTCTCGAGTATCTATCGCTTGCCGATCACTGACTAGGCCTGAGAAGCCGTCCGGATCGGCTGAGACACTTAGTTAAGTAAGAAGGAGGTGCTATAATGGCAAATCAAGCTTCGACTGAGATACACCCCACTTTGATTATAGGCCTGGGGGGTACGGGCAAGTTGATTCTGACCCGGTTGCGAGCCCTCTTCGAACAGCGCTTCGGCGATGTCCCCAGTGAACGCATCCGCTTGCTGGAAATGGACATTGATCCCAATCTCAGAGAGGGGGTCACCCGTTACGATGAGCGGGAGGTCCTGTTACGTGAAGAAGAATTCCTTGATCTGGGGGAGGTGCCTGCAGCCAATATTATCCAAGGTGTGCGGTCTGGGCATTACCCGCCCTTGCAGGGATGGCTGAGCACTGACGTGCGCTTAATGGAAACCCGTCTTCGGCAAGGAGGTCAGCAGATAAGGCAACTGGGCCGCTTGGCGTTCCTCTGGCATAGTGAGGGCATCTCTGGTTCCCTTAACGTTCGCAAGCGGCTTGACGACATCATCGCAGTGCTGACTTCCCAGTACGTGGCGGATCTAGGACGGGAGGCCAGGCTGAACGTTTATGTAATCTGCTCCCTTTGCGGTGGGACAGGCAGCGGGATGTTCATTGACCTGGCCTATCTCTTGCAAGAGGTCCTCAGGAGCAGAAACCTCCTGGACAAGACGACCATGGCCGCTTTTCTAACCACCTCGCGCTTCTTCAGCTCGGCCTCCCAACCGAACCTGCGACCGAATACCTGGGCGGCCCTGACGGAGCTGGACTACTTCACCCGGACTCCTGTCGAGGAAAAGCACGTTGATCGCATGCGATACTTCGACGATCACTGGATTTCGATCGTCACACGGCCCTACCAACTCGCCTATCTGATTGATGCCATTGACCACAGGGGCTACAGCATCGAGCATCCTGAGTACATGACTCGCCTGGTCAGCGACATCCTTTTCTTGCTGACGGCCTCCCCTATCGGGGATGAGGCGGCCAGCCGGATCAACAACGTCCGAGCGCTTCGTCGCACTGAGTTGGGTACGGTGTATAGCACAGCAGGGGTAGCCTCGTTGGTGGTGCCCATAGAGGAAATCCGTGCCATTGCCGCTGCTCGTCTAACCCGGACTCTAATCCAAGAGGCTTTGTTGGTGTCCCCAACTGGGGGAGAAGCAGAGCGCACCCTGCAACAGCGGCTGGAGAATCTGGTGGGCGAAGTTGGCCTCTCACTGGAGAGTCTGCATGCTCGGCTCATTGCGGACGAGCGCGGCCGGCCAGTAGCTCGGGCTTTCCGCGATGATCCGCGGTTGGGTCGAGGCCCGTTACTCCAGGTACCCAGGGAGGCTTTGCATCAAGAGGTTACTCGGCGGGTTGAGTTGGTTCGTCCTGACGTAGAGCGGGCGATCGGGGACCACATAGGGCAGCAGGAAGAGCAGGTTTTCGCGTCATTCACTGCCCAGATGGAGGCAAACTTGCAGCAGATGCTCGCTGAACAGGATCAAGGTCCACTCTTCACGGCTCAATTCGTGGGGCAGTTGGCTGACGTTCTGGATAATCTGTGGACGCAGGCCGATCGAGAGTATGCCAATGCCGAGGCTCGACGGCGCAGTTTGGAGGCTAGTGTTGCGGAGGCAGAAGCTGCTTTTCGGAGTCAGGCTCGCCGGGGTGGCGGTCTGTTTGGTCTCTTCCGGCGGGGTGGCGGCGTCCAGGCCGCTGAGACCTACTTGGGTGCTGTCCAAACACTGTTGGAAGCTGCCGCCAGAGAAAACGGATTCGTGCGACTGAAGCGCTTGGTTGGTCGGATGCGTGAGTTCGTGCGTGCAGAGGACAGGCGATTGAAGACGTTTCGGGATTGGCTAGAGCATCTGGCCAGAAGTGAGATGGAGCAAGAAGTGGTGCTGGCACTGAATCGTATCGGCGAGATGGATCGAGTGCGTCGCCGGCCCATTGTTACCACAGATGGAGAGATTCGAGCTCTGTACGAGCCGTTCCTTGACGCAGCATATCAACAAGTGGTGAACAAGTGTTTTGGAGAACAGACACTGATCCCAAACTTGGTTAGAGCGCCTGATATGGCTGAAGTGAAGCGTGAATTGCTCCGTCAAGCACAAGAGGCTTTGGCCCCTCTTACTCAGTCACCAGATTTGCACGTGGAGACATTGATCCAGAAGAGGGTGGATACCACGCCAACAGCAGTGTTGGAGAGCCTCCAGAACCAGGCGGCCTACTTGTGGCAAACTTTGACCAGTGAAGCGGTGGCCCGTGACCAAGTGGAGGAAACCATTACCGTGATCGGGGTGCTCGACCCGGAGCACTCCGTCTTCACTGGACAACTGCAGGAACTCGCTCGACGAACGGGCTTCACGGTCATCGCCACAGGCAACCCTCATGCCATCACCGTGTTAAAGATGGCCCATGGCCTTGCGTATGATACCTTGGCCCAGCGTGACGATTATCTACACGACTATCGGCGCGCTATGGACCGTATGGAGCCGGTACATGTCTTTCCTGAGTTCAATCTCGATCTCAAGGGGCGCGGTCGAGAATGTCGGCAACTTCTGGCCAAAGCATGGGCCTACGGGATTGTGCGGAATCGAATGGAACGCTTCACGTATCATCCCGATCCTGATTATCGCCCTGATCCCAAGAAAAAAGAAGAAGAAAGTGAGTTGAAGTCATTGAGCAAAACGGGCCTGTTCGATGCGCTGTGGCACTTGGTGCACGAGGAAGAGCTGGCCACACAGATTGAAGAGATGGTTCGGGTTTTTGAAGATAGCCAGCCTAATAAGGAGAAACTGCTGGGGTTGTTGACAGGATTCGAGCCGGAGGAACGGATACCTGAAGAGCGACAGGTACAAGAGGGATGGCTGGCGCAGATCCTGGCGGAGGAGGCGAGGTCTCACCGAAGGGATGTTGAACGTTACTACGAATAACAGATGGTTCGAGGTGGCTCTGGCGGCGACTCAAATCGTCGCCAGAGCTTTGTCAACAATGTAGAGCGAAGGAGAATAGACCTAATGGCGACAGCGGTTATCCTTGCAGGGATCGGCCAGTCTGCTCGTGCGCTTGTCGAACAGGCCAAAGAGCGCCAAGCGGCCGAAGGTCGGCCTATGGCCTACTATGCCCTCTCTGTGCCAGAAGGGGTAGAAGCAGAGCGACCCACTTCTCTTCTTCCCACCGTTGAGGACGAGCGACTGAAACCAGTGGATGGCACCACAAAAGGCGCTCCGGCCATTGATGGGGAATCGGACGCTATCTACACTGCTTATGTGCTGAGCGATCGGGTGCGGGCCAACCATCTACGCCTGACTGCCAAGACCCTGTTTGCCCCTGACAGGGCTGAGACTACCCGGGACTTGGAAGTCTACCTTCTCGTAGATATGGCTGACCCCACAAGTGTGGTCGCGCATCACTTTTTGGATTCCATTCTGAACCTCCGCGAGCATCTGGCAGGTCAGAATGTCTGGGTGCGCGTCTGCCTACTGGCATCTTCAGAAGACTCTCCTTATGCGTACTTCGTACTCCAGCAGGTGGCTGCCCGCCTCGGAGATCCCCTCCTGAGAGGAATATATCTGCTGGAAAAGACTGAAGAGTCTGGAGAACGATGGCAAGCAGTGGCCGAGTGGTTGTGTCTGGTGCTATCTGGGCGTCACTCGCCCCCCGACTCAGCAGAGGGTGTGGGAAGTTTCGGCCTGGCTCGGCTTATAGTGCCTAAGCAAGAGATCGAAGATTTTCTTGCTCATCGTCTGGCCTCAGCGCTACTGAGGCGGCTTCAGACCCTCCCCTCCCCTCAAGAAAGACGGGAGGAGGCACCTGAGCCCTTTCTACGTCCACTGCTCGAGCCGACAGAGCCAAGCCGGGCAGTGAGCGGAGAATTGGCCCCTCCGATCGCCGAACAGCAGGAATACTGTCAACTCTACCGGCTCGGGGAAAGCCCCAATTTGTATGGAGCTTTCCCGGTCTTGAGTGAAATAGAAGCGCGTATCCAGGGTCAGAAGACCAGCAGTGTTCTAACGCTTAAGGAGAAGCTGCAAGCCCAAGTGGAGACTGTGCGGAGTGAGCGCAGCCAAGCTATTGACCGTCGCCGATGGCAAGTATTGCTTATGGAAGGGATTGAGGGACTCTCTCTACGGGCACAGGGCTGGAGTGCAAAGCTGGCAGATCTGGCCCAACAGGCAGGCGATCGAGTCAAGACCATCAAGGCGCTCTTGGAGCAAGGAGGAGCCCGCGCCGAGGAGGAGTCTGTGTGGCTCACGCTAGAACGAATGGCTGTCACATTGGCAGTGCTTGGTCTGCCGTCTGTTATTCTCTTCGCCTTTGGCCTAATCTTCGTCCTCAGAGGCATGGTTGAACTGCTTCCGCTTTTGATCGTTGCCCTATCGCCATTCCTGGCCCCTTTTCTGTTGCAGGGCCTTGCGTATGGTGCAGTAATCTTAACCACTCTGCTCCCCTATTTGGGGCTACGAGTGCGAGGACGTGCGGAAGGTGATTGGCAGCGCCCTGCCTTCGAGCCAATGCGCGGTTTGGGAGCAGCCTTTGCAACCGGGCTCTGGATAGTGCTTATCGGTCTGGGTATCTGGCGGTGGGGACTACTCACACCCTTCCAAGAAGTACTGGGGATCGTCATCGCCCTGTGGTTGATCGCTATCTCGGTGGAGGTCCTTGCGTTCTTGTGGCCAACAGTTCGGTTTTATGAACTGTTCCCTGTATGGCCGCCACGCGAGACCTCCCCCTCCTATCGGGAAGCCGAGAGCAAGGTACGGCGAGCTCTGGGCAGTCGGTCGCTGGGGCTGGCGATAAGCCGGGCAGCAATCCTGTTGATCACAGGTGGCGGGATTACACTGGTCATCGGTCAGCGTTTCGAGGGCAATGGTTGGGAACTGTTGAACCGTATGTTCTTCCAAGGCTTTGGTGATGCTGTCCTCCCAATTTGGCTTCGAGACGGCCTGTTGCTGCTAGCCATTTTATGTCTCAAGTACGTGTTCGATATTGTGGTGGCTGAGTATTTCTTGATGACTCGCGGGTTGAGCTGGCCTCCTCGCCCTAGTTTCTGGTGGGGTTATTTGGCCTGGTGGCTGTTGGCGACTCCAGGTTTGGCCGTGGCGTTCATCGGCTATCGCGCCCCGGCCGGCGGCGTTGGAGCAGTCACCTATCGCTGGGTAATAGCGCTAGTAGCTGCGTGGGCGGTAGCTCGCTTCCTTTGGGAGCGTTGGAACGATGAGTCGCGCGTACGTCAGCTCGTACTGGATTGGGTGGAATGGTATGAACGGATAGCCTACATGAGCTTCCAGCAGAAGGCGTGGGTGGCTGCCCAGCACGTGTACGAGTTCCTACAGGCAGAGATTCGCGACTTGCAAGGGTGGCTGGGTGATCTAGGGACTATGCTGGTCGAAATGCAAGAGCGGATTGGAGAACAGGCCGAGGTCATTCGTGCCGAGATAATTCGACGCCAAAGAGAAGGAATACCTCGCTACCTTGACGTGGGTACCGACATGGACTCGTTGTACAGCGGCCTGAACATGGAAGCACTATTCGATACGCGTGTGGATCGCTGGAGAGCAGCCTCGGAGCAACTGGCCCGCGATAAGGACAGCGAGCCCCTGATAGGGGTATTGAGCCCCATGGTTGCCGACGAAATGGAGGAACGTTTCTGGCGCGAGCGAACTGCGCTGGATTTTCTGACGACAGCCGGGCACCCGGATCGGGATTCTCTGGCTCGAGAGCGGGCTCAGTTCTTCAACACGTGGCCCAGTCCTTTCTGGACCTTAAGGCCGGTCGTTGATGCTAGATACCCTAAAGAGATATTCGTTGGCCTTCCAGGGTTTAGGCGGCGGGACATTGCCTTGGAGCACGCCATTGCTTTGCTCACTCCCCTGCCAGAGGAGCGGGGCCTTCCCACTTTCCTGGAGGAGGATAGGTGGGGGGTTAGTGCTATCTTCTACCAACTAAACGTGCTGTCTACTAGAGATGCGAGTGCTCCTGCTCCTCCTTTGCGCTCCCTGGAAGGCTGGCAGCAAGAATATCGAAATCGCCAGCGGGAATACAAGGCCAAGAAACGCCAGCAAATCTCCTCGGTTGAGAAGTGAGGGTGAATGCTCCGCTATTCTACCCTCAAAAGTTAGCAATTCCCTTGCCGCCGGACAGAGGACCTAGGTTACGTTATGGAAGACAGAGAAGTACCTGCCTGGACATGGTTTATTGCGGAGCTCATCCTCCTCAGCATCTATTTCGGCTTAATTGTGCCAGAGTTCAGGGAGCAAGTTGTGAGGGCAGAGTGCGCAACGCGAATATTCATCATTCTGTGCACCACGACAGTCCTCGTTTCCTTCTTTGCCAGCATTTGGGTCCAAAACCTTTTTTTTCAAGAAGACATCCTTGGGCCCTGGAGGCACATATTGTCAATGGTTATCACCATCGCCGTTTTAGCCGTCGGTACATGGGGTGGATTTACTTTGAGCTGCCTCGGTTCTGCACCGACACCTTCCGATGTGGTACCCTCACCCACTCTCACTGTAGTTCCTGAAACACCGACACCCACAACCGTGCCAGTTTTCACGCCTACCTTGCCTCCAAGCATGCCAACGTCCACGCTCACATCTACCCCTGTACCCGCGATCATACGTACTGCCACGCCCACCCTCACGCCTGGCCCTACGCCTACCTTCACACCTACTCCTATACCTACGATCACTCCCACCTTTACACCTACCCCCATTCCCCCCGCCGTACGTGCAGTCACGACCGGCTCCTTTCAAGGGAGGCGTGGACTGTGGGTCCTTCGAGAGAAAGAGTTGAAGCCCAGGTTTCTGCCATTTGAGGAGTTCAGCAATCCAATGCCGCCATGGGAGACAGTCCGGTATTCCTGCGATCTAGGCCAAGAGATACTAGCCATGGCCTCTTCGGATTGGGAAGAAGGGGTTGTAGCTATCTTGAGTGACAAAGACCTGTGCGTCATCGGCAAATATCTATGGGACGTGCCTATCTCCACAATCTTACCTTCGCAGCGTCAAGTCCGGGCAATGGCTCTACAGGACAGTCTTGTCTTGATTGGTACCGACTTTGGCCTGTTCTATTATAACCTAACAGATCAAACACAAGGTGAAGTTAGCTTCCCGAGCGACGAAACGCTTGTCCCTTATGGCGTGACTGCTTTGGACGTTGGTCCGGGGGGAATATGCTTTGGCGCCACACACTACATAGTCATCTCCCCGCACCAAGTCTGGTACAGTCGAGATGGACTGGAATGGACGCCGATGGACTTCCCTGAACCACTAGAAGTCCCCTTCACTGGTGTGTGGTGTGGTGGTTCAGATCAAGGCCTCGCCGTGCTTGAGGATGGTCGTTGGATTTCACTCTCGATGACTTTCCCTTCGAATCCTGTTACTCTGGGGAAGATAACTCAAGTCGCCTTTGTTCCGGATGGCACTTCCTTCATTGCCCTGGTAAGCGGTGAGGAACATGTCCTCTTCTTGGGCTCGTCGGAGGGGTGGCGTTCCCTTCCCTCACCGTGTGAGCAACTTATCTCTGTGGCTGTCGGGGAAATCGAAGGGGGATCGGTGCCGATTGTCGGTTGTGCTGAGGGAATCTACTACCGAGAGGTGTGGGAGGTTGAAGGCATCTGGCAGCTTGTGGCACCGCCAGAGTGAGAGCCCTTCTGTAGAAGCTTCGGTGGACGTGTTGTTGTATTAGGACTATCAGAAGGCAAGTAGCAGCAATGAGGAGAAAGATGCAACGCAAACCGATCTTCATGCTTATAGTTGTGCTGTTGATCTGTTGGCTCTCTGTATGGTCTACGGGTGTTGCCATCGGCAGCCAACCTGCACAGGGTGAAGCTGGCGTGGATCTGCTGCTCCTGGTGGACGCATCCCCCAGCATGGACGCGTTTGTCCCGGAGGGGCTAGTGGATGACATAGCTCTTTTGATACTACGTTATCTTCCGAAAGACACGAACAGAATCGGAATTGTCTGCTTCGGCGAGGGGACCAGGATTTGGATCGGGCTTGCCCCGGTTGACAAAGTGCAGTGGCAGCAGTGTCCCTCTGGGGAGGTTGGTACTGATTTTGCACAACTATTGCAGAATGCTCCGCAGGCTTTCAGAGAGGAGCCCAGGCCAGAGAACCGAAAGGTCATATTGCTGATCACAGATGGTATTCCTGGAGAAGTCTTAGGCCCATTTCAAGAAAGCGATAAGGACAGAGAGCTCCTTCGACAGGAAGTAGCGCCCCAGATTGATGCACTGAAGGCACTAGATGAGAACCCTACATTACACATCATAGGAGTTGGTGACTTTAAGTATGCCGATTTCTGGAATCAGTACAACTTCATAAGAGTTGAGGACTCGGATGGTCTCATCAATATCCGCAACCTGCTGGCGGAGTTGTTCGCTATTGCCCCCTCGCCATCTCCAACGCCAACCCTAACTTCTATGTCATCACCTTCTCCCTCCCCTACTTCCACATCCGTACCGACAGTTACCCAATCACCTTCTCCCTCTCCTGCCTCCACATCCGTACTAACAGCTACCCCATCACCTTCTCTCACTCCTACGTCTGTACCAACATTAACTCCGCCTCCTTCTCCTACCTGGACACCATCGCCATCTCCGACCCTAACGACCACACCAACTTCGACAGTCACCCCGACAAACACACCGGCTTCGTCACCAACCCCAATGCCCACATCGGAAGTAGTGGGGCCGGTGTTCACGCCGACACCGACGCCAACGACTAGACCTGAAGGAATAGTGATGTCATGGAGCAGAGTGGGGACAGTGGTTTTTCTGATAACAGGACTTATGGGTGGGCTGGCGGTCATGGTATGGCGCTTGAGAGTTACGGTAGAAAGATGGAAAGAGGAAACGGCGAAACGAGAGAAGATTGAAGAGGATCTGCGGGAAAAAGATGAGGCTCTGACGAAAGCCATAAGGGCAAGCCAACTCGAGAAGGAAGCTCGCAAGTCGAAGACCCTCTTGCGAAAGGCAGAAAAAGCCCTTGAGAGAGAAGAGCCCGGACAGGCGCGCAGGTTTGCAGAGCAGGTGATTGAGAACGCCGTCCAATATGGAGAGGCCGTATTAGACCGAATGGCTGCAGATGTAGGGGAGGCATTCGACATAATTAGCCGGGCAACAGAGGACAAAGGGGGATGGGCGGATATTCTATTCAAGTGTTTCCGGGAGGGTTCCCTTATCGTCCAGCGTGGTCTGGCCAGTGCCTTGAAGATCTGGTGGGCCAGTTATCCGAATGAAGCCATTGAGAGCATTTATGCCCTCATATCGAAAGGCGGGCAGGATATTCTGAAACTCGTAGGAGACCGTGAAGCATCGTGGCCCGAAGGAGTGCCAGAAGTTATCGAGAATAACGCCAAAATGGTTGAGAACATTTGCAAATCGCTGCATAGCCTTCTTGCCCGGGAGAGCGACAAGGATCTGGCAAGCCTTCTCAGCGAGGTGGCGGACGCTTTTGGTGCGGCTTCTGATACGTTTGCCTACGCTGGCGATGCTCAGGCGCTCTACCGATGCATGGCGCAATTGGCTGAGCATCCTTTGTGGCCAGTGGAGTTCCCAGCCTTCTCCGAAACAACCTTACCCTATTTTCGGTATGTGGCATGGCTTCTCCAACAGGGCTTTACGCTTCCATCGCCCGCGTGGGAAGGCTTGCCGCAGTTGAAACAGCTAGAACAGGAGGTAAGCTCGCATGCTGAATGAGCCCGAACGAAGCATTATCCTGGCTCTTCGTGAACAATGGGAAAGGGCAGCGCTCGAGAAGCAGGTGAGTTGGGAAACACCAGGTCAGGACCACACAGGGTATCAAGGAATAGTCCTGTCTCTCGCTCCTGAGGTCTCTTTCTCAAAGATAAACGGTGAGACTGAAGCTGAAATGCGATATCCATTCCTGATTGAAAATCAGGGCGATGAGCCAATCCAGAGCCTTTCCTTGAGAATTGAACCTGGGCCTAAATATCTGGTTCGCAACAAAGAACCTTTCAATTATCCCCGCCTGTTTCCAGGAGAGTGCATAACCCATTGTTTCGACCTGATCGTTTCTGAGAGTACCACGGCCACTGCTGTCTTGGAATACGAATGTCCAGTTCCCTCTGAACCGGTCATTCTGCCCTTCCAGGTGCTTAGGGGAGACGAGGGGCTGCAAGTCAACGTACAGCTTCGCAATCCTTACATACCCGATCGACCTCTTCGTTATTCACAGGAGCTGAAAGACTTTGGGAATATACCCAGCAGGCTGAGGGCGTTTACGGACATCAAAACCATTCTTGTAGATAGAGGAGGGAAAGGCCTATGGATCAACCTCTATGGACTGAGAAGAATCGGGAAGACATCGTTGTTGTATCACCTTGAAAACGAGCTTCCCGATCTTGGCAAAGAAGCTTCTATTGCCAGAGATAAGACCCCCAAATTCGAATATGTGCCGGTATACATTGACTGCTTCAGCCTGAGAGCACAAGAGCAGTGGAACGAAGAAGGAGTATTACATTTTATCGCCAATGTGATTCGCTACGAGGTACAAGATAGGTTCCCGATGGCGAACCCTATCTGGCCTACCGATGCGGATCCGGTGTCGGCATTCCGGCAGTTCATCAAAGCGGCCTATGAGGGTATAGGGCATGACAAACGGTTGGTCGTCATGCTGGACGAAGCTGATCTTCTCGGCGAACCCCCCTTTGATACATTTGCCCTGCAACTCTTGCTCGATCTGCAAAACTTGTCTCGAAGCACTGTCCCAGGCTTTTCCTTGATCCTGGCCACAGAGAGAGCAATTGGTGACGTTTGGGCGGAATTCACAGAACCAAAAGAACGGGAGGAAGGCAAGCCGCCAAAGAGAGTAGAAGATGAGCTGGAGCTATTTCCGGTGCCCATACGGCTGTTGGCTTTGAAGGAAGAGGAGGTTGAGGAGATCGTCAGGAAGGTCCCTGAATTGCAGTACAGCGATCTAGCTTTGAAGTATCTGTGGCGGGTGACGGGAGGGTACTCCTCTCTGGTACAAGCCATTGGCTACTATGTGGTCAAAGATCGGCTGGCCCGGCGAAGGGCGGCTGTGACCTTGCCCGTCGTGCAACGGGTAGTGGGCGATTTTATCCGGGACAAGGATGCCCATTCCTACATCAACTATCTGGAGCGGGGGTTCACTCCATCCGAATGGGCTTTACTGGAAGATCTTGTGTGGGGACGCTGTGGTAAGATAGATGTGTCCTCTATGCGGATTGAGGTGAAGGAGCAAGAAGAAGCCCGGCTTCGAGGCGATCTGCTTTCTTTGGCTAGCAGCCTGTCGGAGAGACTTCTTTCCTGCAACTCCGATCTGTGGTAAACTGTGGGCCAACTCGGATGATTCCAATGCACTGATAGCAAGGAGTGAAGCTCATGGCCCGCAGATTCAAACAGGTTGACTACGAAGAATCTCTCGATCAGACGGTGACGATAAGGGAGTGCCTGCCGTCCGACCACCTGGCGCGTTTCATCGTTGCCATCATCGCGCTGCTGGACTTGAGCGCCATTTACGCCTGTTATGCAACGGTGGGTGGCGAGGCTTACACGCCGGAAATCCTGCTGGGCTTGTTGTTTTACGGCTATGCCACCGGTGTGTTCAGTTCGCGCAAGATCGAGAAGGCAACATATGAATCGATTCCTTTCCGCTTCATTGCGGGCGGGTTGCATCCTGACCACGATACAATCGCCCACTTTCGGAAGACCTTTCTGTCGGAAATCACCGGCCTGTTTGCGCAGGTGTTGGTGGTGGCGCGTGAGATGGGGCTGCTGAAGCTGGGCAACATCAGCCTGGATGGCAGCAAGGTTCACGCCGATGCGTCCAAGAGCCACGCTGTCAGTTACGGTCGGCTGTTGACTCTGGAGCAGCAACTGCGCACCGAGGTGGAAGAATTGATGGCCTTGGCGGAGCAGACGGACCAGGGAGACCTGCCGGAGGGGTTGGAGATTGAGACCGAGATCGTGTTGCGGCAGGAGCGGCTGGCCAGCCTGGCCCAGGCCAAAGCGGTCTTGGAAGCGCGGGCCCAGGAGCGGGATGAGGCCGAGAAAGCGGAGTACGAGGCCAAACTGCGGCAGCGAGAAGAGAAGGCGCGACGGACAGGGCGCAAACCCCGCGGCCGGGCTCCCCAGCCGCCCACGCCGGGACCGCGGGCCAAGGACCAATACAACTTCACCGATCCTGACTCGCGGATTATGAAGAACAGTAACAACGATGGCTTTGACCAACACTACAATGTCCAGGCAGCGGTGGATCAAGACAGCCGCCTGATCGTGGGCAACACGGTCTCCAACCATCCCAACGATCAAGCGGAGGCCATTCCCACGGTGGATGCCATTCCGACTGAAGTGGGCAAGCCGAAGGCAGCGGCCTTGGACAATGGTTACTTCAGCTCCACCAACATTGAGGAATTGGAGGCACGAGAGATTGAGCCCTACATCGCCACCGGCGGTGACCGTCACCACCAAAGTTGGCAAGAGCGTTTTGCCCAGGAGCCGGCGCCCCCTCCTGAAGATGCCAGTCCAATCGTCAAGATGGCCTACAAGCTCAAAACCGACATTGGCAAGCTGATCTACGGCCTGCGCAAATCCACCGTTGAACCGATCATTGGCATCATCAAGGAAACGCTGGGCTTTCGGCAGTTCTCGCTGCGGGGTTCGGTGGCGGTCGTCGGGGAATGGTGTCTGGTATGCCTGGCCTACAATCTGAAACGGCTGCACGTGTTGGTGAGCAGCTAAGTCAAGCCCCCTTTCTCCCGCAGTGCTGACTGACCAGAGAGAGGGAAGTGTGAAAGTGCCGAAGAGCCAGTTGGCGCTGAAAATAAACGGTAACCGATGCCTGAACAGCCCTGGCGAGCGTGAGTCAAAGCGCCGAAGAACCGCTCGGCGTTGAAAATGGCCTGGGTTGACAAGTGATGTAGCAGTGGTGCCGATGATTGAACCGCAATTATGGTCAATAATCATGTTGTGTCTGACCGATGGAGAGGCAAACTCGATTTCCTCTCCGACAGGCTGCTAG
>JACKQG010003985.1_pt1 | contig 17546 bp, 12 predicted proteins | sample 8237621 | NCBI WGS metagenome assembly JACKQG01 (sample SAMN15677084, study PRJNA649215) | marine metagenome | biome: marine; feature: Black Sea; material: saline water; isolation source: suspended particulate matter (SPM) from the Black Sea western gyre | collected 2013-06-09/2013-06-10 | depth...
CCGATGTGGAAAGGTTCACAGGCGCGGGCGAAACCTTCTTGGGAGGTGTACGAGGTTTCGGACGAGGAGTTTCAGGGGCGGGAGCAGGCGAGGGTTCTCGAGAAGGTCCGGGGGCGGAAGTCGCCGTATCATCCTCCACGACTTTCGTAGTTTCTTCATCCTCCCCACACCCCGCCATCAGCAGGGCGACGAACATCGTAACAAGTAACTTCTTCATCTCGTTATTGTAGAGCTTTGCGATTGATTCGACTATTACAAGTTTCCGCTGATTTTATAACAGGTATTGGGTACGGCTACGGCCAAGTTTTATCCGCACAACTCGAAGAGCAGGTAACAGCCGTAAAGGGACGCAATTTCCGGTTTCACCTCTAATCGAAAAGCCAAGGGGATTCGCTTTTCCTAAAGTCGACCCGGAGGTTCTGCCGGGGTTTCCGGTTCTGGCGGGGTTTCCGGTTCTGGCGGGGTTTCCGGTTCTGGCGGGGTTTCCGGTTCTGGCGGGGTTTCCGGTTCTGGCGGGGTTTCCGGTTCTGGCGGGGTTTCCGGCGGGGGTTCGGTTCCGCCTCGTCCGTGGAATTCGTCTATTTGGTCGGTTTCGGCAAATCGGTTGAATGATGCCCGCTCCAAGGGTTGAGAGAATTTGAGAAGTAATTCCTCGTTTTCCCTGTCTAGATAAAAAATCTGGAGGAGTTTGGAGTGGGACTCGTTGACGAGCTTCTTGGAGTCGTCGAAGGGGGAGAACAATTCGGGCTGCAGGCGCTTGAGGTTACTGAGGGACTCGTCGAGCTTGGGCAGGAGGGCTTTCTTACGTTCTATCAAGCTGTCATCGGGAGCGGTCTTTTGGGTCTTGAGCCAAGTGTTTTCCTCAAGCAGCAGGGCGTGAACATCTTCACAAAGGCCAAGGTGTCGGACCAGTACATCGCAAGGTTCCATTCCCAAATGGTGGCGAAACGGTAACGAACCGTCAAAGCTAGAATTTCGGGATTGGGAAAAACAATCAAAGCTTGGCGGGGACAGGCGGACGGTTTACCCCGACTTGACACCCAAACGATTGGCGGACTGCCTGATGCTGCGAGTGTCCTCCAATTGCTCCCGGCGCCACTTGGCCATGCCGAAAACATACTTGAGGTATTTGTTTTCGATAACGCGTTTGGCGGCGGTCGCGCTCCCTTGGTTAACTTCGTCGCGAACCTCTTGATAGGTTTCGACTGCTTGTATGTATAGACCAAGCTTTTCCTGGCAGAGAGCAATTTGATAAAGAACGGGGACTCGCCAGTCCGGCGACATGTCGATTTCACGCATAGCCTCGTAAACTCGAAGCGAGGAATGAGAATCACCTTCCTCGAAAAACTTGTTTGCCAAATAGTTGCCGGTTTTCTTCTTCCAGTAAATCCAGAGTCCCTTCATGCGGGCAAGTTCGTTGTAATCCAAATCCTTGGCTGGTTTGCTTCTGACCTCCTGCTCAATTTCTTCAGGTCGGAAGGGGGCGCCTTCCAATAGGGCAAGGAGTTCGACAATCGCCATCTTGCGCGCATCGAGCTTATCGTAGGTAAGGGCGAGCAGATAGCGAGCCTCAGGAACGTACTGGCTCCGGGGAAAGCTCTCCGAGAAGCCGCGGAGGTCCAGCTTAACTTGCGTGAAATCTGCCTTGGGCAAGTTCTCCAACTTGGATTGACGCGGCATCGAAGAATCCGCCGACATTTGTTCCTCTAGCTTTATATTTTCTCGCGCTCTCCGATAATGCGAAAGAGCGTGCTTGAAAAGAACCTCGGCCCTATCGCTTTCATCCATGTCTTCTACGCGAATTATGCGGCCATAAAACTTGATTGCCCCATCGTAATCCTCGGCGTCGAGGTAAGTTGCGGCAATCTCGATCATCGCTTGCTTGGCCACGGCATCGTGGCGAGTTTGGCGGGAAGAGTAATCTTTATCGATATTACCCGAAGGAACCTCCGCCAAAACCATGGTGGAGTTCATGGCATCGTAAAACTTGTTACTTGCCATTTGATGCGCTCCCAATTTCCGATAGATTTTCCCAAGTCGGAAATGAGTCTCGGGAATGGTGGGAGCACCGCGTTTGACTCCTCTTACCCATGCCCCGCTGTCTCCGAGATCGGATCGCAGTTCGGAAATCCCCGGAGCCGACATGTATTCCTCAAAGGGGTATTTTTCGTCGGAAGCAAATTCCTCGAGAAAGCGCTCATAGGTTTTTGCGGCATCGACCCATGCACCATTGCGTTCGTGCATGCGTAGGAGCGAAATTAATATGTCGCGACGGTAGCGCTTGTAGTTAGGAAGGTTAAGACGCCCAAGAACACGATTACAGTAGGCAGTGGCTTTAAAAACGGAACGGGTGACGTAAGGATTGCCGGTGCCACCCGAGGCCTTTTTCGTTTCCGAGATGGCCTCTTCGATTTTTTGTTGCAGCTCCTCGTCCACTTCGTCGCCAAGGACTAAGTAGGGTTCCACGTCGATTTCGAGTTCCGGTTCGGCATTCTGCTGCTCGTAGAGATTAGGTGTTTCAATGATTTGGTCGCCGGATTCAACACCTGACGGAGATGAGCTCGGTTCCGATGCAAGCAACGATGACTCGGAAAGGTCGGGCTTGCCATTAGGATCGCGCAGGAGCTTGGCTTTGTTGGGTTCACCGAAGGGGTCGACCCGTTCGAGAAGTTGCTCCAACGTAAAGTCCTGAAAATTTTCTGGGGATGATTCGGAACCGCCTCCAGTTCCACCTACGATGGGTTTGGCAGGGTCATTAATGAGATTGGAAGGTTTCAACGCCTTGTCATAACGGAAGGAACCTATGTCTTTATCATTTGGCTGGGGGGGTTGCTGTGCAACCGGAGAAGGCGACGGCGTGGACAGTAGCACTCGATCAAAGCCTTGTATGAGCTTATCTACGTCCTTAAGCACTTCTTCGATTGGCTGAAGGGTAGCGGAATTTTGCCCGTATAACGAAACGCCGAAGCAGATTAGAATTAAATGAAAAAAGTGAAATGGAGTTTTCAGCGTGTGCATCGTGGATAATTAATTATTGTCTCGGTCGTCTAATATACTTGGCTTCCGATCTAATTTCAAGGTTTGCGGGAGCCGCGGAATAAGGTGGAATGAAAGGGAGAAAGTCCGGCATGCCCGAACCGCGTTTGATTTGTTCTCGTTGTTCTCGTTCGAGGACTTCAATCAAGTCGTCTGTCGAAGGTTCGCGATTAGCCGGGATGTCAAAAGGATCCGAGGGAGGTAAGATGACGGGAAACGTCACGACTACGGGTGGACTCACTTCAGGCAAGGTGGTCTTGGACTCTTCAACGGAAGATGGCTCGGGAGTGATGGGAGGCAAAGAAGCGATGGTCGCATTGGATTCAATCGACAGGACGGGCAGGAAAAGTAGATTGTACCGATCTGCCGGAATGGCTTTCGGCACTCGGAGAGCGAGCGCCGGAGGACGGAAATATTTGAGGTAACCGTCTTGCTTCGGTTCAGGTGCGTCAAAACGCTTCAAGATGGATCCGGAGACCGAAAAAGCGACCGTCAAAAAGAACAGGGCGAACACGTGCGGAGTCAAATTGGAGTAGTTCATAATTGGCATGAGTTTGGAATGCGTAATTAAACAATCGGCCGGACTTGGGAAAACTTTACTCTTTTTTTCCCGTGGCATGCCTCCATTCTTCCGGCAGGTCGGGTTGATGGGCTCGGTGAACAGCCAAAAGGTCCTCCATGTGATGAATGTCCAAGGGATGGATACGATCATCTTCAAAACGGGTTGCATTGATATCGAAAGGGTTACCGTAATTGAAGATTCGTTCACTGGTCAGGGCCCATACGGCATAAGGGACGGACAGTGCCTCACCCGTATCCTCCGCGAGCGCAACCGCCTTGGCCACCACTTCGGGCGAACATTCGGGGAAATTGCAATTATAGTTCACATGAACATCGCAAGGGAAATGCTCGATGACGTGACGAAAGACTGGAATTGAAGCCACATCGTCTCCCGAGAGTTCAGGAGGTCGCCAAAGAATTTCAGCCTTCGAGTCCATGCAAGTCCTAGCTATTAATTCGCTGTCCGTGGAGAGCACGACTCGGTCGACGATCGGGCAACGCTCCAGAAACCTAACGGCCCGCAACACAAGAGGGACCCCCTTATAGGGAAGTAAGTTCTTGTAGGTCAGACGCTTACTACCAAGCCTAGCAATAACCGAACCAATAACTTTCATACCGTGCATATTATGAACACTTCCGGCGGCAGGCAAGCTTTGCCTCAACTAAAAACAGCTTGAAATAAGGTCTTCACCTAGATTGCCTTATAAACATGTCGAAAGATATTCCATATTCTCGTCAGTGGATTGAAGATCAGGACATCCAATCCGTTGCCCAAGTCCTGCAATCGGACTATCTCACTCAGGGTCCTGCGGGCGAGGTTTTCGAACGCTCGTTGGCCAGTTACTTCGGAGTCAAGCGGGCTGTAGTTTGCTCGACGGGCACAGCAGCCTTGCATTTAGCCTACGCGGGCATGGGCGTGAACGAAAAATCCCTTGGTCTTGTCCCTCCCATTACTTTCGCCGCCACAGCCAACGCCTTTCTTTTTCTCAACGCCGAGGTGGCTTTTTGCGACGTCGATCCGGTCACGGGGCTTCTGGCCACCGAAAACCTCGAATCTGTAATGCAGGAAAGCTCATTCGACAGTTCTGCCGTAAATCTTGTGGCTCCGGTTTCTTTTGCAGGCGCCCTCGCCCCTCTTGGGGAATCGGCGAAGATTGCTCAAAGATTCGGTTTCTCGCTCGTGGAGGACGCCGCTCACTCCCCCGGAGCTTGGAACGAAGACGGCGGGACTCGCGAACGCAGTGGAGCCTGCGACCATACGCAAGCGGCCATACTAAGCTTTCATCCGGTGAAACACATATGCTGCGGCGAGGGGGGAGCAGTCCTCACCAACGACGAGGAACTTGCCGACCGCATCACCCATCTCCGCAGCCATGGCATTGCTCGCCCGAACGATCCCGACGGGACAAGACCGTGGTTCTACGAACAAACCGAACTAGGCTGGAACTATCGTCTCACGGATATCCAGTCCGCCTTGGGCATTTCCCAGTTGGCTCGCCTCGACCAATTTCTTGAACGCCGCAGGGTTCTAGCCTCACGATACCAAAATGCTTTGTCCACTGTGCCATTTTCGGATATTTGCTCACTGCCTCTCGCTAATCCCGGTCACGCTTGGCACCTCTATGTCATTCGCTTTCACAAAACCGGTCAACGCGACAAAGCTCACCTATTTCTGAAGGAACGCGGAATACACACGCAAATCCACTACGTACCCATCTATCGACACCCTTACTACGAAAGACATTTCGGAAAAATTCGCTTACCGGGTGCGGAAAAATTCTATGAAAGTTGCTTGAGCATTCCTCTTTTCCCAAAGATGACCGACTCCGAGCAAGACCGAGTAATCGAAACCCTCGCCAACTACGCGGAGCAAGCTACATGAGTCTTTTCTCACCAAAACCCAAGAGCGGTTACCTCGTCTTAGGTGATTTCGTTGCCCAATTCCGCGATTACAAAATCTCCTCCATCCATATGGACGACGCTCTGCCAATCATGAATTGGCGAAACGAACAAATCTCCGCCCTACGGCAAAATCAACCACTCGTGGAAGGGGAACAGCTTCGCTACTTTCGAAACGTCGTTTCCCCGGGTTTCGGGAAGCAAAAACCTGAGCAAATCCTGCTTCGCTTCACGCATCGAGATACCCTTATCGGCTACGGGGGTCTTGTTCACATCGATTGGCCCGGTCGCATCGGAGAAGTGTCTTTTCTGCTCGAAACCGAACGAACAAAGGACATGCACAACTACGGGATGGAATGCAGTATCTTTCTTCAACTCCTAAAAAAATGCGCGTTCGAGAACCTCGATTTCAATAAGATCTTCACCGAGTCCTACTCACATCGACCTTGGCACGTCATGAGTATAGAAGCTGCCGGTTTCCGAAGAGAAAAGGTTCTTCCCGATCAAACCACGGTAGATGGCAAATCAGTGGACGCCGTAGTCGCCTCATGTCTGAAGGAAGAATACTTAAAGAGTATCCCCGACTGATCTTAACAGTGCCCCACCCTATTCTGCTCCTCACTAGTTTATCGGCAAAAAAGTCGCTCTACGACTATGTGCTGAAAGACGCTCATCGCTTTCATCCAGATACACGGCTAATCGGTGCCGATTCCAATCCTGCATGCTCGGGAGCCCAATACGCGAAGGAATTCATTCCGATGCCCCCTCTATCGGAGCTAGACCCGAGGGGTTTATGTGATTTTTGCATAAAACACCGCATCTCTCACATCATTCCCACAAGGGACGGAGAACTCGCCTTTCTCGCGGAAACCGGCAAAATCCTTGGGCAAGAAAACATTCATGTTTTCGTTGCACCTCCCGAAGCACTCTCAAAATGTCTGGACAAGCTGGTCTTTTCTGAACGATTGGCAGCGCTCGGAATGCCGGTGATTCCGGCATCCTCAACGATTGCCGAGCTACCCGACGATCACTTAGTCGTAAAAGAAAGGCATGGTTCCGGCTCCGAACAAATAGGCATAGACCTTACCCGAGAAGCAGCCGAAATTCATGCCGGAAAACTTAAAAACCCCATATTCCAGCCCTATGTAGGAGGGCGTGAATTCAGTGCTGAAGTCTGGTTGGACAAAACAAGTCGTGCTCACGGAGTGGTGTTACGCTGGAGAAAGCGAGTGGTGAGCGGGGAGTCCCATCATACGATAACTTTTCGCAACGAGGAATGGGAGAATCTCGTCGTCGCTTGCGTTCAGATGTTGGGTCTCACCGGTCACGCCCTCGCTCAAGTCATCGTGGACGAAAATGATTCTCCAAATATTGTGGAAATCAATCCGCGCCTAGGCGGAGCCTCTCCCCTTTCCCTAGCCTGTGGTCTCCACTCGATCGAATGGTTCCTTCGCGAAACCGCAGGTGAAGTGATGTCTCTTGGCTCAACATTCAAACCTGCTCCGGGGAAAAGCCTCTCCCGTGTAGGGGATCGAGTGACCATCGAGCTCTGATTTATCGGTTCAGGAAATTTCTCATAAACCGTTTCCTCTCGACTCCAAACGAGACCGAATTAGTGTAATTTCTCCATGTCGGCCATAGTTGTAGCAGTTGGAAATCAAAAAGGTGGCGTGGGGAAAACGACCACCACCGTAAATCTTGGGCATGCTTTTGCCGCATCAGGCGTACCTACCCTGATTGTGGATCTTGACCCCCAGGCCAATGCCACCAGTGCCTTGGGCTTTGAAAAAAAACCGGGCGCGGGCATCTATGGCCCCATTACGGGAAACGGTTCCGCCAGCGAGCAGGTGCAGGCCACGCGTTCAGAAAACTTATGGATTCTACCATCCGAACTGGATCTTGCCGCGGCTGAGCTCGAACTAGGTGGTCAACCCGACTACCTTCTGAAGCTAAGAGAATGCCTATCAGCCCTGAAGGAAGACTATGGCCTGAGCTTGATACTCGTGGATTGCCCCCCGACCTTGGGATTGCTCTCGATGAATGCTCTTTGCGCCGCCGATTATCTGCTCGTTACTCTACAGTGCGAATACTTGGCGCTGGAGGGACTTGGACAGATCCTCGGCGTAGTGGATCAGTTGAGGGAATCAGGTGCGAACAAAGACCTCAAGGTAGGAGGCATCGCAATGACGATGTTCGACAACCGCACACGCCTTTCCTACGATGTATGGGAAGAGGTGGGGACGCACTATCCTCAACTCATGTTCAGCACGGCGATTCCTCGCTCCGTCCGCCTCAGCGAGGCTCCCAGTCATGGACAGACCATTTTTGAATACGATCCCGCGGGGCCGGGAGCGCGAGCGTACCGCAACCTCGCCGACGAGGTTTTGTCCCGTTTTTTCCCTCAGTCTCCGGAAAGCTCGTGAACTGGATTCGCAGGCTCACGGGCAGAATCCGTTACGACGGAACGGAAACGGACGATCCTCCATCCGCAGAGGAGGAAAGTGCCCTGCAAGCGTTGGAGAAACGGCTCGGTTATCGTTTCCGCAACCTATCGCTCTTACGACGGGCGACCACCCATCCATCCCTTGCCGAAGATCGCCGTGGTTGCGAAGACAACCAAAGACTGGAATTCCTTGGGGACTCCATACTGGGAGCCATTCTCGCGGAAAAGCTTTTTCGGATTTTCCCAGAAGAAAACGAAGGCATCTTGACCAAAGGACGCTCGGTACTGGCCCGCGGCGACTACCTAAGCAAGCTCGCGCGCGGTCTGGGCATTCATGACACCATGAGGATGAGCCGGGCGGAGATTCGAGACGGAGGCAATGAACGAGACTCCACCTTGGAAGACGCCATCGAAGCAATAGTAGGAGGCATTTATCTGGACTCCGGCATGCAAGCCACTCGCAAGACGGTGCTTTCATGGTATGGAGACATGGAGGAAACCTTGTCAGACGCCATGGAGGATTATAATCCCAAAGGACGTCTGCAGGAAATCGCTCAAGCTCTACACGGACCAGACCAAATCCGCTACTTGATTGATCGCGAAGAAGGCCCTTCCCATAGAAAAAGATACTCCGTTTCAGTCGAGGTTGCTGAACGCAAACTAGGCTCGGGATCGGGTCGAAGCAAGAAAGAGGCTGAAGAAGAAGCGGCTCGAAAGGCTTTGCAATCCATTAGTCGAAAGCAAAAAAAAACGAAAAAGCGCACAACTGGTCATAGGCAAAAGAACGAAAGCAAGAACTGATGCATCGAAAAGCCGAAACACCTTACCAAGGATCCCTCGACATGCCGACGCTCGCATTGCCCCTTTCGAAGACAGAAGTGTTTGTCATCCCGCAATGGAAAGCATTCTCTCCAGTCCGAGGATTGATTAAGTTTATGCTCCACCGACGGCTAAACAGGTAAGGGAATGAAAAGGGTGGTCATTCCTTCGGGTCGTGACGCCATGTTTTTGCAAGGCGTACCCGAGGCGGCAACTGCAATCTTGGCAGCCGATTTCATCTACAAGGCAAAGCCAAAAGTCGTAATCTTACTCACTGAGTCCATTCCCAAGGCTGAGGAGTGGGCTGAAGACGTCGCGGCATTCCTTGAGTCGGCCAAACCGGATTTCCGCATCCGCCTGCATCTATTCGACGAACCTCCTTCGACCGAACACCCGGACGCATTCGACAGGATTTGCGACAGACTCGCAGTGCTATCCGCCTTGGGTGAGCTTTCAAATAAAGAGAGAGCCTCCTCGGAGAACTCCCTCCTACTTCTCGCCGCAACTCCCGAATCGATCCTGGCCCCATGCCCGTCGGTGGAATCGCACGAAAAAAACGAGCTAATCGTGAGGCAGGGAGAAAAACTTTCCTTCAAAAGTTTTGTCAAAGAATTGGCCGAGCGATTCGATTATTCCTCGGAAATTCTTTGCGAAGCTCCCGCTCAATTCGCCGTCCGTGGAGGGTTGATTGACGTATACCCCGTAAACGGAGAGTTTCCGGTCAGGATCGATTTCTTCGGGGACGAGATTGAAGACCTGAGAAGATTTGACCCTAATACGCAGCGTACGATCGAAAGTGTGGATTCCGTAACTTTGGCCTCTGCGGGAAGTACCGAGGACAGAGAGGTCGAAGGAGCGTTTTTCGGACATCTCAAATGCCCCGTCACCTGGATATTGAGAGAACCCGAAGATCTACTGGTGCGATCCCCATTGATCTTTCACTATTCGGAGAAAAGAAAATCCGCTCCCAAATGCTTTTTCGACGCACTGGAAAGAAAGGCGGCGAAGAAAGACAAATTCCTAGGCATGGCCGAAATCGACTCTGGTCGAGGAATCTTCGACAACGCTCCTTGCCATGAAGAGAAAGTGGAAACATTGGAAAACTTACGCCATGAAAACTCACTTGATGAGCTCGGTCTCGAACGTTTCGAAAGCGAACGATCCGGACGCAAAGCCTACCTGCAAGGTTTGCTTCTGCGGGCGAGAGAGGGATTCTCCGTACAAATAGCCGCCGGAGTCGACTCGGAAAAACGACGAATCATCGAAACAATTGAAGAAGAAGAGAAGTTGCGGGATCTTCAAGTAACCTTTCTCCAGATGGGACTAAGAGAAGGATTTGCTATAGTTCTGCCGCCAGGTGAAAAATTTCTGGGAAGAAAAACCGGCACTCAAGAAAAAGGATTACTTGTTGCCACCGCCAGAGAAATACTAGGTCGAGAAAGAAGTCGACGACCCGGACGGTCGAAGCGCATGGTGGCGCAAAGACCACAGGTAGATCAGATTTTGGACTTTTCCGAACTGGTCGAAGGCGACTTCTTGGTCCACCTTCAGCACGGCGTATGTCAGTACAAATGCATCCAGAGGATAAAGGACGAAGGCCGTGAGGAGGAAGCCGTCACGGTTGAATTCGCTGATGGAATCCTGCTACACGTGCCCTTGCCCGAATCGCATTTGCTTTCATGTTATGTAGGTCTGGTCAAAAGTCGTCCGAAACTGGCTAAACTCGGGGGCAAGTCATGGTTCAAGGTAAAGGAGGCGGCCGAGCAAGCCGCTCTCGACATGGCCGCCGACTTACTTCGTATGCAAGCCGCTCGCGAGGCAGCGGAAGGACACGCATTTCAGCCGGACGATGAATGGCAAAAAGAGTTCGAGGACGCATTCTCGTTTACGGAAACTCCCGACCAATTGTCGGCCATCGAGGCCGTCAAAAAGGATATGGAAAGTCGTGCCCCGATGGACCGGTTGCTGTGCGGAGACGTTGGTTATGGGAAGACCGAAGTCGCATTGCGAGCAGTATTCAAGGCAGTCATGGATGGTCGTCAGGTAGCCGTGCTCGTCCCTACTACCGTCCTATGCCAGCAACATTTAAACGTATTCAGAGAACGGGTCGCAGACTTTCCCGTGACGGTGGAAACCCTGAGCCGGTTACGTAGCCCAAAGGAGCAGAAACGCATACTCGCGGGAGTGGCGAGCGGAGGAATCGACATTCTGGTGGGCACTCATCGAATCCTAAGCGCGGACGTCAAGTTTCGTGACTTGGGTCTGCTCATCGTAGATGAAGAGCAACGATTCGGAGTGCGGCACAAGGAAAGCATCAAGAAGATGAAAACTTCCGTCGACGTACTGACCTTAAGCGCAACTCCGATACCCCGAACGCTCTATTTCGCAATGGTAGGCGCAAGGGCGCTGAGCTCGATCGAAACAGCCCCAGTGAACAGGCGACCCATTCGGACCGAAGTCATGCGGCACACGCCGGAAGTCGTCAAGAAAGCAGTGGATGCCGAAATGCGGCGCGGCGGACAAGTTTTTTATCTCCATAACAAAGTCAAAACCATACAAGCCGTGGCTCGCCGGCTTAATGAAAGGTTTCCAAAGATCCGGATCGCAGTGGGGCACGGCCAAATGGGAGAAAACGAACTGGAAGACGTAATGACTAAATTCGTCGCTCATCAGTACGACATGCTTGTCTGCACAACGATAATCGAGGCAGGCATAGACATTCCCAATTGCAACACGATCATCATCGAAGGCGCCGACCGATTCGGGCTCTCGCAACTTTATCAACTTCGCGGTCGCGTAGGAAGATTCGACAAGCAAGCCTATGCCTACCTTCTACTGAACAGTCACAAGCCAGTCTCGGACAAGGCTCGAAAGCGACTTTCAGCCATCCGGCAAATCACGCGATTGGGGGCAGGGTTCCGAATCGCCTTGAGAGATCTGGAGCTAAGAGGTGCGGGAAATCTTCTTGGAGGCGAGCAGAGCGGGCATGTGGCAGGCGTGGGATTCGACCTATATTGTCGTTTGCTCAAACAAAGCGTGGCTCGTCTAAAGGGAGACGAGAAAGCCATTCGTTCAAGGGCGACCGTGCGTTTAGGCTTCACCACAAGCGGGGTTCTCTCCGAAACTGATTCACCAGAACCTGAACCCCCGGAAGAGGTCTCGGATGTCATCGGGACCTATCTGCCCGAACACTTTGCTGCAGAAACCCGACTTCGCATCGATTTCTACCGCAAACTGGCCAATGCCATAGACGCCAAGGAAGTGGAGGAGATTAGAGAGGAATTGGCTGATCGTTTTGGAGAATTACCAAGGGAAGCCAAGGCTCTTTTGCTCGAAACGGAAATTCGTTGTTTGGCCGAAGAGGCCGGATTCGATCGACTCGAAACCGAGGGAAGTTCCCTGCAATGCCGCTTTGCCAAAGGGAAAAAGCCTAACAAGGACAATAAGTTTCTAAAGGTGGCGGGGCGCTTCCCAAAACTTTCGGAAAAAGAACCTTTTTTGAAGTTGAAGGAAATCGTTCGATTTCTCAAACTGCGAATCTATGCGAAAGAAGTTGAATAAAGTAATCACTTTCAATCACGCGGCGTTATTGCTGCTTACAGCAATCCCCTTGGTTTCACTGAAAGCCGATCTGGTGGAGATCAACAGGGTGATGGCAAAAGTGGAGGATCGCATCGTAACCAGGGGCGAAGTGGACAAGGCCATGGACATGCTCAACTTCACGAAGGCCGAAAAAGACTCTAGAGCCAAGGAGTTCGTGGACGGTAAGATTGATCGCCTGCTCGCCATTCGCGCTTTCTATGAAAAAGGTATGATAATACCCGACTCCTATCTGGAGAACGAGTACAACAAACACCTCATTCGAGAATTCAACGGCGACCGAAAACTATTTCGAGACATACTGCTGAGCCGTAATCAGTCGCAACTGGAATTCCGGAAAGACCTGGAAGAGGAACTCATACACGGTCATATGCTGAGTGCCCGACGTCGATCTAGAGAGGAAGTTCGCCCTGACAAGGTAGAGCAATACTACCGTGAAAACCGTGTTCAATTTTTAACCGATGCAAAGATTCGCCTCCGGGAAATCGTTTTTTCACAAATCGCCGGTGAACCGGAAGCCGTCCTTCTCCAGCAAGCCCAACAAGTAATCGACCAGATAAAGGTTGGTGTAACTTTTGAAGAACTCGCTAAAAAGCATGGGCAAAGCCCTTACAAAGCAAAAGGCGGTGATTGGGAAGTAATGGTCGCCAAGCGAGAAATTCGCAACGATGCCATTCGAGAACAAGCCTTCTCCGTAGACGAAAACCAAGTGACTAAACCTTTCAGCGTCGAGTTGCTGGAAAGAAAAGCTGATGGTACCGTGGGGAAATCCGGTAAAAAAGCCGTCTACATCATCAAGGTGGACAAAAAAATCGCCGCTGGGGTAAAACCACTAGACGAAGTCCGGCAACAAATTGAAAAGACGCTTGCCAACCAACTCGAGTCCCAGAGCCAACGCCAATGGCTCAGTCGCCTAAAGCGGGATGCCTACTTGAAGTACTATTTTAACGACGAAAGCTAGTCGCCGGGTGCAAATCCGTAGAGAAGGAGCCATTATTTAGAGGCAGTCACCGCTAGTTAGTAATTTCGCACATGCCTGATTCGCCCACATCACCTCCATAAACCCGCTCGCACCCCATGAGCAATTCCAGTAACAAAACGGAAAGTCATGCCAAGGAAGCCAAAGGCCCTAAACATTCGTCCCCACCCCTTCGTCTAAGAGATCTACCTCCTCACGAACGCCCACAAGAACGACTCGAAAACCTAGGAGCGAGCGCCCTGTCGGATCGTGAACTCGTGGCCATGCTCGTGCGTTCGGGCAATGCCCGCATGGATGTTCTCGCAATTGCAGACGCGCTGCTCGCTCGAGCAGGTTCTCTAGCCGGACTTCTACGCTGGGACGTCGAGGATTTCCGTCAGGTTCCGGGGATTGGCCCCGTGAAGGCACTGCAACTATCAACATACACCGAAGTCGCCAAACGGATGTCGAGGTCGAATCGATCCTCCTGCCCAAAGCTAAGCGAACCTCTCGCCGTATTCACTCACCTCTATCCAGAGGTTAGATCGGACAACGTAGAAAAAGTCTGGGTGCTATGCCTGGACCGCAAGAACAAATTGATCCGAATGGAGTCGGTAACCTCCGGAACCGCAACAGGAAGTCTCGTTCATCCTCGGGAGATATTTCGTCCCGCCATCCGGCACGGGGCCACTGCCGTAATCGTAGCTCACAATCATCCCAGTGGCGACCCAACCCCGAGTAAAGCGGATTTAACCATCACCCGAAAACTTCGAGAATCTGCAGAGCATCTTGACATCGAGTTGCACGATCACATCATTATTGGCGAACCGGAAGACGACCCTAGAGGCCTCGGTTTCTATAGCTTTGCCGAAGCGGGCGTACTTTGAATGGGAACTCGAGCTAGCAATAAATTCGAGTAAAACCGACAGACTTATTCTTTGACCTCACGCACCATACTTCCATTGATAACCTAATGAGAAAACTCCTAATCACCCTCGCCCTCAGCTTAACGGCAGGCTCAATCAATGCAGACGAAACCATTGTTTTCAAAAAGGGGGATCGCGTAGTCTTCGTCGGGCCCACTTTCGTGGAACGAACGGCTCGATTCGGACATCTGGAAACCGCCCTAACTTTGGCAATGCCGGAAAAAGAGCTGATTTTTCGGAACCTCGGCTGGTCGGCAGACACGGTCAAGGGAGAATCCAGAGGTTACGAAAAGCCCCAGTCCGGCTACGCCAATCTACTTAGGAGCATTCGCGAGTCCAAGCCCACCCTGCTCTTCTTAGCTTATGGTCCGGCCGAATCGTGGGAGGTAACCCCGGAAACCTTCGCCGCCAACTACCAAAAACTGCTCAACGATCTAAAAGACCTAGGTGCTCGAAAAGTTCTCGTCTCTCCCTTTCTGCAGGAGAACTGGGGGCCACCTATGCCCAATCCCACCGCACACAATGAAGACCTACGCAAACATACGGAAATCATTGCAAAACTAGCGGCAAAAAACGCATTGGCTCACATCTCGCTCATCGACCTGATAAAGCCCGAAGTCGAGAAAGGGAAGCGCCTCACGATGAACTCCCTTCACCTTGACGACACCGGTTATCGGGCACTCGCCAAGACGTTTCTCGCCAAGCTTGGACTCGTCACCCCTGACCTAAATACCGCCAAGGCCATTCGTCTTCGAGATTTAATCCGTGAAAAGAATGCCCTTCACTTTCACAGTTGGCGTCCACAAAACCAGACCTACATTCTCAGCTTTCGCAAGCACGAACAAGGTCGTCACGCCAAGGACCTTCCAAAGTTCGCTCCTCACATTGCCGAGAAAGAGCAAGTAATTCGCAAACTGCTTCTGACTCCGGAAGAACAAGTCAATCTTCCGGCCAAGCCAAAACCTCCCTCATGGGAGTCGATAAAACCTTCAAAGGAAGCCCAGTTGGATATGCAGACACTACAAGTGCCCGACGACCTAGAACTGAATGTATTCGCCTCCGAACCCGCCATAAAAAACCCAGTTCAATCCGCATGGGATGAACGGGGTCGCCTATGGGTCGCCACCGCCGAAAGCTATCCGCACATCGCACCCGGCTTCGTAATCAATGACAAGATCATCATCCTCGAAGACGTGGATCGCGATGGCGTGGCAGACCGCCGACAGGTCTTCGCCGACGGTCTCCTCATGCCCACCGCCATACTGCCGGGCCACGGCGGAGTCTACGTAGGAACCTCCACCGAAATCCTGCACCTACGTGATACCGATGGAGATGGGCGAGCAGATGAAAAGACCATCCTCATCTCAGGACTGGGTACCGAAGACACCCACCACGTTGTTCACAGTCTCCGTCACACCGAGGACGGGAAGGTGGGTTTCAATCAATCCATCTACATCAACACTCATATTGAAACTCCATGGGGGGTTCGTCGCCTACTGAAAAGCGGGGTTTGGGCTTTCGACCCCAATACGCACGACATGGAGGTTTTCGCCTATGGCCTCGTAAATCCATGGGGACATGAAACGGACGAATTCGGCCAATCGTTCCTTACGGATGGGGCCGGCGGGGCGGGCATCCACTACGCCTTCCCGGGCGCAGCCTACGTCACCTCCGCATATCATAGTCGAGCCGAAGTTCTGCCTGGGCTCAATCCCGGCCAACCCAAGCAATGCGGTCTGACCATCATCAACTCCGGCATCTTTCCTGAAAAATACCGAGGACTTCTCGTCACCAACGACTTTCGCGGACACCGCACCATCAGTTTTCGCCTGAGCGAAAACGGATCGGGCTTCTTTTCGACCCAAAAGGAAGACCTCATTCACGTCGCCTCAAAAGGAACTGATCGACATGGATCCGCGGGGATGTATCGCCCCATTGACATAGATGAGGGTCCCGACGGCGCGCTCTATGTCAACGACTGGAGCAACCACATAATCCAGCACGGCGAAGTGGACTTCCACGACAAACGCCGTGACCATGAACACGGCCGCATCTGGCGTCTGCTACCAAAGGACGCCTCCCGCCCACACCATGCCGACCTCCCCAAAAAGAAGCCTGCGGATTGGTTGAATGCCTTGGCCTCTCCGGAGCTCTATGTTCGGAGAGTTGCCCGCCGACTCCTCGTAGAAAAAGCAGGGCCCTCGATTCTGCCAAATTTACTCGAAAAAGCACGAGGCACCGATAAAGACGAAACACTGCTCGAATACCTTTGGACTGCCCGAAGCCTAAGGGCCAAGATTCCCCACGACCTGTTCAAAAGGCTAGCCGAAAGCGAGAATTTCCGTATCCGAGCTGCAGCCATTCGTCTCGGCTACGACAAACCCGACGCCATCGACGATCCTCATCCCCGCGTTAGACTCGAAGCCATTTGCGCACTCCGTAGCCAAGGCGACCTCAAGGCCATCGAGACTCTAATCCGAGCAACCGATCACGAAACCGATCGCAACATCGACTTCGCCCTACGGGAAGCACTTCGTCATCTCCGTCCCATCTGGGAAGGGAAGACCACTTTCGAAAACCACCCCACCCGACTCGCCCGGGTCGTCGCTCTTACCAGAAGCCAAGCACCGCTCGACAGCCTGCTCGCCTCACTCAAAGCTATGCAGACAGGCGACTCCAAACGCCTGTCCACCCTTCAGGCTCTCGCCACTGCAGGTCAACCCAAGCACCTCGATGCAGTGCTGAACGCCAGTCTCGAGGAGAATCTCAAAGCTACCGATCGACTCATTCTCCTCAGAAGCCTTCTCGCGACCAAAAAAAACCGCAAGCTGATGCCCGGCAAAGACAGGGGGCGTCTGGCTAAACTTTTCGAGCACCCCGTGCTTGGTTCGGATGCTCTCAGACTCGCCGCATACTGGAACCTAGCTGGTGCCCAAGAAGTCGCGGTCAAACGCCTCGCAGGAGCTTCCGCCGAGGACCTCTTTGCGCTACGCCGACACACGTCCACCCTCGCAGCATTCGGGAGACCCGGCATCGAAAAATTAGTCGCCTTCGCCCAAGACACGGAAAGCACCGAAGCGGAACTCGCCGCACTCGAAGCTATCGCTCAGGTCGATGCAATCTCAGCTGCGAGGCTCGCTCCGGCTTTTCTGGCAAAAATCCCCAACGAAGTCGATGCCGCCCCTCTCTTCGCTCATCTATTACGTTCAGCTGAAGCACCTAAGATTCTTGCCTCGGGCCTAACGGGGAAAACTCTCTCGGCAAACTCCGCACTCGCAGGCATACGCGCCACCACCACCTCCGG
>JACKQG010003987.1_pt1 | contig 17537 bp, 14 predicted proteins | sample 8237621 | NCBI WGS metagenome assembly JACKQG01 (sample SAMN15677084, study PRJNA649215) | marine metagenome | biome: marine; feature: Black Sea; material: saline water; isolation source: suspended particulate matter (SPM) from the Black Sea western gyre | collected 2013-06-09/2013-06-10 | depth...
GCTAACCACAGTCTAGCGCCCCCCCTTCGGTGTCCTTTCTTAATGAGTCAACAGGATTAGACAAGCTTATTCAACTGCCGGCAAAACCCACCCGCCCCTCCCGCTTGGCCAAGCGCTCCAGGTGGGTCGCCGCGTTGGCCATCGCCTCCGACTCGCTGGCCAAGTCCGGCACGATCGCGGCCAAGCGCGAGAACAGACGCTCCTCCGGATCGACCTCCGCCGAGCCAAGCGCCAACTGGCCCGCCAAGCCGATGCACGGCTTGCCAAGCCGCCGGCATAGCGCCGCGACCTGGCCGGTCCCCTTTCCCATCATCGTCTGCTCATCGATGCGCCCCTCCGCCGTCACCACAAGATCTGCCTCCCCAATATTTGCCTCCAAGCCAATCGCGTCAGCGAATACCTCAAAGCCGGGCTCGATCGCCGCACCGGCAAACGCCATCAAGCCGAAGCCAAGCCCCCCCGCCGCGCCCGCGCCGGGCGTCACCGAAAAATCGGCCCCGAGCGTCTCGGCAGCAACCTTGGCCAAGCGGCCGAGGCAGCCTTCCGCCTTGGCAAACTCCTCCGGCCGCAGGCCCTTTTGCGGCCCGTAGATGCGCGTGGCACCATCGACCCCAAGCAGGGGGTTCCGCACATCACTCGCCACCGTCACGCTTGGCCAAACGCGGCCCGGCGGCGGCTCGATGGCGGCCAAGCTGTCGAGCCCGGTCCACTGCTCGATCGCCCTGCCCGCCTCATCACGGAACACCCAGCCAAGCGACCGCGCCATGCCGAACCCGCCGTCATTCGTCGCGCTGCCCCCGATGCCGGCGAGGCACCGCGTCGCCCCCGCTTGGCCAGCCACCCGCAGCAGCGCCCCCACCCCGCGTGTGTCCAAGTCAAACGGATGAAACCGCCCGCGCGGCAGCAATGCCAAGCCATTGGACTGCGCCGTCTCCACCACCGCCCGGCCACCGGCGGCGTCGAGCCACCAAGCCATCGGCCGCGCTTGGCCCGCCGCATCGATCCCGTCGAGCCGTCGCTCCTCCAGCCCAAGCGCCTCAGCCATTACTGGCCCAAACCCATCCCCGCCGTCACTCATCGGCAGCAGCGCCAGCGAGTCGTCCGGGCAAGCCGCCACCCAGCCACGGGCGATCGCCCCGGCCGCCTCGACGGCCGACAGCGAGCCCTTGAATTTATCCGGAACAATGAGAATTCGGCGTGGCATCTGCTGAAAAAACAGTTGCCAAACAGGCCATCGATGGCAATCTGTTTGTGGCTTTTGAGGAAATAAGATGGAAAAACCAAAAATAATCGCCTACATGAAACCGTCCTGCGGCTGGAGCGAGGGCGTTCGCGCCGTGATGAGGAAATACGACCTGCCGTTCGAGGATCGCGACATCATCAACGACCCGGAACAGCGCCAGGAGATGATCCAGAAAACCGGGCAAATGCTGCAGCCGTGCGTGGAGATCGGCGGCCACATGCTGACCGATGTCAGCGGCGATGAGGTCGAGGCTTACATGCTGGCCAATAGCATCGTTGCGGACACGGATCGCGAGGCCGACGCGCCAACCGACCAGCCGTGCGAAAACGAGATGCACGAGAGCCAGATCAACTTCCGCTAAACCAAGCCGGACAAAACGATTTCAGGGCGGCCCTCAGCCGCCCTTTTTTTCTGCCTTGCCCTGATCCTGCTTGATGAACGCCACGACCAAGCCGGAGCCGATGAGGAAGGCGACAACGGTCCACAGGGTGTTGGCGTCGGTGGGCGGGATGATCCAGCCGAAGTCCACCCGCTCGAAGCCGACGTTGTCATCGCCGACGGTCTTGAATTCCCGGAACGGCCACAACCCCGCCAGCGACCCGGCCATCAGGCCGGAGAGGAAGGCGATCGTGACATCGTGAAATGTGGCCAACACCCACTTGAGCAACCGCGTGAACAGGAGCAGCCCCAGGACACAACCGGTCGCGAACAACCCGATAACCACCGGGTCGCGATCGTTTACCGCCTGCAACACGTCGAAGTAGGCGCCCATCAGGATCATGATAAACGATCCGCTGACCCCCGGTAGCACCATCGCCGAGATGGCGATCGCACCGCACAACACGAGAAACGCCATCCGGCCCGCGTCCGCTTGGCCAAGCGACGCCGGGGCTGGGCCGGATTGAGGCGCGGCGGCCTGTTCGATGCCGGCCCGTTTCATCTCGAGTTTGCGGTTGGCATCCTCGAATTGCTGACCGGGATCCGCCGAGAACGTCAGGGCCAAAACCAGGCCAAGCGCGGCCAAGGCGCTCACTCCCTCGGCGGCCCCAAACCGGCGAATCATTTTTAGTGGCACCCAGATTGAAACCAAAATCAGCCCGCTGAAAAACCCGTAAGTCGGGTCGTGCCACTGCTCGAGCAGCCACACCATCACGCGCGAAAAAACCACCACCGCCACCGCGCCGCCGGTGGCGATCCAGCACAGGAACGCGCCGTCGACACGCCGCCACTCCACGCGGAATCGCTCTTTCGCGCCGTCTCGGAAAGCCACGATCCCCAACACGGCGCCAAGCGCTCGTGGGCCGACATTGCCGACTGCGGCGATGAGGCGCTCGTAGATGCCCAGCGCGAGCGCGATGCTCCCGCCGCTCACGCCGGGGATGATGTTGGCCACCCCGATCAGGAACCCGTGCAGAATTGTCTTGAATGAAGCCGCCATCGCTCACGCGGATTCCACCCCAGCCAGGCGCAAATGGCCAAACAAAAACGGCAGCCGGTTTTGCCGGCTGCCGCTCGTCAAAGGGGGTTGCCGCTTATTGCAGCTTGGCCAAGGCCTCCTTGATCGCGTCGAAGTTCGGCAGATCCTTCGGGGTCGGCGTCTGCTCGCTGTACTGCACGACTCCATCCTTGTCGATGACGAATGCCGCGCGGGCCGAGACGGAGCCGAAGCCCATCAAGTCGTCGAGCAACACGCCGTAATCGGCGGCGACGGACTTGTTCAAGTCGCTCGCCAGCGTGATGCCGATGCCTTCTTTCTGCGCCCAAGCTTCCTGCGCGAACGGGCTGTCCACGCTGATGCCGATCACGTCGGCATTCAGGTCGGTGTATGCGCCGAGCCCTGCGGTGATGTCGCACAACTCGCCGGTGCAAACGCCGGTAAACGCGAGCGGAACGAACAGCAACACACTGTTCTTGCTGCCGAAGTTGCTGCTTAGGGTGACGTCGGTGACATCGCCGGTGCTTTTCGATTTCAGGGTGAAATCCGGTGCCTTGCTTCCTACTTCAATTGCCATGATGTTTTCTTGTTTGTGGTGGCTCGCTGGCCTCGCCCGTTTTACGGCAAGGCTGCCCAAAGTCAATCCCGCTTGGCCAAGCGGCTTGTTTGCGGGGGGGCGTGGGGGTAGCTTGGCGGGGTTCTTCGATCCCGGGAGGGCGGAGGGTCGCCTCCGGCTTGCCGGGGGAGGAAAGTCCGAACTCCGCAGGGCACGATGCCGCGTAACCCGCCCCACGAGGGTGGGATACACGCGGGAGGTGGCGCTTCAAGGCGTCGCCGACGGCCAGTGCCGCAGAAAACAAACCGCCCGGCTTGCCGGGTAAGGGTGAAAAGGTGGGGTAAGAGCCCACCGCCCCGAGAGTGATCGAGGGGGCACGGTAAACCCCATCGGGAGCAAGACCAAATAGGGAGCCCGGGACGGCCCGTCCCATGGAGGCTCCGGGTTGGGTCGCACAAGATAAATGGCCCTCTCCGCGTCCGGCTTGGCCGGTGCGCGCAGACAGAATTCGGCTTACAGCCCGACCGGGATCGAAGACGCCCTTGGCCAAGCGCCTCGGCTTTTTTAAGCGTTTGACACGGCAGCGGCCATTCCATATCATTCGTGGCCTTTTGAATTTCTGAACGATGTCTGAAGAAACCACCCACCCCCCGGCCGCCGGCGGTTCGCAAGAGTCGAAGAAACAGACGGTGCGCATCAGCCTGCCGCCCAAGCCGGCCGCCTCGCCGACGATCAAGATTTCCGTGCCGCCCGCCGGCGCAACCGAGGGCAGCAAAGCGTCCTCCACCATCAAAATCCCGGTCCCGCCCAAAACGGCGGTGCCGGGCGTGGGGATCACCAAGCCCCCCGCCAAGGAGGAGAGGAAGGCAGAGGCCCCGCCGGCAGCAGTGGCAGAGGAACAGGCCGCGCCGCCCTTGGAGGCGGAAGCCGTCGCGTCGGCGGCGCCCAAGCGCAAAAAGGCCCGTGTCAAAAAGGCCGCCCCCGCTGACAATCCGGTCGACACCGCCGTCGCCGCCGTCGCCGCCGTCGCCGCGATTGGCTTGGCAGCATTCCTGGCCAACCTCGGCGGCATGTTCTAGGCCGGCGCTGCATCCAATTTCAAAATGGCTTCCGATAACGTCGTTACCCTGACTGCGGACAACTTCGACACCGAGGTGCTCCAGTCCGCCACGCCCGTGCTGGTCGATTTCTGGGCCGAATGGTGCGGCCCCTGCAAAATGATCGGCCCGATGATCGATCAACTCGCCGACGAGAACGACGGCAAGGCGACCATCGGCAAGGTCAACATCGACGAGCACCAGCAACTGGCCGTCCAGTACAACGTGCAGTCCATCCCCACCCTGCTCCTCTTTAAGGGCGGCCAGGTCGTGGAGCAGGCCGTGGGTGCCCGGAGCAAGGCCGACCTGCAGGGTATGCTCGACAGCCACGCCTAATCACGCTCTGCTCCCCGGGAGGATATGCCCTCCCTGATCGAGACCCCGCGCAGCTTCCGGGCGCGCTCCGAGTATTACCATCAACTCGCTGCGTTGCAGCAGGCCGGCATCGGTGTGACCGAGTCGCTGCGACAAACCCCGCCACCCAGCCAGCGCGACCAGCGGCACGTTCGCGAAACCATCGACCGGCTCAACGCCGGCGAGACGTTCTCCGAGTCTCTCGATGACCGCCAAAGCTGGCTGCCGTCGTTCGACCGGATGATGATCCGGGCCGGTGAGGACGGCGGACGGCTCGACGACACCTTCCGCATTCTCTCCGACCATTACGCCCAGCGCTCGACACTCATCCGCGACGTGCTGTTCCGGCTGGCCTACCCGGTGTTCATCGTTCACTTCATCATCGTGATGCCGGGCCTCATCGCGTACGGAGCCAGCCTGCTGGGCGGCGGTGAGGCCGGGTTCCTCGGGGCGTTTTTTCCGTCGCTGCTCACGCTCGGGGCGCTTTATGCCGCCGTGTTTTTTGTGCTTTACCTTGGCCAAGCCAACCGCGGATTCGCCCTGCGGTATGGGTTGGAAAAAATCTGGCATCGCGTGCCGATGTTCGGCCCGGCGTTGAAGGAACTCAAACTCTCCCGGCTGGCGTTCGCGTTGCACGCCCTGCTCAACGCCGGGGTCAACATCCGCGAGGCCTGGCAGAATGCCGCCAATGCCTCCGGCTCGCCCTGGCTGGCGACGAGCGTCCGCGCCTGGCTGCCGGAGCTGGATCGCGGCCTGCTGCCATCCGAGGTGCTGAAACAGCAGGACGATTTCCCAAGAACCTTTCGCGACCTGTACGCCAGTGGCGAGATCTCCGGCCAACTGGATGATTCGCTGCAGCGCCTGGCCAAGCTGTACCACGAGGATGGCACGCGCCATCTCAAGAGCGCGGCCGGAGTGGCCACCGGGCTGGTTTACGGCGCGGTGGTAATCACGGTGGCATTCATCGTCATCCGGTTCTGGACGAACTACTACAGCTCCGTTTTGGACGGCTTCTGATATTCGCGCTTGGCCAAGCGCTTGGCCAAGCGGTATCGTCCCGGCCATGGATGCGCTGCTCAAGCTGCTTCGAGAAAACGCCGCCCTGTCCACCGCGGATTTGGCCGGGATGCTGGAATCGTCCGAGGAGGAAATCCGAGACAAAATCTGCCAGGCTCAGGCCGAAGGAGACATCCTCGGCTACCAAGCGATCCTCAGCGACGAGGCCACCGGCGGGGACGGCGTACAGGCGGTGATCGAGGTCAAGCTGACGCCGGAGCGCGGCGGGGGCTTCGATCGCTTGGCTGGGCGCATCTCCAAGTACAGCGAGGTCAACTCCTGCTACCTCATGTCCGGCAGCTACGATGTGCTGGTGATCATCGACGGCGACAGCCTGCACGAGGTCGCCTCGTTTGTGGCGGAAAAGCTCGCCACCATCGAGGGTGTCACCTCCACCGCCACGCATTTCCTGCTCAAACGTTACAAGGAAAAGGGGGTGCTGATCGGCGGCGCGGAGGAGGTCGAGCGCTTGGCCGTCAGCCCTTGAGGGAGAGGCCCTCCCCTCTTGGCTGTTCTTCGTTGGCCAACAGGTAAAAAGGATTACCCGAGCCGGGTGACCCTTCATTGATGCAGTTTGGCGGATGAACGGCCCGTGTCTGGAACCGCCCGCCACCGGGAGGAACCATTACATCAAAACTGGGATTCCACGCCGAAGATCAACTGCTGAGGCATGCCCGGTCGCGCCCCCTGCGGAAGCCGCCCGACGAGGTACTCCTCATCAAACACGTTGCGCGCCGTGGCAAATAACTTGGTGTTGTCCGTGACTGCGTAATGGATCGAAAAATCCGCCACAAAATAGCTGGGCACCTCGCCATACCGGGAGTCGTAATTGCCGGCGTAATCGAACGGGCCATGGTCGTTGAAGCCGGACGCATACGAGTCGTCGATGTAGGTGCCGTCCAACGCCAAACGGAAGTTGCCGGACGCAAAGCCGATCCCGGCGTGCAGTTGGAATTCCGGAATGTACGGGACGGCGTTGCCTTTCTTTGCGCCACTGAAAATGCTTTCGCCGTCAGCAGAATTGGCACCGCTTTCAAACTCCGCCTCGGTCCACGTGACGCCCAAGGTCATCGGCAAGCTGTAATCCGCACCATTGGCCGCCCCAAGGTCGTAGCCCATTTGCAGTTCCAGCCCCACCGCAGTGATCTCCCCGTCATTCGGGCCGTTGTCGACGACGATCGATTCGCCGCCCTCGAACTCCTCAAAACCGGTGCCCAGGTTGTCGGGCACGATGAAGTTCTCCAAGTCCGAGTAGAACAGGGCACCTGTAGCGATAAAGGCGTCATTCTGAAAACGGAAGCCCAGTTCGTAGCTGTTGGAACTTTCCTCATCGAGCGACTCGCCGCTCCGGATGTAGGACCGCGGCCCCGGCAGGGAGGCGCCATGGTAAATGCCGCCGAACAGATTCAACCCGCCGTGTGCATCGTACGATAAACCGAGTCCGCCCGTGACGACGTCCATGTCCCCGGCACCGGCTGCGGGGGATCTGTCCGACGTGCGCGTATTCTGGTCATAAGAGAAATCCAGTGACTCATAACGAACACCGGGAATGACCGAGAGCTTGTCGTTGATGGCGATGCGGTCCTCAAGGTACAGGGACCACGCTTCGGTTTCCTGATGACGATCTCCGGCCGCGCCGCTCGGGGCGTCCGGCCCGGTTGAAGACCATCCGCCCAGCTCATTCTGGTCGTATTTGTGATACCACTGGTAACGGTCGATGTTGTCGTTGTGAAACCGAACCCCCAACTGCATCTGGTTCTCCAGGGAGTCAAGCTCCAGATCGTAGTTCAGAATGGATTCGATGCCTCGGGCGGAGTAGTCGCGGTTGTTGGCCTTCAGCCGAATGAAACCGGCGCTCTCCCCCTTGATGACGCTGAGATACTCCGGCTTGTTCCAGACCTTGTACGCGCTTTGCCTGGCCTTCCCGTCGGCCGATGTTCCCACCTTGTCCAGCTTGAACCAGTTTCGGTGGAACTGGGTGAAGTACGCCGTGGTCTTGAGCGACGCGTTGCCGCCAAGCTCCACGAAGTGACGCAGGTAACCGCGGGAAGCGTACGTGTTGATTTCGTCATTGCGGGACGCCGCATAGCGCTGGTACGGGTTGGCGTTGAAATCTTCATCGGTGATGCCGAGGTAGGTTTCGTTCGCGTCGAAGTCGGTGCTGCCGAACTTCAACTCGAACGACTGGTAATTGGCCGTGTTCGGTTCCCAGGACAGCTTGAGCATCGGCTCACTGCGGGTGAAACCGGTTTCGCCGCCGACCCCCTGCAACTCCTTGAAACCGTCGGTGGTCCGGTAGTAGCCCTCCACGAGGTAACCGATCCGGCCCACATCGGTGTCCCTTTTGCCACCGTGATAAATGTGACTCACCAACTCGTCGAAGTCACCGTAGTAAACCTTGGAGTAGGTGGTGACCTCCTCCGGGATCGGGGTGGACAGGTAATTGATCGCGCCCCCCGTGGTGTGCGGCCCATACTTCACCTGGCTGGAGCCCTTGATCACCTCCAAGCCGCTCATGCGCTCCAACGTCGGGCTGTAGTAGGCCGACGGTGCTGAGTACGGCGCCGGTGCCGCAAGGATGCCATCCTCCATGATCGTGACCTTGGAACTGCGGCCCATGTCGATCCCCCGCAGACTGATGTTTGGGAAGTTGCCGTACCCGTCCTCAGGCCGGACGTAAACCCCGGGCACCCGGCGCAACGCCGAGTTAATATCGCTGATCGAGTGAACACGAAGATCGTCGATATCCAGATAAGTCGCGGAACCGGTGATCAGGCTCACGCCCTCCTTGGAGCCCACAATGGCACCACTCACCAATACCGGATCCAACTCCCCAGGCACCTCTTGCGCCGAGGCTGCAGTGACTCCGAACGAACAAATCCCGGCAACAACCGCCGAAATTGACTTACTGCAATTGAGATTCTTTCTCATTAAAAAAGTTTAATAAAAACCGCCATTTTTGGCGGCCGGGCGGATAATGGGATTCAGTCTCACAACTGTCAACCGTTTTTTTAAATCGTGCGATGGTTCCCAGAGAATCAGTACTTTGCGGTGTGTTTGATGATTTCCTCTCCCGTCAGCGCCCGGTCGAAGTAGGCGATCTCATCCAGTTTGCCCGCAAAATCGATGGTCCCGTCTTCCGATCCTCCGAAGACGAGTTTCATCCTATCCGACGAGTCGATTTGTGTCGGCTCCCGTTGTTCTTCGAGGTGCTTTATTCCATCGACCCAGAGTTGGGTGTTTCCTGGACGGGCGACCACGGCGACGTGGTGCCATTGCCTCGGCGCGACAGTGGCTCTCCCCACCCTCCCGGGAACAATCGTCAAGACTGGTTCCTCGACATTGGTAACCTCAAAGAGGCGCAGATGCAGTCCGGCCAGATCCGCCACGCAGGTGTCCCGCCCGTGCTGCGATTTGATCGCACCGTTCCACAGCCAAAACTCCACGGTAAACGCCTCTGCGCTGGGCACTTCGGCGGCGACACGGCCTCCGGCGAAATGTGCCGCACGCGAAATGTAGTCGGCCCCGCTCGATCGGCGAAAGCCGGGCAGATGAAACGCGACGCCCGTTTTGTACTCGGCATCGTTGCCGTTACCGGTGGCATCGGCGGCGGTCGGGCCGGACTGTTCTCCCAAGCGCCAAAACGCGGTTGGTTTCGACGCCAGCACCGCCTTGGCATACGTAGACATCGGCTCGATGTATTTTTTTTGCGCTTGGCCGGATGCCCGTTCCAACAACTTAAGGCACGTCTCGACGATGTGCGGCTCGGCATTGACCTCGAGCCCGGCGGTGCGCGCAGGCCAAGTGGTGTAGCCGCCGAGCGCATGCTGCTCGGGCGGCGGGATGTAGCCACTCGCGCCGTTGGCCAGACTGATGTTGAACGTCAACGGCATCGGGCTGGCTGACTTGAGCTTGAGCCCGGTCAGCGCGTACACCTCGCACGGGATCGCCGTGATGCCGACTCCGCCGATGCGGATCGCCTGCAGCGGCACCTCTTCCACCGGGTTCTCATCGATCCAAACCGCCTGCTCGGCGTAAACCTCGGGACGGTTGCGTGGCCGTTGGCCGTTCATCTTGGCGAGCATCTCGCGCGCCCAGTTGAGCCGTGCGGTGTCCGGGGTGCGGCGGAAAAAATCAGGGCGAGCCTCGGCCATGCCCAGCGGCACGTCCGCTGAATGCTCGAGCTTGGCCAAGCGCTTGGCCACCCTGTCCACCAGTTGGCCGGTGTATTCCTGCATCGACCAAGGGCGGCGCTTGGCGCGGCGGTAGTCGCCCCACCACGAGTCGCCACTCGTGCCCTGCGACATGATGCCGACAAACGCTGCGTCACCCGGGGCCAGCCGCTTGGCCAAGCGCTCCGAGAACAGCCCGGCGTAATCGGCCGACACCCCCGGGTGGCCGCCGAAGTAGTGCATCGAGAAATTGGCCAGCACCGACAACGGCCGGCCGGCGGCGGTCTGCACACTCAAGAAACTCAGCCACGGGTCGGCCGGCCCGGTTGGGCCGACGGCATTTTTGTTGCCGTGGCCGGGGTGCATGTTGGCGCGCACCGTCCTGTCGCCAAACGGATCGGCCAACTCGCTCCCCTTCAGGAACGACCAGCGGCGACAGGCGGTGTAATCGCCCGCGTCCACCCGGCCCCACGCGGCCTTCGCCGGTTGCAGGCTGGCGTTGGCCGCGATGATCGCCTCGACGATTTTGCCCGGCAGAAATGCGCGGTAACGCGGATCGGCGCGACTGCCGAGACAGTAACTCATCGAACTCGGTGCGCTGTGGCAATGCGTCGCGGAAATCAAAATGCGGTTGGTCGGAATGCCGGTCTTGGCGGAGGCCGCGCGCTTGGCCTCGTCGCACAGGTCGCGCGGCAGCATGCAGCTGTCCACCACCACGATGGCCAGGCGCGTCACCCGGTCGTCGAGCACGAGACAGCGCGCGTGCAGCGGATCGATCACCTTGTTGTCACTCGCCTCGAGAAAGCCGCCGTTGCGGATCACCGGCAGGGTCCGTGGCGTGACATCGACCTTGGCCGCGCCGGCCCGCAACTCCGCCCGCACGCCGGCCGGCGTTAATAACGCAGACAGAAAGAGGATCGCGATCGGGAACCGGTTCATGCGTGGCGGCAGTATGGCGGTACGGACACCGGGCGCAAGCCGCCGCTTGGCCAAGCGCGGCATATTTTGGGGAAAGCCGCTTTTGAGATTGACCGCGGCCAAGCGCCGGGGCTACCGTGGTGCCGCTTTCCACTTGTGGATTAAACCAATAACAAAACAGAAAAATGAGTGATAACATTGTTCCCCTAATCAGTTCCGGAACCAAAGGCCCGCTGGGTGTGCTGCACCTGCCCCGCCTTTGGCAGAAAGTTTCCCTCGAAGCCGCCGGCAAAATCGCCGATGGTTACCCGGGCATCGGTGCCGGCTACGACGCGATGGTGATCGCCGGCCTCGGTCTGGACACCGACGCGGTTCGTGCCCACATCACCAACGACAAGCCAACCTACCCGCAGTTCGAGGCGTGGATTCAGGCCCAGGAAGGTGCCAAGCTAGACGCCGACTCCATCGGCGCTCTGAACGATTCGATCACCGGCTACAACCACGACGACGCCACGCGCCAAGGCATCCTGAGCGCCAACGGTCTGCCGGACGGCGACCCGAAGGACGCCATCAACCTGAACAATCTCGACGACTGGCTGGAATTCCATGCCGCCGAAATCGCTTGATAACAGGCATTTTCCCACAAACCGCAGCCCAATCACGGCTGCGGTTTTTTTGTGCCCTCGCAATTAGCCAACCGCAAAATAGGGGTTGTGCCGGCCCATCCCGACCGGTAGCTTGCCTGCGTTCCCGGCCCAAGTTTGGCCCGGGTCATGCAACCTGAACCCAAAACAATTATGAGCAAAAGCAAACGCACTCTCATGGCCGTGGCCGCTGCCGTGGCATGCAGCGCCCACTCACAGGCGGACAATCTGTCCGATTCCCTGCCACTGGGCAAAAGCCTGGCGGCCGGGCAGGAACTTCCCCTGCCGCTCGGCGTCAGCGCCAACGTCTTCTTCCTCGAACAGGATCTGGTGGCCCAGTCGATCACGGTCGACATCCCGCCGTTGCCCCTGCCCACCGGTGTGGTTCAATTACCGCCCAACCTGCCCGCCCAGTCGGCCAAGCTGGAGAGCCGCGCCACCAGCACAACCGCCAAGCTGGATGCATGGCTGCTCCCATTCCTGAATGTGTACGGCGTGGCCGGCTATGTGGATGGTGAAACCACCGCAAGCGGATTCTCCGTCGGCGGACTGCCTCCGGCGCTGGCCAGCCTGTTGCCCAACTCTTTCTCCATCGCCTACAGCGGCCCCGTTTATGGGGCCGGTATCACACTGGCAGCCGGTTACAACCAGTACTTCGCCTCGGTGGACGCCAACTACACCGAGTCCGACCTCGACATTGGCGACTCCACGATCGAGGCGTTCGTCATCTCGCCGCGTATTGGCGTCACCGGCAGTCTGGGCGGGCTGAACGGCTCACTCTACATCGGCGCCATGTATCAGGACATCGATGAGCAACAGAACGGCACGGTCAACTTCCCCGTGATGGGACAGGCGGTGCCGGTTGGCTACGATGTCCTCTCGAACGCTGAGGATGAGTGGAACTACCTCGTCGGTGCGAATCTCAAGGCAGGCGAAAGCTGGAACTACGGCATCGAGGTCGGCTTCTCCGAGCGCACGCACGTGATGGCCACGCTCAACTACCGATTCTAAGCCAGAGGCAACACCATTTCTCGAGGACGGGCCAAGCGCCCGTCCTTTTTTTGTCCCGCTTGGCCAAGCGATCGCCCTTGCCCCCACGGCCGCTTGGCCTCATAAACCGGGCGCACCATGAAAGCGTTTGAAACCCTCACCCTCACTCTTGTCGGCTGGGCCGCGCTTGGCCAAGCCGCCGATCTGCCCACGTTCCGGCATGTCACCATCGATGCCCACGTCAAGATCGGCTACGGCACCGCCATCGCCGACATCAACGGCGACCAAAAACCGGACATCGTCCTGTGTGACGCACGCAACATCGCCTGGTACGAAAACCCGTCGTGGAAAAAACACATCATCGTCGAAAACCTCACCCAGCGCGATCACGTCTGCATCGCGGTGCGCGACATCGACGGCGACGGCAAAGCCGAGATCGCCGTCGGCGCACAATGGAACCCCGGAGAAACCAGCGACACGACCAAGTCCGGTGCGGTTTTTTATCTGATCCCACCCGCCGATCGCACACAGAAATGGACGCCGGTTCAACTTGAGCACGAGCCGACCACCCACCGCATGCGTTGGTTTGCGACGCCCACCAGCACGTACGATCTCGTCGTGCTGCCGCTGCATGGGCGCAGCAACCAGGGCGGCAAAGGCGACGGCGTGCGAACCCTTGCCTACCATGTGCCGGCCGATCCCAAGGGCGTATGGCGCACCACCGTCATCGATGATCACATGCACATGAGCCACAATTTCGACGTCGCCCAGTGGGACAAAGATGCCGCCAACGAAATGCTGCTCGGTGGCCTCGAAGGCGTTTTTTTGCTGAACCCGTCGAAGGGAGGCGCCTGGAGTCGCCGCCAGATTTCCAACAACCCCGCCGGCGAAGTACGCCAAGGCACCGGCGCGAAAGGTGAAAAATTCATCACCGCCATCGAGCCGATGCACGGCAACCAGCTTTCCATTTACACGGAGGCCAACGGCAATGAACTTTGGAATCGAAACGTCATCGACGACTCACTCGACCAAGGCCACGCACTGGCATCGGCTGACTTCCTCGGCACCGGCAGCGACCAGATTGTCGTCGGGTGGCGGGGCACACGGCGCACCGGCAAGGTCGGCGTGAAACTGTTTTATCCCACCGACAAAAAACGCACGCAGTGGAAAAGCCTGTTGATCGATGACAACCAGATGGCCACCGAGGACATCCGCGTCGCCGACCTCAACGCCGACGGCAAGCCGGATATCGTCGCCGCCGGCCGCGCCTCCCACAACCTGAAGATTTACTTCAACGAGTGACCGCTTGGCCAAGCGCATCCAGCAGCCCTTGAACGTCGTCACCGGTGTGACCCGCAGAGACGGTCACCCTCAACCGCGCCTCATTGCGCGCGACCGTCGGGTAGCGAATCGCCGGGATGAAGTATCCCGCCTCGCGCAACGGCTCCATCACGGCCAACGCCTCGGCCTCCCCGCCGACGATCAACGGCAAGATGGCGCTTGGCTCGGTAGGTACGCTCCAGCCCAGCGACTCGACGCCGCGCCTTAGTTCCTCCACCCGCTGCCATAGTTGCTCGCGCAGCACCCCCCCTTCCTCGCTCTGTATCCGTTCCACCCCGGCTCGGGCGGCGGCGCTGACCGCCGGGCTTGGCGCAGTCGAAAAAATGAAACTGCGCGCCGTGTTCACCAACAGGTCAACAAGTTTACGGTTGCCGCAGACAAACCCGCCGGCCGCGCCGACCGCCTTGCCCAGCGTGCCCATTCGAATTTCAATGCGCCCGGCCAAGCCGTCCACCGCCGCCAGTCCCTGGCCAAGCGGCCCGTACAGGCCCACGGCATGCGCCTCGTCGAGCATCAGCCACGCGCCATACCGCTCCTTCAACTCGACGATCCCGGCCAGTGGCGCGCGGTCGCCGTCCATCGAGAAAACGGTCTCGGTCGCCACCAACACCCGGCCGGCCTGCCCGTCAGCCCATTGCAAAAGTTTCTCGAGATTCCCGAGGTCGTTATGCCGAAAAACCCGCAGCGTCGCGCCGCTCAACTTGGCTGCGTCGATCATCGAGGCGTGTGATTTTTTGTCGAGGATCACCACGTCGCCCCTGCCAAGCAGCGAGGTCAACACGCCCTGTGCCGCCGCGAAGCCGGTTGCGAAAACCAGCGCCGCCTCCGTCCCCTGCCACTTGGCCAAGGCCGACTCGAGTTCGTGATGCGGCTGCAGCGAACCGCAGATTAGCCGCGACGCGCCGGAGCCGACGCCGAACCGCTCGAGCGCCGACTGCGCCGCTTGGCCAAGCGCCGGATGCGCGGCAAGGCCAAGGTAGTCGTTCGAGGAAAAATTGAGGAGCTCGCGGCCGCCGAACTTAATGCGGCTCGATTGCGCCGACTCGATCTCCCGCAGCACGCGCCACAAGCCGGCGTCGCGGATTTCATCGAGATCGCGGCCAAGTTGCTCGTCAAAACCGGCCATCAATCCTGCTCCACCACGAGCCGGTAAAACACCGGCTTGCCGTTGTCGATCCGCAGGTCGGTGTGCTCCATCGAGTCAAGCCGCGCGGTGACGCCGTTGTTGAGCGGCTTCCAAACGGCCGGGTCACCGTTGCTTTTCTCAACGCGGTACCGGCGGCCCGGCACGCTTGGCCAGCGCAGCACGACGGTTTCGTTCTTCACCTCGATCGGCAGCGTGAATCGCAGAAACGAGCTGCGATCCCTCGGATCGGTCCCGGCGCGCTGTTCCGCGACATCCGAAAAGCTGTCGCCGTCAAAATCGCTGTTCGCGCTCGCGACCTCGAGGCCGGAAAAATGGCGCAACTCCCAGTCGTCCGGCAGGCCGTCGTTGTCCGTGTCCGGCCCGGTCGCAACCAACCGCACGATCTCGAAACGCTCCCCAGCCTTATTGTGGTGAAACAGCAGGAGCGCCCGGGGCAATTGGGTTTCCTCGAAGCCATTGCCGGCAATGGCGTCGTGATCGACCGCGATCACCGGCGGCGTATCGGCGTCGTGATACGGCGAGTGGCCCAGCGCCGGGTTGGCGGTGCGCAGCGCCGGGCGTGCGGCGTCAAACGGAATCCAGCGCGTGGTCTCGAGGACGTTGTGAAAGCGGTATTGAATCCGCGTGTTGCCGGCGGCCAACCCGAGGTCGGCGGCCTTGGCCGAGTAGATCATCACGCTGTTATTGAGCAGCGACGTCTCCCGTTCCGCCGACGGGAACACGTTCAGGATGCCGCCCAGCACCGGCTTCTCCAAATCGAACGCGTCGATGATCGTGTGGTAAGCGTCGTCGGCCAGTTCGCGCTCGGTGATGTCGCCGCTCACCAGCACGTCGCCGGAGGATCCGTGCGTCAACTCGTAGTCGGTGTCCCCGTCGAGGTTGGTATCCACGTCAATGCCGAGGTTGGTGAGGAACGACTGCGGCACGATCCACGGCCCGTCCATGGCGATGCCAAAAAACAGGGTGGCGTCATCGATGCCACCCAATTCCGGCGCGTTGGACGCCGCCCCCACGGCGCGCAAATCCCGCGCCGCCTGTTCGCGATCGTCGTAACCGCGCGAGGGACTCCGGTAGCCGAACTGGAACACCGACACCAGCGGGGCACGGTACGGGTTGGCCCCAGCCACGGGCAGCGCGACCGGCGCCACCCCGTCGCGCTGCCGCACTTTCGCCCCACCCGCTTCCACCCGGTGATCTCCCGCCGGGCGCAGCAGCATGTGAAACGGCACGTGCACCGAGCGCGATTCGCCGTGAAACCAGACCTGCCCCGACGCCTCGTGCGCGATGTGCCGCGGCCCGCCCTTCACCTCCGGCGGCGTGGTGGCATCAAAGACCAAATGCACCTTGGCCGGGTCGATGGCTAGTGTCAGCTCGACCTTGGTTTTGCCCTTGGCCGGGATGGTGACCACCGGCTTGGCCGCCGTGAGCGTCACCCCGGCGTTGGCCAAGGTGTTGCTCACCGCAATGGAGCCGGTCCACGCTTGGCCGCCCAAGTTAGTCAACTCGATGCTGCGCTTGGCCAAGAGCGGCTCGCCCACCTCCAGCAGGCCGAACGACAGCGACACCCGCTCCGGCGACTGCGCGTCGGTGGCGACCACCGGCGTGTCGATGGCCAAACCCACATTGACGCGGCCCGCCCCAGTTCGTGTTTCGGGATACGTCGCGCCGTTCTCGTCGCGAGTTTGTACAGCGGTGTTCATCAACGCCGCCTTGATGATCATCGGTGACCAGCCGGGATGCCGCTCAAGCAGCAACGCCGCCGCTCCGGCGACGTGCGGCGCAGCCATCGATGTGCCACTCATTTGTTCAACACCTCTCCCGGCCCATGCTGAATGAATGTTGAACCCGGGAGCGGCCAAATCCGGCTTGAGCAAATGCGACTCGTAAACCGGCCCGCGTGAACTGCCGGGTGCCAGTTGATCAGCCAGTTCCGGCCCGCCGATCATGACGTCGCCGCCGAGTTTCACGTGCAGGCCATCGTCCAGGTATTTCTTCAACTCCTTGCCGTCACGCAACGAGATCATCATCGCTGGAATATCCACCGTGCCGCCGGGCGTGCCCATCGCAATCGGCGGCCCGCCCTCGTTGTTCACCACGAGCACCGCCACTGCACCGGCCTCCTTTGCGCGCTGGATTTTATCGAGAAAGAAGCAGACGCCGCGATCGATCAGGGCGATGTTTCCGTTGAGCGCGTCAGCGTTGTTCAGGTCTTCGCAGGCGCGCGGTGGGTCGGCATAAACCACCCGGCCCGCAATCTCGCCTGCATCCACAAGTTTCTTCGTGAATGCCGCCTCGACCGCCTCATAAAACGCGCGCACCACCGGCGGGTCGGTGACCTCAATGCTGTTGTTCTCGATGCCGTCGTCCATCGAGTTGGCCACCGTGATTTCGCTGTCGTCGTACGCCATCAACGAATAAAAGTTATTCCCACTGTTTCCAGCCGCCCGCACCACGACACAACCCAACCTGGCCAGGCGCGCGGCGGCGTTGTTCTCGAACGCCGGGCGGGTGTAGGAGTAACCCAGCGACAGGTTCACCACGTCGAGCCGGTCGCTGAGATCGCCATCCGCGTCCGGGTCGGCCG